>Ga0182030_10014714_pt1 | contig 15412 bp, 14 predicted proteins | sample 812S3MmetaG_FD_121299 | JGI IMG/M metagenome (GOLD analysis project Ga0182030, IMG submission 121299) | Permafrost microbial communities from Stordalen Mire, Sweden - 812S3M metaG (Illumina Assembly) | ecosystem: Environmental > Terrestrial > Soil > Wetlands > Permafrost | place: Sweden... | reverse complement strand
TTCAACATGCAAATCAATTCTATCCATTAAAGGCCCCGATATTTTATTCAAATATTTTTGCACTATACCAGGGCCACAGCAGCATTCCTTTTCCGGGTGATTATAGTAGCCACATGGACATCCGTGCGTTGCCCTTTTGGAATATGACCGTAACATACCGGATTCCATTGAAAACCATTGCATTAGGTGAAACCTCCTCAATTGGGCTGCATATTAAGAAAAAACGGCTTGAACTCAAACTCCGGCAAAAGGATGTTGCGTTGCTGGTGGGTGTAACTGAGGAATGTATCATGTATTGGGAGACCGACTTCGCTAAACCACAGATTCAACATGCTCCAAAGATCATCAAGTTTTTGGGGTATAACCCGTATGTCATGGAAACTGAAACCCTGGGCGGGAAGGTTAAGAATTACCGTCTGTTGCATGGGTTAAGCCATAAGAAAATGGGGGGGATTGTTGGGGTGGATGGGGCGACAATAAGCACATGGGAGACGGGAAAGTTTAAGCCGGAAGGTGCAAACTTGAACCGATTGAACGAACTACTGAGCAATTGACTTTAGGGACTGTTTAAGAAATTAAGCAGTCCTTTTTTATGTGTATTTCTCTTCCTCTTTTTACCGTAAAAGCCAAAAAGCCATGAGCGGCGTTTGAGCGTAAAAAAGAGCGGGTTCGCCGAAGGCAAAAGATATGCCTTCTATAGGGATATTGCATCTACAATATAAAGCCTTTATTTTACTTGATTTTTAGTTTTACTCTAAAGATGTGGCAGATTAAGAATGAATAAGTTTGTTTCTGTTAAATTTAATTAGAACTTGCGTTGAATTATTAACTGTACAGCTTATATTGCATCCTACTAAAACCGTAAAACCATGAAAAAAGAAATTCTGTGCTCTCTTATTTTCCTATTGTTTTTGGGAAATATATTTGGACAAAACAAAACCTTGATTGCTTTAGTTCCCTTTAAGGATCCTGGTGATAATTCAAACCAGCAGCAAAACTATGGTTATAATAGAAATAATCGTTCTTCTAATGGCTCACAAACTGAATATACTATTGCTATTCAAGACGCAGTATCAGATGCCTTTTTGAAAACCAAAAGATTTTCTCTAGTTGAAAGAGATAAAATGGATAAATTAAAATCGGAAAAAAATCTTCAAAAAAGTGATGACTTTATTGATGGAAGCGTAATAGAACAATCGAAAACATTAGGTGCGCAATATGTAGTTCTTGGCAATATATCCAAGGGTAGTCTATATCAAAAAACAACAACCGCACCATTCGTTGGAAACGTTACATCCTATGATGGTGAAATCGCATTTAATATAAGAGTTGTTGATGTGGCTACTGGGGAAATTATGGCTTCTAATAGTTTCAGCGCTTCTGAAAAGGGTAAAACGGGTTTTGAGGATGCTCTAAAAGAGATTAAGCCTCAAATTGAAAAATTCATAAAAGATAACTTTAAACTTTCTGCCTCGATTGCTTCAGTGGAAGAAAAAAACAGTAACGGGGATGCAACCAAGGTCTTAATATCTGGCGGTAGCTCTAATGGTGTTTCAGTCAATAACAGCTTTAGGGTATATGAATTATCAGAGATGGAAGTTGATGGAAAAAAGCTTGCAAGAAAAAAGACTCTTGGAACAATAGTGGTTGAAAAAATTGAGGACGAAAATTTTTCGATATGTACAGTAAAAGAGGGTGGTGCCGATATTGCAAAAAAGGTGGCAGCTGGGGCTAAAGTTAAATGTGAAATAATCGAATAGGCACATGCTCAAGATACTAAACTTACTAATTCTAACCTTATTATCAGTTTCGGGATTTAGTCAAACCCCTTCCGTGCAACCAAAAATAATGGTTGTTCCTTTCACGAAAGATGGGGAAGATATACGGACTGTTCTAGATAATGATGTAAACCGAAGGATAGCTATAACCAAAGTAAAAGAAGGATTTGACAATAAAGGTTATACTACAGTTGATTTCGTTGGCAAACTAAAAGCGGCAAGAGATAATCAAGTCTTTACATCCGATAACCAAACCGATATTAAAGCAAAAATTATTGAAATGTCCGGTTGCGATATTTATGTAATCGCAGAAGTAGACGCTCAAAAAAATAGCTCTGGTACAAGCGTCAATGTCATTTTGTCCGCCTATGAAGTATCTACGGGTAATTCGCTTGCTAACAAGGTTGGAAGCTCCGGCGTATTTTATACGGATGATATTGGAAAACTTACCTCAAAAGCCGTAGAAAGGTGTACTGACGAATTTACTACTACGATGATGAACAAATTTGTAGAGATTGAAAAGCAGGGGCACTCTGTTTTAGTTGATATATCATTTGCTGAAGGTTCTAGCGTAACTATGACTTCGGAATTTGGAAAGGATAAGATAGCACTATCAGATGCTTTAGAAAATTGGTTTTCCGAACATTCGGTAAATAGTAATTACCACATTCAAGGAACAACGAATCTCAAAATGATATTTGATGATGTAAAAATACCATTGAGAGATTCAAACGGAAATGTCTTTACTGCGAATAAATTTGCATTGACCCTATTCAAATTCCTTAAAGATATAGGCTTATCGCCGAGTAAAGAAATAAAGGCAAGCAGTATATACATCACTATAAATTAACAATTAAGTTATGAAGGTAATTGCACAAGTATTTCTATATGTTGTATTGTGTTCTTTTGCCAATGGGCAGAACCCATCCACAACTTTAGGGGTAATAATGCCAGAGGCATCAGAAGGGTTTAGTCAGGCTCAAATAAATCAATTGGAGTCAAAAATCGTACAAATTATTAATAATTCGAATGATGTTTCGGTTGGTTATACAAATGACTTTGTAGTTTATCCAATGATTTCAATAGAGGAATCAAGTAGGGTTGAGGGGGGAATGGAAAACATTATCGTAACAACAATTGATTTCTCGTTATTTATTAAACAAGCAAGTACAAAAATAACTTACAATACAATTTCAAAAAAAATAAAGGGTAGTGGAAGCAATAAAATTCAATCAATTAGCAATGCCATCAGCCAAATCAAAACAACGGATGATGCTTACAAACAATTTATACTAAAGGGGGAAGAAAAAATTACAAAATACTATTTGGATAACTGTAAAACGATGCTTCAAACGGCAGATAATCTTTCCACTAAACACGATTATGAACAAGCAATAGGTATTTTACAGTCCATACCGGCTTCTTCAAATAATTGTTATAACGACGCACAAAAAATGTCGTTGGTGGTTTACAAGAAATACCAATCTATTTTATGTTCTCAAAATCTGACAAAGGCTAAGGCATCAATTGCAATAAATAATTATTCAGAGGCATTAGAAGCACTTGAAATAATTGACCCAAGCTCAAGTTGTTATAGTGAAGTGGAAAAACTTATTGCACAAATCTCATCAAAGGTTGATAGAAAAGAGAAGCAAGAAGTAGAATTAGAAAAGCAAAGAATAGATGCAATCAAAGAAATTGGTAAGGCATATTATTCAAATTCAATCAAACTTGTAAAATATGATGTTCTTGTACATTGACATGGAGCGACCATAAGCACATGGAAAACGGGAAAGTTTACGCCTCAAGGAGTGAATTTAAACCGATTGAAATAACTACTTTGCAATTGACTTTAGAGAAGTTAACTATCCAATAAATTCTTAACAGTTGCAATAGCCTCCTTAAATCCTACCCCATCTTGAGTTAGTTTATGAAAATTAGAAAAGATATTTATCTCCTTCGGATAAAGGCGCTGTGTTTCCTTTACGCCCATTCGATTTTGGCTTTTTAATTCATAATTTTTACCCCAAAGTGCAGACTTCATTTCATAACTGTCTTCAGCTGCTTTATCTAAATCCCCAAAATTATAACCCAAAGCCATTATATCAGTGTATAACGCATCTAAATAAACTTCCTTTGGCAGTTTCGGATTAGCCAAATATGCGTCATCTTTAACTACTTTTGCTAACCGGTATAAAAATAATTCTCTAACCTGTTTTAAAGCTTCATTATAGTCCATCTTTATAATTTTTATTGTTTGCCAATCAAAGTGATAAGTGATTTTGTAAAGATGCTCCTTGTAAATATTTTTTAGGTATTAAGAATGATGTTATTCACGGCTCGTTTTGTAAATGTATTAAAGTATTTCAATCCTTTACCCCTAAAAGCCCAAAAGTCATGAGCGGCGTTTGAGCGGAAAAAACAGAGCGGGTTCGCCGAAGGCAAAAGCGGCTGTTGTTTCTTTTTGCACTGTAGGCGTAGGCTTCCGTTTCGGTGCCGTAGCCGGAAGTGCAAAAGGAAACTGTATTGGCTGTTTGGAGGCATTGTGAGCAACTGTATAGAGCGAAGCAATGCATTTGCTGCTCTCTATGCCGGTGTTGGCAGTTTGTTGTAATGGTTGCCGGAGCGCGTAAGCATGGACAGGGAGGCGGGTGTTTGGAGAGCTTGGCGGGGGTAGTAGGCAGGCGGCTCTCCATCACCCGAAGCGGAGCATGTCCAAGCTGAAGCGCGAAGGGGGAAAACATTACAACAATCAGCCTGTATTTGCGATAGTGAGCGAAGGGAAAAACACGCAAAGGAGGCTCTGCGACTGCGGATTTTGGAAGGAGTAAACGGTTTTTTGTGACGTGATGTAGTGAAGCGAAGCGTAACGAAAGAACGTCTCTAAAAAATCGCCCTCCGGCTAATCAAAGTGCTTTTCAATAAATCCTTATTTTTTATCCTTCTTAATCGAATCTGACACCAGTTTAGTAATTGATTCCTTTTTTTGCTTCATTATATCCTCCGAAACTGCGTCATACTCTACTTTCACCCGATACCCTTTAGTTCGCTTTTCCGTGGATGCTTCTTTAGCAATCTCTTTATCCAAATAATGAAATAATTCATCTGCTTCCAAAACGAATACTCGCGGCTGCAAATCAGCATGAAGTTTTTCGCTTACCTGCTTCTTCATTATCTCTGCCGCGTTCCTATCAACTGGCACGGCAATAACAATTTCATATCCGGCGTTAAGACACTTTTCAATATTATGCGTTTCCCATTCTTTAGTAGTCGTTACTCCTATTTCACAAGCAATTTGCTTATCCCCCCGCACTAAAAGCACATCAACCCTCCCTTGTCCGTCCGGTGTCAATTCTTCAATTGAGGCTTTATATCCTCGCTCCTCCGCCATTTTTTTAATCTTGGTTTGCAAATACCGGTGGAGGCTTAGTTCTTTGTGCTTAACTAAATTCTCTGTAATTTTTTCTTTTTGCTTTTCATCAATCGCTGGAATTTCAATAACCGAATCGGGTTTTTCCGTTTCGGTTATTGGTGGCTGTTTTTTAAGCGGCTCTGCCGCTTTAAATTCTTTCACCGGTTGCCGTATTTCTTCCGGCTGCTGTTCGCCCCGTAAATATTCAAGTGTCTTTTCAACTTCCTCGCGCGACGTTCCGTATTTTTCGCGTGAAAGAGATATAACAGTTTCCTTTATTGTTTCTGCTCCCTCACTTGGTTCTTTTAATTCTACTGTATCAATAGTGAAATCATACTCTGGCCGTTCAATTCGCACGATAGCCTGACCTACTCCTAAGTTCTGCAAGTCTTTTGCTTCAAACGAAGAAAAACCGTCCTCAAACCTTTTTGCGTCTATGTCGCCAAGCCGGAAACAAACGCGGGTTCCCGCGTTTGAAATGACTGCGCTTGCAAGTTCATTATCCTGTTTTTGAAGCTGTATCATATCCTGATGCGCCAAAATACAGGCTAAACCATACTTGCGGGTTCCCGAAAGAATAAAGGACATGGAGGGCGTTATGAAATTCTGAAACTCGTCTATGTATAAAAAGAAATCTTTGCGGTCTGCTTTGCTTATCGCCTGCCGTGCCATTGCCGCCTGATAAATTTTTGAAACAAAAAAAGTTCCTAATAGATAACTGTTCTCTGTCCCTATTAATCCTTGCGATAACTTTATGAAAAGAATTTTTTGTGAATCCAAAATATTTTCAAAGTCCAAACTTTTCTTCTGCGCCACCATATTCCTAATAATCTTTGGCCGAAGAAATGAATCAAGCCGTGTAAGGATTGGGCCAATAGAACTGCTTTTGAGTAATGGATATTCCTTCTGCCAGTAATAGACAATATTGGGGTCGCCTACGGTTTTTAGAAATGCGTCTCGGTATGGTTTTTCAATAAGGAACCGGCGCAAGTCAATGAGTGTGCCACCAACATTGCTTTCAAGAAAAGCTAAAATTGCGTTAGCTAAAACACTATGCATCTGGTCGCCAAAGCTTGTTGATAGGCGGCGAAATACTGCCACTAAGTCCGATGCAAGAATTTCCTTTTCTACTTCTGAATGTGCCGTAAGAATATTGAAACCTACCGGAAAGGCTGCGTCTGCGGGGTCAACAATTATGACATCGTTTTGCCTGTTCTCAGGGATATATTGCAATATGCTTTCAATCAAATCACCGTGCGGGTCAAGAACGGCCACACCATTGCCTAACATGATGTCCTGAACGATACAGGACTGCAATAGCGTGGATTTGCCGGTGCCGGTTGCTCCTATCAGGTGCATGTGCTTTAATCGCTGTGATGCGCTTAGTGTGGCAATTCGTTCAACTCCCTGGTGAACATTTCTGCCAAGTATAAACTCATGTCCTTCTGCAATTTTCGGGGCGGCTTTGGTTTTTTGAATATCCCGCTCTAATTTTTTGGAGCTAATGGCGAACGGATAGTGAACAAAGGTTGCAAGTTCACTCGCGTTTAAGAGCATTCCGATGCGGTGGGACTTACGCAAGATAACATCAGTAACATACTGTTCGTTATCATAACCGTCATTGGTGAGTGGGATAAGGGCATTGGTAGTTGACCGAGAAGAATAGATAAGGGCATTAGCAACTCTATCAACTATGTTAGTAGCGTTTTCCTGTGTGCTGCTTTGTCCAACTGCGCGAATAACCACTCCATACAGAGGCGAACTAATTTTCTCCATCGCAAGCTTTGGCATTTCCGGTGCGTCAAGAAAAAAAGAATCGCCATCCCCATCAGTGACCGAACTTACAATACTTCCGGCCCACGGATTAACCGTTCCTTTGAATAGCACTTGTATTACTGCCTGTTCATCTTCACCCAAATGTTCTATAACGCCAAACACTCCTGTTAGTGGGTCAACATCAAAACGCTCAGGCATCAATAAGGGACGAGTGAATTCTTGCTGTAAACCAAAGTCAATAATATGGCTATAACTACTCTCGCTAATGATGCTTGTAAGTGTTTCCGTTTGGTCGTGAATAATACAACGGGGGAAATATGCTTTAAGTTGACTTTCGACATGGAGCATATCGCTTTGGCGGCAAACGAATTGAACGCGGATCAAACTGTGGGAAGCAATGATTTCAAAACTCACTTGCGTCCGACAATACGAAAGCATCACCAGGAACTTTTCAATCTCCTCCGCTTTTACTTTTTCTCCCTGCGGAAATGAAACTGAAGAACAAAATAACGTTTCGTTCGACTCAAATATGTATGCGTCCACCGGCTCGTTAGCATCTTCTACTTCCTGTTTAGGCTTTGGGGCTGGCAGTAATGCCTTTTGAATAAAATTTCCTATAGAACCAATTAGTCCTGGTGTCCGTCCGTCATCAATTCTTTTGGTTTGTCCAATTACATAGGGAAAGAAAGGAACAAATACCGGTTCTAATTCTACCGGTGTGTCATAAACATACCAGCCCCGACCGCATTTTTCCCATTCATAAAAATGAATTGTAAGTTTCTCGGATAGGGTCAAAGCCATGCTCTGACTTATTAGTTATTGGAAACTTTGGGTGACTGGCGTTCAAAATCTGAAAGCAATCTAACGCCCTTAGTAGTAGCTATATTATCTAAGGCACGATTGACACACAATCTAATACTCCCTTTAAACATCGCTTCGGTATCCGATTGATAATAGGTTTTAAGTTCGGAAGCCTTAACTATAAGTGGGCCAATGCCTGGGATTTTGGCGATAAGCTCTTTGAAAAATCCTGTTGTTTCTCCTAGATACCAAGAGATGAAAAAGTCCTTGCCAAAAGGTGCTGCGCAAATATCAAACACATACTGCTTGCGCTTAACTCTTAAATATTCACGCCTGTTTCCAATTAGCAGCTTGCTTTCGGAAAAAGTAACTCGTTCAATTTTCACATCAGGTATTTCGCGCTCTTTTACAATTGCTTCTACAGCAGTATAAAACTCTTGTGTTGAAAATTGAAGGTCTTCGAACGTGTGTTGCCAAGATGAAAGTGAGATGGATGGATATAGTGCCATAAATGGGATTTTAGCCCCAAATATACAAAAACTCACTTCTCCAGCATTTTCTCAGTAAAACTCGGTTGTGAAGTAGAAACACCTTGTTCAAATAAGAATCTCCCTACCCTCCAGACAAAGGAAATCGCGGCAAAATTTTCTTTTGCTTATTTTCGTCAAACGAAAACTTGTTTTTGATTGATTGTATAAAACTATCGTTGAAATGCTCGAAGAGAAAGCGAAGGATATTGTTGATATTATAGGTGATTATGAAAATAATGAGATGACTGTGGCGCACATAGTTGAATGGGTAAGCCAATTTGATGAGCCAGATAGAGAATTTATTTTAAATGAACTCACGGGGATTTTCGGCAAAACTTATTTTTCCAAGGCCAAATGTTACAAGATATTGAAAGAGTACCTTGAATATCTCGCAGGCCGTTTTAAGTATCAATCTGTCAAGGATTTTCTAGGAAACGCTATTTTTCTTGATGTACAAGCTGAACATAAGAGTCAAAAGGACCTGCTTTCCATGTTGGATGAAATATTACAAAAGGAGTTTAAAACCCAACTCGCGCTCTGTGGTAAAAATGAGCCTAAACATTTCATTTATTTAGACGACGTACTGGCAACTGGTAATAAAATTTTCTTTGATTTGGAGGAATGGTTCAAGGGAACCAGTAACTTTGACGGAAGCAAAACCAATTATGAGTTCCTTAAAGCTAATAAATTGCGACTGAATGTTTGTGTTATTTGCTGTCATACCTGGGGTTATAGTAATGTTGATTTTCGCTTGAGTAAGCTGTTAAATGAGAAAGCAGAAAAGGTCGTAGAGTTTTTCCGTTATTATGAGATAGAAAATAACCTGAAAGAACATGATGCTAAGTTGAACCTTGTATACCCATGCGATGAACAACCTAATGAGGTAAAACTTTATTTAAATTCACTAGAGTATGCTATTTATTACGAAGATAGAGCATTTCGAAAAAAAACATTTCCCAAACAAGAAACATTATTTTCATCTCCGGAAAACAGAATTCGTTTAGAAAATATATTTTTGATGAAGGGACTTGAAATTTTAAAACATGTAGAGAACTTAAAAGCTAAAGGAATGCGGCCTTTAGGTTTTACAATGCCTAAAAATAAAACACTTGGCTTGGGAACGTTGTTTTTTACTTACAGGAATATTCCCAATAACTGTCCGATTATTTTCTGGTGGTCAAGTAACTATTGGAAGCCATTATTCGTATTAAAAAACAGAGGTTAAGACTATGATAAAAGAAGCTTCAAATCACAGGGTCTACAGCATTGATGAATGTGTTGTATTTGCAAAAACCGATGAACATTTTGGTGGTCTGTCAAATATGGCTCCGGGATACCCATTATATGTGAATGATAACGTTATTCCGTCAGCCGAAGCTTTGTATCAGTCCTTGCGGTATCCGCTTTTCCCAAATATTCAATTTGAAATTATTGCACAAACTAGCCCTATGACGGCTAAGATGATAAGCAAAAAAAACTACCCATTTTCTCGTCAGGATTGGGACGAAATCCGAACGAAAGTTATGCGCTGGTGTCTCGAAGTAAAGCTTTCTCAGCATTGGAACAAGTTTTCTGCCTTATTAAAGGAAACAGGCAATAAACCAATTGTAGAATATTCAAGGAAGGACACAATATGGGGGGCTACAAAAATTAGCGATAAACAATTAGGAGGTACGAATGCCCTGGGTCGGTTGCTTATGGAACTTAGAGAGAAATATGTTCATAATGGAGGTAAACTTGTTTGTGTTGAGCCCTTGGATATTACTGGTTGTTTGCTTTTTGGCTACCCAATTGAAACAGTCTGCAATGAAGAATTCTACGTGAATAATCCCGACTTTCAAGCTGTGGAATTTCTTGACCTTAAATAAAATTACGGCAGAACGTAAGCTATCATTTAGGCTGGTCAAACCTCGTTGGCCTTTATAATTTGTGTGATTTTAAAGGTCAAGCAATAAATAAAAAATGAAAAAGTAAGTTAGTGAGCCGGATAAAATTAAGTAGAGTTTTAAGGGATTTAGCATAGATGGGTTCTCACAGAGATTAAAAAGACAGGGCTTACTTTGCTCCATCTGTATGTTGAATAGTAATTGCACTAAAAGGCTGGCTCGGCGTTCCATCTATCATCAGTTTTAGATAAATGAACCTGTTAGGCAGGTTTATAAAGTCCTCCAAGTCAAATACCGGATACATTTCTTTGATTAGGTATTGTGCATCCTCCGCTCCGACACGGAAGGAAATGAGGGTTCCCACGTTTCCTAATATTGCGTGTCGTATTTCGTCATCCAACTGGTGCATGTATTGATGCGCCAAAGTCATACCAACTTTGAATTTTCGCAACTCGGAAAACATATTAACCAGCGAAAGTGTTGTGAAATTGTGGAACTCGTCCATATACACCATGAAAGGAACTCTGTTTTCTTCTTCCGTATCAACACGGCTAAATGAAGCTGAACTGATTGAGCTAATAAGCAATGCGCCAAGAATATGCGCCACGTCCTCTCCTATATGTCCTTTCGAAAGATTGACCAAGAGTATCTTTTTTTGATCCATTACTTTACGGAGCGAGATTTCATCTTTGTTTTCAATAAGCACCCGTTTTAATACAGGATGCGCCAACATTCCTCCAACTTTATTCAATACCGGCAATAGGTCATACTTGTTGTATTCTGAAAATTCCTTTTGCCAGAAAGCTCTTACACTATCGTTTTTAATAGCTGCCATTGCTTTATATCTAAAGCTTTTATCTAATAGTAGTTTCGGAATATCTGCGATGGTGGCTTGTTCTTGGTCAAGCAATGTCAAAATACAATACCGTAAAATATGTTCAAGTTTGACACCCCAGGCATCGTCCCAAAGTTTTTTAAACACTTCCAATATTCCTGATGCTACCAGTGAACGTTTTTCATAGGTCACTTTTTTGAAGGGGTTGTATTTGAGCGTAAGTGAAATATCAGGGACATTGAAATAAATAACATCGTCTTTTCTCTCCGGCGGGATGGCGTTCATAATATCCTGAACCAAATCGCCGTGCGGGTCTAAAAGACATACACCCCTTCCGGCGGCAATATCCTGATTGAGCATCGTCTTTAACATAGTTGATTTACCGGTGCCGGTTTTACCGATAATGTAGGTGTGCATTAACCTGTCTTCCTGGCGAATGCCAAAGACTGTTCCCCAATTTCGGAATTTAAGTTTAGCGAAATATGTAATATCATTTTGCGACTGCATGAATGATATTGTCTCTGAACTGAAAGCTAAATAGTAGAAGCAAAAAAATGCCACGACCTATCACCCGTGCATTCTTTTACAAATGTGTAGAGATTGCCAAAATGGCAAAAACTTGCTCCTTTTTTCGGCTACCGTATTCATAGATACTTGGGTATTCACAAGTAATCAAAAGTACGTTAGCATGGAAATCAGCGATGAAAAAGTTGAAAAGTATCGGGAAATATATCAAAAGATATATGGGGATATTATTGAGACAGAACGGGCACGGGATGAACTTACCGCTCTGGTTTGTTTGATGAACGCAGTTCGCAATTATGACGGGGATATAACACCCATGAATGAAAATGATGAAGAAAACAATAACACCAACTGAATATGGGAAAAATGGAGGGTGGATTCTCTATGCCCGCAAATCAACCGAATCAGAAGACCGGCAGATTCAATCTATTGATGACCAAACGGCATATCTTAAAGAAGTAGCACACCGTGAAAAACTGCACATTGCTGAAACTATTTGTGAAGCAAAATCAGCAAAAGCACCTGATGTGCGGGAAGGATTTAAGAACCTCCTGGGTTTGATTGAAAAAGGAAAGGTTCAAGGCATTTTGGTCTGGAAACTTGACCGGCTTTCGCGCAATCCGATTGATAGCGCACGGATACAATGGTATTTGCAGACTGGTAAAATTAAATGCATTAAAACTTCTGAGCGAAACTATTGGCCGGAAGATAACGCACTGCTGTTTGCAGTGGAACAAGGCATGGCAAACCAGTATATCCGCGACCTTTCAAAGAATGTCAAAAGGGGGTTGTATTCAAAAGCGGACAAAGGTTGGTTTCCTGGTATTCCTCCCATTGGATACCTCAATACCAAAACAGGCGAAAAAGGAAATCAGGAAATTATTACTGACCCCAAACTCTTTAAAATTGTCCGTAAAATGTGGGATTTGATGCTCACCGGCAACTATACTCCTCCAAAGGTGTTGCGGATTGCAACAAAAGAATGGGGCTTGGTAACGCATCAACGAAAAAAACTTGGCGGCAAACCGATGGCTGAAAGCAATGTCTACAAGATATTTACCAGTCTCTTTTACACTGGCAATTTTTACTATGGCGGTAAATTCTTCAAAGGCAACCATACTCCCATGATAAGTATAGCGGAATTTGAACGGGTTCAAACAATACTCGGCAATTCAAGTAAACCGCGCTCCATCATACATGATTTTCCGTTTACGGGAATAATGACCTGCGTGAATTGCGGGGCTGCTATTACTGCCACGGAAAAGAAAAAACTGGTTAAAGCAACTGGGGAATGTAAAACATACACCTATTACCACTGCACCGGCAGAAAGCGAAACATTGTTTGTGATGAAAAGCCAATTACAGGTAATGAACTTGAAACACAGGTTGGAACATGTCTTACAAAAAATACTATACACCCATTGTTTTATCAAATCGGGCTTGAAGTGCTTGAGGAGAATAAAGGAAAAGAGGTCGAAAAATTACAAGCGTTAAATTTGAATCATATGACTGTCATTAATGAAATTGAGAAGAAATTGGCTCGGCTCTTTAGCTTTCTCCTCAATGGAACAATAAGCGAAGATGAATATTCGGGTCAAAAGAGAGAACTAGAAAACCGGCTGGTTATTGAAAAGGCAAAACACCGCGAAGCGGAAAAAATGGGGTTTAGATGGAATGAAATCACTGAAAACATTCTCCATTTTATGAGGACGGCACACCGTGCCTTCAATGAAGCCGACCCACAAACCCGCCGTGCGATAGTATTAAGTTTAGGTTCGAACCACAGGCTAAACGCCAAAAAACTCTTAATTGACTTGCATTCCTGGTTTTCCACTCTCAAAAAAGGTGAAATAAACATTCTGCCGGAAATTGAGCGGTTCGAACTGGAAAGAACTAATCCCGATAAGGCTAAAATCAATTTTTTGCAACTTTCTCTACTAGTGCGGGGAGTAGTAGAGGACGTTCGAACTGAACTTATGAAGTCCAAGACAATTCCTCATATACCCGACCTATCAAACTGGACTGACACAATGCCATAATATCACACCTCCTTTATAAATAGTAAGAACACAAAAAATGACATATAAACAAACAACGCAAGTGCCAAATTTTTTGTTTGATACCCACCTTCGGGAACTGACGGAAGCAGAACTCAAAATTTTGCTTGTGGTTATTCGCCAAACCATCGGCTGGCTGGACAAGGCAACCGGTAAGCGAAAGAGCCGTGATCGGATAAGTAGTAGTCAATTCATACAAAAAACTGGCATGTCTAAACGGGTAATAACAACAACCATACAATCGCTGTCAATAAAAAAACTGATTCAAGTAACAGACTATGCCGGTAAAGAACTGTATCAATCTTTGGAGCGTAAAGGTAAAACACATCTGTTTTACAACCTGCATCCACTGCACTTAACGACACTTACCAGTGCACAAAACATACCTGAACCAGTGCACCAAACGTACCATAACAAAACTAACTATACAAAACTAAAAGAAACAAAACTAAGGAGGCATTACGTAGAACATATTAGTAAGTTCTTACCTGATACACAAACACTGTTTAATCAACAAAAAATGTAGGTTTCTTCATGTCAAAGGTCGGCTACTCTTTCTGACTCTAAAAAGAAAGAGTAGCCTTTTTCTTTGAACAATGAAAGAAACCTTTTTTGTTTAATTCATACTATAAAAAATAGGCAACCACGGCAAAAAAATTGCCAAAATGGCAAAAAATGTGTTCTACTATAATTACTCACATTCACTTATCATTTAGACATATTAGTAACAGGCTTCGGCCTTTTTTATTTATGTCAAATGAGCATAACTATTTACGTGAATCACGTAAGCGAACGGATATAACGCAATATGATATTGGTTTTCTCTTGAAGCTGCCCGATTATTCAAATGTCTGCCGGTGGGAAATGGGAGAGCGCAAACCAACGGTGGATATGATTCTCTTGTATCATCTCTTGTTCGATGTCCCTATTGAAACTCTTTTTGAGCATCAAAAAGATTCTATGAAAGAGGATTTAATTGTTCGCCTCGACCTTTTAATAATGGAATTGAAGCAGTGCAAACCAACTCTAAAGGTGAATAGTCGCATCGTCTTTTTAACCTCAGCGTTGGCACGTTTAAGCGCTTAAATTCCTATGAAAAAGGACACAGTTATCATTCTTTCTTTTTATCCCAATGCTCGCGGCCTGGGATATGCTTGTATTGAAATGCCTCAAAATTTAAAAGATTCCGGCGTGGTTGCGATACAACCGATTTGCAACAAAAAACTTTTGGAACGTATTACCAAGTTTGTAGAATTTTATACGCCTACAATCATTGTGGTCAAAGATTATAACAGCAGCTATTCCCGCCACAGTAAGCGTGTTGCGGAACTGGTGGAATCAATCACCAAATATGCAAAGGAAATGAAGGTTCCAATATACCGCTATTCAAAGGAACAAATCAGGGATGTATTTGAACAATTCGGGGCGAAATCAAAATGTGAAATTGCCCAAAAAATCATTTACTGGTTTCCCCAACTTGCGTCCCGTGCCCCGAAAATCAGAAAGGCATGGATGAATGAGGATTACAACATGGGTATATTTGATGCGCTGGCGTTGGCTATTACGCATAAATACCTAACGGAATAAAATTAGTGGCAAAACTATAAAGGCTCTCAGTTATTGAGGGTCTTTTGTTTTACATTCTTGTCCGATTGCGTATTAAATACTGGATGGAATAAAAGTGCACCCATATATATGAGGGCATTGCCTATTACTTCATCTTTGCCCCTTAGTTTTTGTCTCCAATTTTCTGGTTAAATCCTGTCTTACTCCAAAATCATCGATATTCTCAATGTTTCCTTTCATATATTG
>Ga0182030_10014713_pt1 | contig 15412 bp, 14 predicted proteins | sample 812S3MmetaG_FD_121299 | JGI IMG/M metagenome (GOLD analysis project Ga0182030, IMG submission 121299) | Permafrost microbial communities from Stordalen Mire, Sweden - 812S3M metaG (Illumina Assembly) | ecosystem: Environmental > Terrestrial > Soil > Wetlands > Permafrost | place: Sweden... | reverse complement strand
GAGCTAAGGCTCGCAGCTCGCCCCCCTGCTCATTTAACTTGCTAATGACGCCACACCTTGACCAGGAATTTCACCATCTAACATCACCCCAAATATTGTCTAGACATTGGGGAGCACCTCAGCTTGCAGCATCGCCTCCAAACGGTCGTTGGCATAGAACGCACCGAGCGTCGGTTCCGGTGTGGGGAAAAGACTCTTTGGGATATATCAATGAACCGAGGCTCCGCACGATTGAGCCACACCCCGACTTTTTTCCCAAGATCAAGCGCGTCATGGAGCTTTTTGCCACCTGCCAATACACGCTGACCGCCATCCAAAAGGAGTTGGCGGCAGTCGGCATTGTGGGCAATTTGAGCAAAAAGCCCCTGCCGCTTTCCTCGATTGGGAACATACTGCGCAACCCCTTCTATTACGGGGTCTTCCTCCACAAGGGGGAGATGCACCAGGGCATCCACGCGCCGATGATTTCCAAAAAGACGTTTGACGAAATCCAAGACGCACTTGTCAAGATCGGAAAGCCGCAACACCGCAACAAGCGCGGCCACAAGGGATTTCTCTTTCTCAATTTCGCCACTTGTGGTTCGTGCGGCCACTGCATCACCGCCGAGCGCCACACCAAAAAGAGCGGGCGCCGGTATTTTTACTACCGTTGCACCCACAAGAACAAGAAGCAGCATTGCGAGGACCGCAATTTCATCCGCGAAGAAAAATTCGCGGGGGAAGTGAAACGGAACGCGGCGCTCGTCACGATCCCCGACGAATGGAAAGAGAAATTCCTTGCCCAAATCGAATTGTGGCAGAACGACGAGGCGCAGATGCGGCAACAGCACGTTGACGGCATCAAAGCGGAGCTTGCCGCCCTCAAATCCAAAATCGACCGGCTCAACACCGCCTTTACAGAAGGCGGGCTTGAGCTTTCCGAATTCAAGGAATTGAAGAACCCCTTGATCGTCCAAAAGGCCGTTTTGGAGCAGAAACTGGCCGAAGTGGAGAGAGGTAAAGCCAGTCGGCTCGAACCCTTGAAAAACTGGGTTTTGGAGGCAAATCAGGCGGGAAAATGGGTTTTGGAGGACAACTGGTTAGAAATGAAGTCATTCCTTCAAAAAGTCGGCTCGAACCGCATTTTACACTCTCAGACGCTAACCGTTTCGTTCAAAAAACCCTGGATTTCATTGGCGCAAAACACAGTCGCGGCGCAACGCGCCGCGTCCGATGCCGAACGAAGTTCATTATGGTGGAGGCGGCGGGAGTTGAACCCGCGTCCCTGCCAAATTTGCCAGCCGCGACTACATGCTTAGTCAGAAGAGAGTCTCAACCGCCGGATACCGTTCTGACGCGAATCCGGCGGCCCAGCCCGCATGAATATGTTTCGATGACGCGCGCGCGGACTCCGCGCCTCACCTACCCTGCTGTGGCGTTCGTCCTTCCTAGCAGGTGTCCGAAGGCGAACGTCGCGGCGCATTTAGGCCGCGAGAGCTAATTCTTGGTTAGCACTTATTTTTGGTCCGATTTTTTACGAGGCCAACGAACCATCCTCGGCATGCCGCCTCCGGCGCATTTTTCAGGTCGAAACCAGTACGCCCCCATCCAGCGCCTTCAATATCCCACACGATTGCCCTTCTGGCGAATGGAAAAGTTGACCAATCCGGTAGAGATGGGTAATTTGGAGGCGATGAAACTCTCTGTTCGCGGGGAATACGCGCTGCGGGCCTTGCTGGTGTTGAGCCTGCACTACGATGAAAATGTGGTGCCTATCAAGACTATTTCCGAGGAACAAAATATTCCGAAGAAATTTCTGGAGCAGATTCTCAATGATTTGAAGAGCCTGGGCGCGGTGGAAAGCCGCCGCGGCATCCACGGCGGCTACCGGCTCGCCCGGCCGCCGGAGAACATCACGCTGGCCTCCATTGTGCGGCACGTGGAGGGGGCGATGGCTCCGGTGGGTTGCGTGAGCGAGCGCTTTTACGAACGCTGCACATGCCCGGACGAGGCGCGCTGCGCCATCCGCGACGTGATGAAGGAAGCCCGCGAGGCGGTGGTTAAAATCATGGAACGCGTGACGCTGGCGGAGTTGCGCGACCGGGCGCGGCGGCTCCAGAAAAAAACGCGCCAGGCGGCGGATTTCACGATTTAGCAGTCAAGTTAATACGCGCCGCGAGGGGCCAGCGCCTCGGTGATCGCCTGGTCAATAGCCGCCCCGCGCAGGTCGCGCGCCAGGATTGTGCCGTCAGGCCCAATTAGGAAAATCTCCGGGATTCCTTCCACGCCATATTGATCCGAGACTGGTGATTTTTGCCATTCGCCGAGGAAGCCCTGGGTCCATTGGAGTCCGTTCTTCTTGACAAAGTCAATGGGCTGGGCGGCCTGCGCGTCCACGCTCAGGCTGATCATGGCGAAACGGGAGTCGTTGCCATGTTTGTCGTAAACGGCCTTCAGATCGGGAATCTCGGCGACGCACGGGCCGCACCAAGTGGCCCAGAAATCCATCAGCACATATTTGCCGCGGAAGTCGGCCAGCTTCAGGGGATGTCCGTCCGTGGTAACTGTCTCGAAGAGCGGCGCGATGTCGCCGATTTTCAGCGCCAGCGTGGGGCGCAGGGTGATGAGGCCCAGGTTGATGCGCTGCAAATCGCCCGCCAATTCGGCGGCGTCAGAAATATACTTGACAGTGATGTTGGTGGACAGGGCGGCCAGCTTGCCCCCGCCCAGTTCCGGCGCTTCGTGCAACTGGACGCGAAGCTCGTATTTTCCGGGAGGAACGCCGTCGAAGACGAATGAGCCGTCTGGTTTGGTGGCGGCGTTGAAGGTGTGTTGCATCCGCTGCCAGGCCTTGCCGGCGGTGGTTTTCAGGAACTGGCTCATCCACTTTTCCTTCGCGGCCTCGTCGCCGGGATCGGGAATGTCCGGCTCGGGAGCCGAAGCGGTCAGCACTATGGACTGCCCGGCCTGCCAGTTGATCTGTTCGCGGTAACCGGGAACGGTCAACCGACCGCCCACTTCGGAAAGAATGCCCTTTAACAAAGGGATGTCCTCGCGCTGGTCGCCGTCGCCGGGAGACTTGGGTTCGGTACTAACCGACAAGTAGCCGGGCTGGCGAAATTCCAGGCTGAATGAAGTGACTTTTTGGTCCACCTCCAGCAGATAATTTCCCGTGCTACTGGTCACCTGCTGCTCGGCGTCGCTCGTGCCATGATCGGTGGTGAGATGGACTGTTAGGGTGAATTGTTCCAGGGGCGCTCCGGTGGCGGCGTCGGTGACCGTTCCATCCACGTCGGTTTTGCCATTGGGTTTGCGGAGGGTGATGGTGTGTTCGGTGCCATCTGCCGCGAGCGCCGGTTCGCAGCGGAGATTGTATCCATCGGCGGTGAAGAGATAAGGGTGCTCGCGGGACGGGGCTGAATCCCATTGAAAGCGGCCCTGGCTGTCGGTCGTCGCGCTCCAGTCATATTCGAGCGGCTCCAAATTCACGCGGTCCATTTGCACGCCGGCCCCGGCCAGCGGCGTTCCGGTCTCGTCCACCACCCTGCCCTTAAAGACTTTTCCCGGATTCATGGCGATTTTCAACTCAGCCATGGCATTCGTGACGGCCAAGTCAAGGGTTTGAGGTTCCAGGCCGCTTGCTTGCAGCGTGAGCGTCAAGTCGCCGGGTAGCAGGTTGGGTATCTTGAAGCGGCCGGCGCTGTCGGTCTTCAGGACCGCCGCCGAATTACGCCAATTGTGGTCGCGGGTGATGACCGCGCCGGGAACTGGCGCGCCCTTGCTGTCAACAACAAGCCCGGTCAACATCATCCCCTGGCTCATCACCATCGCCGCCTTGCCTGCAAGGTAATCGGCGGCCGGCAGGCGCACAACACCCTCCCCGCCCGCGGTGGAACCTTTCACGCCGAAGGTGACGGGGAGAAAATCCGGCAGGACCACGCGGAACACGAGGTTTGTAAAATCCTGCGGCGTCTGGTTGCACTCCCAATGACCATTTTCGTCCGTCCGCTCGTTATGGAAATTCGGTGCGACGAGGGTCCGTTCGCGCTCCGACGGGCTGGCGGGATTGACGCCGGAGAACCTGATGATAGCGCCGGCAAGCGGCTGGCCGTCCGGGCCTTTGAGCAGGCCGCCGATGACCGCGCCCTTCTCCATTTTGGCGGTATATTCCGCTGGAATGTCCGTGAACGTGTCATTGCGGGACGTGGCCCAAGTGATGGTCTTGGGTACATACCCGTCCTTGGTGATGGTGATCACATAGCTGAACTCGTTGGTCGGCGGCTTGGGCATGGCAAATGAGCAACCGCCCGCGGCGTCGGTGACGAGGCTGTTCTTGACCCAGGCCACCTTGACTTTGACCCCAGGCACCGGCGCTGCCGTCACGGAATCCAGAACGCGAAAGCGCATGGAGGCGGAGTTGGTTTCGGCGGTGGCGGCGGCAGGGCCAACCGACGCGACTAGCGGCGTCTGGGCCGGGAGGCAAAGGTGTGTCGCGCAAAGCGATGCGACAGCCAGGATGGCCGTGCGGGCTGATTGACCCAGTGTTAATTTGGCATACATAGGACACGCTGGCCTGAGTCTAAATATGCCCTTTCGCCAGAGACTTGCAACCTGGAAAAATGGGGTTGGCGCGCCGCGCCTCCGGGAGGGCGTCCCGGTTCCGGATCGGGAGCCGCCCGAGAATTCGGGGCTGAGCGGCAACTCTGCCCTGCCAAGGGTCCCGATTCCAAGAAGGCTTCGAAGCCGCTCTCCAGCCGGTTCCATCCTCGGCGGAAAGCGCAATCCTGACTGAAATTGTCAGGTATTGAAGTGAAGGAATTGGGGTCATCTCGGTTGAGAAAACAGCCTTGATTAGGCTTGACCAGGCTGGATTGGAAAAACCCCGATTTTGTTTGTAAGCTGTTCATGGACAGTCACTTGTGACTATTTTTATCAAAAATGAGAATTGCGCGACCAATAACCGGGGTTTTAGGGCCTTGATCGTAAACATGAGTAAATTGCTCAGGTATAGCGGCGGGGTGATTAGAGGCCTTGGGATGGTGCTGGCGCTTCCCCCGCCCCGCCGCACTCCCGTTGCCGTCCGCGTCTGCCTTTCTTGGCTTCACTTGGGAAGATTAGCATGTTAGGTTGGGTTGTCAAGGGGAGAAACGAAGAGAAGAAGCGAAGCGAAGAAACGAAGCTGAGTATGGGGATATGACCGTAAAAAAAATGCAAAAGAAGTCTTGCCACTGGCGCGGGGACTGACTATTCTGCCCAACTATTTTGCGGACGCCGTGTGAACGGCGGGCGGTAATAAGTCGTGGCTCCGCGCCGCCACGAAACGACAAAACTATGGCAGTCAGAATACGAATGAAGCGGGTTGGAGCCAAGAACGCTCCCTATTTCCGCATTGTGGTGGCCGATTCCCGCAGCCCGCGGGATGGCAAATTCATCGAGGAGATCGGCACTTACCAGCCGCGCAAGAAGGGCGACAATGTGCAGGTAGATCTTGAGCGGGCCAATTATTGGATCAGCAAAGGCGCGCTGCCGAGCGAAACGGTCTCCAGCTTTTTGAAGAAACTGGCCAAAACGGCCGCAGCGGCGGCTTGATAGTTTGATATTACCGGCTTATGCAACCGTTCCTCGAATTTGTTGTCAAAGGTCTGGTGGACCATCCCGAAGCGGCCACGGTAACGCCGGTGGTCCGGGATGCGCTGACGATTTATGAGTTGCGCCTGCATCCGGACGATGTGGGTAAGGTGATCGGACGCCAGGGCATCACGATCAACGCCATCCGCTCCCTTCTGCTGGCCGGCAGCGCCAAGAAGGGAATGCGTTGCACCCTGGAAATCGTGGAGGACAAGCCGCGAAGCCCATAGAACGGACGCCGAGAGCGGCGCGAGCATGAAGATAGACGTGCTCACCTTGTTCCCGGAGATGTTCACCGGGCCGATGGACGCGAGCATCATCCAGCGCGCGCGCCAGACCGGGCTGCTGGATTTGCGTGTGCATAATCTGCGGGATTACACGCACGACAACTATAAGACTGTGGATGACCGGCCTTTCGGCGGCGGACCGGGAATGGTGCTGAAATGCGAGCCGGTGTTCGAGGCGCTGGAGGCGCTGGCCGGCACGGAGACGCGGGTGGTTCTGCTCAGTCCGGCGGGACGCTTGTTCCGTCAGAGTGTGGCGCGCGAAATGGCGGCCTGTGCGTCGTTGCTATTTATTTGCGGGGCCTACGAAGGCGTGGATGAGCGGATTTGCCAGGAGTGCGTGGACGACGAATTGTCCATCGGCGATTATGTGCTGACCAACGGGACGCTGGCGGCGATGGTGGTAATTGACGCGATAACGCGCCTTCTGCCCGGCGCCCTGGGCGATGACCAGAGCGTGGTGGACGAGTCCTTCAGCGGCGGCCTGTTGGAGTATCCGCACTATACGCGGCCGGCGGAATTTCGCGGAATGAAAGTTCCGCCCGTGTTGTTGTCGGGCAACCACGCGGCGATAGAGAAATGGCGCCGCGAGCAGGCCCTGGCCCGCACCGTGGAACGGCGGCCCGATTTGGCCGGGAAAGAACAGAATTTATGAACCAGATATTATTAGACAAAATTGAATCGGAACAGTATCGCAAACAACCGCTGGCGTTTGCCGTGGGCGACACCGTGCGCGTCCACACCAAAGTCGTCGAAGGCGACAAGGAACGCATTCAGATTTTTTCCGGCGTGGTCATTGGCCGGCGTGGACACGGCTTGAACTCCACGTTCACCGTCCGCCGCATCAGTTATGGCGAGGGAGTGGAACGCGTTTTCCCGGAACATTCCCCGCGAGTTGAGAAGGTGGAAGTCGAGCGCAAAGGCTCGGTCCGCCGCGCCAAATTGACTTATTTGCGCCAGCGCATCGGCAAGAGCGCCACGTTGGTCAAGGAGAAGGAAGGCCGCATCCTCAAAGGCGGACCGGCCCCGGTCGCGGAAGCTGCCGCACCGGCCCCGGCTCCTGCTGCGGTTGCCGCGCCTACCCCGGCTCCGGCTCCTGCCGCAGCCGCCACCCCGAAAGCGGCGACTCCCTCCCCTGCCCCATCGCCCGAGGCCAAGGCCGCGCCCGCCGCGCCTGCCACCCCGGCCAAATAATCGGGCCGGCCATAATCGTCACCACCCTTTACGAAGCTCTTCCGGCGTCGTGCCTTTGGCCCGCAGACTCCGCAAGCTCAGCGCGTCGTGCCGTTTGGCCAGCCGCACGCCGGATTCGTCCGTCACCAGCGGACAGTGGTAAAACAACGGGGGTGTCACCTCCAGGGCGCGATAGAGCAACAACTGACGCGCGGTGGAGAGCAGCAAATCCGCGCCGCGCACGACTTCGGTGATCTTCATCGCCGCGTCGTCCACCACCACGGCCAACTGATAAGACGGCACATTATCGCGGCGCCAGACGACAAAATCGCCAAAGTCCCGGCCTGCGTGGAATTGTTGACTGCCAAATAAGCCGTCGTTAAAAGTGATATTCTCCCCATCCGGCACACGAAAACGCCAGTTGGCCCCAATGGCATCCTCAAGCTTGATTGCGGCTCCCTCCTTCGGCCTGCAAGTCCCCGGATAGATTGGTTCCTCTTCCCCGGCGTGCGGAGCTTGGAGGGCGCGCAACACATCCCCGTGCGTGCATCGGCACGGATAAATCCAGCCGGACTGCCGCAGCTTCTCCCACGCCGCGCGATAGATCGGACCGCGCTCGCTTTGCGAATAGGGGCCGAAAGGGCCGCCGCAATCCGGCCCCTCCTGCCATTGGAAACCGAACCAGCGCAAGTCCTCCAACATGGCGTCCACAAACTCCAGGCGGAATCGCCGGGCATCCAAATCTTCATTGCGCAAAACCAGCGCGCCGCCCGCCGCGAGCGCCCGCTGCCGGGCCGTCCAGAACGTCCGCGCATGGCCCAGGTGCAGCCAGCCCGTCGGCGAAGGCGCTAATCGTCCGCGATACATTTGCATGGGAGTATGCGGAAGGCGGGAGCCGGAGTGAAGCCCAATGGGGCCAACTTTCACTTGAACAGGTGTGTCGCTGGTGTATGGTTCCTCCATGAAATCGGAAACTTACCCGTTGGCGATGCCTGCGGACTTGATTGGGGAGATCCGCCATGCGGCCCAGCGCACTCACCTTTCAATGGCGGACGCCATGCGCCAGAGCATAAGGCTCGGGCTTCCCAAGTTGCTCGAACAGTTGTCGAGCGACCAACTCAAGCCATTCACGGCGGAGGAATCCCGCCTGGCCTATCAGACGCCCAATCCCGAGTTTGACGAGTTGGAGCACCATTGTGCTTCATTGCCAAAGAGGCGCGTACGGGAATGAAAGCCTGGGAGATTTGGAGTTACCAACCGGAGGGTTGGCCGGAACCGCACCCGGCTGTGATAGTTTCATCGCCCAACCGGGTCACGAACAAACCTGACCTTAACATTCTCATGTGCTCGAGTCAGCCTACGACGCGGGAAACGATGCCGAACGAGGTCATCTTGGATGCGAGCGACGGCCTGAACTGGCCCACGTTGTGCAAATGCGATCTCATTCACTTGATTGCGAAGAGTGAGTTGAAGAACCGTCGCGGACAGGTCACCGAAGAGCGCCGGCGCCAAATTATCGCGACCATCAATCGCGCCAATGGCTGGGTCTAAATCCCAGTCTGGAGCCCCTCCCTGCCACCAAACCTCACGATTCTCGGATGACGGCCTTTAAGCTCTGCTTGAATTGCTCCACCAGCTTTTCGTGGGCAGCGTTGACTTCGGCGTCGGTCAGGGTGCGGTCGGGATGGCGGTAGGTGAAGGCGTAGGCGACGCTCTTTTGGCCGGGAGGCATGTTTTTGCCGCGGAAGATGTCAAATAAATCCATGGTTTCCAGGTTGGCGGGTTTTGTATGTTTTACAACTGTGGACACGGCCTCGTGGGTGGTGGCTTCGGGGACCAGCATGGCGACGTCGCGGCGGATGGATGGGAATTGCGGCAGCGATTTGAAGCTTTTTGACGGAACGCGGCGAGAGAGAATCTGGTCGAAGTCCAGTTCGGCGAGCAGGACCGGGTCGCGCAAATCATACAGTCTGGCCTGCTCGACGGAAAGACGTCCGATTTCGCCCAGCGGCAGTTTCCCAAGTTGAATGACTGCGGACTCAAGATACAGAGGACGGTTTTCATCACGCCGCGTCCAGGTGACACCGCGCAGTCCGAATTGAAGGAGGAACTCCTCCAGCACGCCCTTGAGATCAAAAATGTCGCACCGGGCATCACGGTCCGCGCCGTCCCAATGCAACGGGCGGCGCGCACCGGTGAGGGCGAGGGCCACGCGGCGCTGTTCCTTGCAGGTCTTGTCGGGCTGGAGGGAAAAAACGCGGCCGATTTCAAATAGCGCGACATCGTTGTTCTTGTGACTGATGTTGTAACGCAAGGACTCCAGCAAACCGGGCAGCAGGCTTGGGCGCAGCGTGTTCATGTCGCCGCTCAACGGGTAGACAAGCGTGGCCGGCAGCGAGCCGGGGCTGGCGGCCAGACTGGCGGCGGTCACGGAGATCAGCGTCTGGCCTTGGGCCTCGTTCAGGCCCAGGCCGGTCAGGAGACGGCGGGCCTCGGCGATTTGGTCATGAATGGCGTCGAACTCATTCGTGCCGATGGCCCCGCGCGGCGGTGTGGCGGGGATTTTATCCACGCCGTAAAGCCGGGCGATTTCCTCGATCAAATCGGCTTCGCGTTTCAAGTCAACACGAAAACTGGGAATCTGAAAGACGGCGCGCGAAGGCTCGCGCCCGATGGCGGAGAGTTGGAGGCGCTGGAGAAAATTGACCTGGTCATCGGCGGGTATCGCGATGCCGAGGAGTTGGTTGCATTTGGCGTAGCGCAGCGGGATTTGCCGGAGCGGAGCGGGATTGGGATAAGCGTCCAGCGCCGGTTCGAGCACCGTCCCGCCGGCTGACTGGAGGATCAATTGGGCGGCGCGGCGTCCGGCCCATTCGCATATCCCGATGTCAGAGCCGCGCTCGAAGCGATAGGAGGCATCGGAGCGAATATCCAGTTTCTTGGACGTGGCGCGGATGTTCTGCGGCTTGAAGCAGGCGCTTTCAATCAGCACATCCACGGTGGCGGGGTTGATTTCGCTGTTCTGGCCGCCCATGATCCCGGCCAGGGCGAGCGGCTTGGTTTCGTCCGCGATGAGCAGGGTTTGCGCGTTGAGCGTGTGCTTCTTGCCGTCCAATGTTGTGAATTCCTCCCCGGCGGCGGCGCTATGAACTACAATTGAGGGCAATTCGCCGGGGCGCGCCGTGAGAAGCCGAAAATCAAAGGCGTGCAGCGGCTGCCCGGTTTCGAGCATGACGAAATTGGTGGCGTCCACGACGTTGTTCATCGCGCGGAGACCGGTTTTTTCGAGGAGGGACCGCATCCAGTCCGGGCTGGGGCCGATTTTGACGCCGCGCAGCAGGCGGGCGTTGTAGCGGAGACAAAGCTCTGGCTCGTCAATCCGCACGCCGAGAAGTCCGGCAACGGGTTCGGCGCTGATCTGGCCGGGAGGAAAGGCGGTTTCCGGCAGGCGCAGGGGATTGCCGGTCAAGGCGCTGACTTCGCGCGCGATGCCAATGACGCTGTTCCAGTCGGGCCGGTTGGGTGTGACTTCCAGATCATATACAACGTCTCCCGGCGCGCGTCCGAGATACTCGGCGAAAGGCTGTCCGACTTTAGCATCCGCGGGCAAAATTAAGAGGCCCTCCCCCCCGCCGGGCAGACCCAGCTCAATGGGCGAGCACAACATCCCGTGCGATTCGATTCCGCGGATCTTTCCGACCCTGATCGCCATCGGCGGTTCGCCGGCCTTGCCAGGCAGCGTGTGGCCGGGCAAAATAAGGGGAACCTTGTCGCCTGCCTTGAAATTCTGCGCGCCGCAAACGATCTGCCGCCCGCCCACGCCATCGTCAACGCGGCAGAGGGAGAGTTTGTCGGCGTTGGGATGTTTGTCGCGGGAGAGAACCTGGGCGACCACGACGCCGTCCAATTCGCCGCCGACTTTTTCCATGCCCTCGACTTCGAGGCCGAGGAGGGTGAGACGCTGGGCCAATTCGTCCGGGGACCAGTCGAAATGGACGTATTGGCGGAGCCAGTTAAAGGTGATTTTCATGCTGGAAAGCCGAAATAAATAGAATTGACAACAGCCCGCCATGAACCGGGGCCGTACCACTGGGTCAGCGTCCTCCGCGTCCGCCTCCCCTGCCGCCGCCGCCGCCGCCACCACGACCACCGCCGCCACCAGGACCGCCGCCGAATCCCCCGCCGCCAGGGCCGTAACCGTTCCCGCCGTTGGCGATGCTGGTGGCACTGCCTCCCTGCAAATTTTGTCCGCCCGGCCCGGGCACACTGTTGGTTGGCATACCATTGGGGCCGATCCCCTCGGGCACGATGTCAGCGGCGGCGATAGTCAAGTTGGTTTGGATGTTGGCGAAAGTGTCGGTGAACGAGCCTTTGATTTTGGCCTGTTTCTTGGCGGAGTTGAACTTGGCGAGGTTCGGCTCGACTCCTTTGTTCTGCGCCGTCAATGTTGCCTTGAGTGTATCGTCGTCCGCATCGGCCAGCACACCCATTCTGACCTGGATTTTAGGGATGAGAAACGACTTTTGGCTGACCCAGACGAGGATATTCTGAAAGGTGAGTGGAGCCATCAGCACGTAACAAGGCTCGCCGTCAATTTCCTTCTCTATGTCCGGATCCTCGCTGAGGGTCCAAACCATGCCGGATGTGGCAAGGCCGCGGGTCTTGTCGTCCATAAAAAGGCGCACGATGTCGCCCACCCCGACAGGCATGCCGCCCTCGAACCGCGAAAACAGATCGTCGCGGGAAGTCACCTGCACGGGACGGTTGTTGGTCATCAAGTGATCGCCGCTGCCGGTGGACCATCCGGCCAGGGTGGTTTCACCCTGCTGGCCGGGCAAAGTCATATTGATGCGAAAACTGTTCGGCTTGCTCATCTTAAGAATCAGGTCGCTGGAGACTTTTTGCGCGGGCTTTCTGGCGGCGGCGGAACTGACCGCCGAGGTGTCCACTTCGGCGATGATATTGCCCGTGCAAGAGTAACTCGGCATGCGCCGGTACACGTCGGCCACCCGTTTCATGATTTCGGGGGCGGTAACCGGCTGCTGTTGCGGCGGGGGCGGTGGCGTGTTGGTCTTTGCGGCGGCGGCGGCGGCAGCGGCGACTTCGTCCTCAGACGGTCCGCTGGAGGAACTCAATTTCCCCTTGATCCAGCCCCAGTTCAAAGCAACCGTGACGCCAATCAGCACCACCACAACGGCGCCCACGATAGGGCCGGTGTAATTTTTCCCCGGTTTGTTCGCCATGTGCGTCCGATAGCCTGCCGCCCCTTGCTGCTCCGGGGTCGGCACAGGGATGGAGGAGTGCGCCGGCGGAGCGCTCGCGGACGAGACGGAGAGCCTGTTGGCCTTGGGCGGGGCTGGAGGCGGCGGCATGCCTGGCGGGGCCTTAATGGCGATGCTGGGGACAGCCGGCGGCGCGGCGGCGGCGGCCGGATTGGAAGGGACAACAATCAGCGCATGACAAGCCGGACAATTTATCTGCTGTCCGGTGTATTCGTCGCTTGCAGCGATACGTTGTCCGCACCCCGGACAGGCAAACTTAAAATCGCTCATATATTAATCCACCTCCATGAGAGTGTCTGCCCGCAACCGGCTCACCCTGGCTCTGATGGCGAGTGGCTGGTTCCGATTAAACCCCGTTCGGCCCCGCACTGCAAGCATTTCCGCGACAATGTTGGAAGGCGCGAAACAACAATGCGAGCGTCTCGGATGTGTCAAGGGCGGGCGATCACTCGGAGAATTGGCGGATGAGGCTTGCGACGTAGTCCACTTGCTCGTCGGTCAGTTCCGGATACATGGGCAGGGGGAGAATCTGGCGGGAGGTTTGCTCGGCAACCGGGAAGTCGCCAAGTCGAAAGCCCAGGCCGGCATAGACTTTTTGGAGGTGGAGGGGCTGGGGATAGTAAATGAGGGTCCCGATGCCGTTTGCGGCAAGATATTCCTGAAGGGCATCGCGCTGTTGGCTGAGGATGGCATAGACATGGAAGACATGGGTGTTGCCAGCGGCGGTAATTGGGAGCTGAACGGGCAGGCCCTGCAAACCGGCGGTGTAACGGCGGGCGATTTCGGCGCGGCGATCGTTCCAGCGGCGCAAATGAGGGAGTTTGACGCGTAGAATTGCGGCCTGCAATTCGTCCAGCCGGCTATTGTAACCGTGCAACTCATGGAAATAGCGATGCGCAATGCCATGCACCCGCAACATGCGCAACTTGACAGCCAGCGATTCCTCGCTTGTCACCACCATGCCGCCGTCGCCGAAGGCCCCGAGATTCTTGGTAGGATAAAAACTGAAGCAGCCCAACCGCCCAAACTGTCCCACCGGTTTTCCCCCGCAAGCGGCCCCGATGGCCTGGGCGCAGTCTTCCACCAGCGCCAGACCGTGTTTTTGCGCCAGCGGAACAAGCTCGGCCATGGGGGCGGCCTGCCCGAAAAGATGCACCGGGATGATCGCCCGTGTGCGCGAGGTAATTTTGCGGGCCACGTCCGCCGCCGAAATCTGGAACGTTGCCGGATCAATATCCGCAAAAACCATGCGAGCGCCGACCTGATAAATGGATTCCGCCGGGGCGATATAAGTGAACGGAGTGGTGATGACCTCATCGCCCGGCCCGATGTCGAGGGCGCGCAGAGCCAAAGTGAGGGCGTCGGAACCGGAATTGACGCCAATGCCGAACTGAGTTCCGGTCAGGGCGGCCATCTCCTGTTCGAAGGCCGCGACATTTGGCCCCAGAATAAAGCGGCTCTCGGCCAGGACGCGTTCAACAGCGGGCAACAACTCCGCCTGAAGGGGCGGGTATTGCGCGGCCAGATTCAAAAATGGGACATTCATCCATCCAGCAGATTGCCCGGACAGGCTGCCTCAGCCCCAAGCGAGGGGCAAGAACAGACTGGTGCCGTCCTTGAAAAGCAGTTGCTCCCGGCGGCGCGGTGCGGCAACGTTCTCTCTGTGGCGCAATCCATTGACACATTGGGAATCATTGCGGGCAATCGCTCGCTGCCGCTCCTTTTTGCCCGGCAGGCCCGGGCGCAAGGCGATGTCCGCCTCGTCGCCGCCGCTTTCGAGGGCGAGACCGACCCCCAACTGGCCGCCTTGGTGGACGACATCGTCTGGCTCAAAGTCGGCCAGCTCTCCAAGATGATCAGCGCCTTCACCGAACGCGGCGCGCGCCATTGCGTGATGCTCGGCCAGATCGCACCGAAAAACCTGTTCGATCTCCGGCCCGACTTCCGCGCCCTGTCCCTTCTGCTCCGGCTCAAGAGAAAAAACGCCCGCTCCATTTTCGGGGCCATCGGCGACGAATTGAAAAAGGACGGCATCGAGCTGATAGACCCTCTTCCGTGGCTGCGTCCCCTCATGCCCGGCGCAGGATTCACGCTCGGACCGCCCTTGAGCCAGGAGCAAAAGGAAGATGTCGCGCTTGGTTTTGAAATCGCCAAACAAATATCACGCCTCGAAATCGGCCAAACCGTCGTGGTAAAGGACGGCGCCGTTCTGGCCGTGGAAGGACTGGAGGGAACCGATGCCTGCCTCCGGCGCGGCGGTGCGCTGGCGGGAAAGGCGGGCGGCGCAGTGGCGGTGAAAGTGGCCCGCGAAAACCACGATCTTCGATTTGACATCCCCTGCGTCGGCCTCAGCACCCTCGAAACCTGCCGAGAGTCGAATATCGCCGCGCTGGCCTTTGAAGCCGGAATGACCCTCGTGCTGGAACAGGACCAAGTCGAACCGTTGGCCCGCAAATGCAAAATCGGTCTCCTCGCCGTCTGAGCCGCTGTCGGCGCAGACCGCAAATCTGCATCAAATGACTTATCCCGACGCCATCCGATACCTCTACAAGCTCCAAGTTTTCGGCATGAAGCTTGGCTTGGAGAATGTCTTCCGCCTGGCCGCGCTGGCGGGCAACCCGCAAGATCGCCTGCGCTTCATCCACGTCGCAGGCACCAACGGCAAAGGCTCGACCTGCGCGATGCTCGAGGGCATTTATCGCGCCGCGGGGCTGCGGGTGGGCCTGTTCACTTCGCCGCATCTGGTTTCCTTTGCCGAGCGCATCCAGGTGGATCGCTGCCTCATCAGCGAGACCGAAGTGGCGCAAGCGGTGGAAGCATTGGAGGCTCTGATCAAGGGCGGCGATTTTCCACAGGCCCCGCCGACTTTCTTTGAAGTGGTCACGGTCATGGCTCTCCGGCACTTCGCCGCGCAAGGCTGCGACCTGGTGATTTGGGAAACGGGGCTGGGAGGCCGCCTGGACGCCACCAATGTCGTCGAACCGTGCCTCAGCATCATTACTGACATCGCCCTCGATCACCAAAAATTTTTGGGTGAAACCGTCTCCGCGATTGCGCGAGAAAAGG
>Ga0182030_10014712_pt1 | contig 15413 bp, 10 predicted proteins | sample 812S3MmetaG_FD_121299 | JGI IMG/M metagenome (GOLD analysis project Ga0182030, IMG submission 121299) | Permafrost microbial communities from Stordalen Mire, Sweden - 812S3M metaG (Illumina Assembly) | ecosystem: Environmental > Terrestrial > Soil > Wetlands > Permafrost | place: Sweden... | reverse complement strand
TAATGATCGAGGCCCGAGATGACCCTTTGATAATATTCTTGCAATCCGCGCGGTCTGTGGTTGGAATGCACCCATGAGGTTTGCCCCCGTTTCTGAAGAGCCGTTCCTTCATCCTTGCTGTTTGCATGGATGCGGCCCGGAGTCATTTTGCCGCAAGCTAAAGTTTCGGATAAAATATAACAAGGAGCAAAGTTATGGAAGAAACACCGAATGAATCCACCGACTCAACCAACCCCGCAGGGAATCAGCCGGCCGGCAGCCCGCCACCGCAGAATCCCGTGGCTGCGCCGACCGCTCCAACGGCGGCCGCCTGCGCCACCGGGAGCGCCGCTTGGCCCTTCGTGTCGGCCAAGTATCTGGCAGACAAACTTGCGGAGGCGGAACTGCTGCTGGGTTATGCCGCCGAAGTCGGGATCAAGGTTGACGGCCAGGTCCGCGATGACGTTCTCAAGGCCAGGATTGCCAGCGACGGCGGCGGCATCCCAGAGCCGGTGGCGGCCAATCTTCTCACCGCGCTCACCACGCTGGCCGTGAATGTCCGGCCCGTGACGGTGGAAAGTTTACGGGCCTGGGCAAACCCAAATGAATCCGACAAAACAGAAATTCCCTTTTTGGCGCCGATTGCCATGTTCGTTGGCTGCGTCATCGTGGTCTTTTCTTTGCTTACTTTTGTCAGCAAAAGCATCTCGGATAAGATTTCGACAAACATCGAGACCGCCAATGGCCTGGCCGCCAAATTGCGGACTGAACTTGGCCCGCCGCCGTCCCCAACCAACCAGCCGCAAACCTACGCGATGGCTGAAACCAACAACGCGGGCATTCCCTGGCAAGACCAGGTCTGGTTTGGACCGGCCGGAATTCCGGCCGGGCTTTCGGACAAGGATGTCATCAGTGACCTGCAGCAATTTGCGGCCAGCATGCGCGAAATTGACGGCTACGCCAGACAGTTAAAGCACTGCCTGTTTAATTTTGAACAGTATCATTATGCCGAAAGCGCGACGAACCGGATGACCCTCGAACTCACGCCCGGGTTGAACGTCCGGCTTTCCCAGGAGCTGACGGACAAGGTCGCGGAGTATCAGCAAGTAAGAAGTTATGGAAACCAACTGGTGGAGAAGACAACGGTTTATTACGGCGCCATCGCCATCAGCATTCTTCCCGTCTTGTATGCCTTGCTGGGGGCAGTCGCGTATTTGCTGCGTTCGTATGAGCAACAGTCCAAAAATCGCACCCTGGTCGCCGGCGAGAAGCCGATCGCCCGGCTGCTGATTGCCGGCATCGGTGGTTTGGTCGTCGGCCAGTTCAACAATGTCACCCAGGGCATCAATGTTACACCTTTTGCCGTTGCTTTCCTCGTCGGCTATGCGGTGGATGTCTTCTTTACCTTTCTCGAAGGCTTGCTCCAGATGTTTATCAAGCGCGGACCAGGCAATAGTTAAATCTCAAGCCGCCCTCTTGAGGAATTTCCGGGCAACAATCCCATGCCAAAGAAACGATTGTCCAGCGATTACCTCGTCTTGATCGGCATGGCGGCGGTGTTCACCACGCCGTTCATTCTCACGCTCATGACCGTCGCTCAACCGCGTCCGCTGGTCGGCGACTTGCAAGCCAACCCCACTCATCACGGATATACCTGGAGTCTATCGCTCTTTATTGTGCCGGTCGTGGTGCTCGCCTGCTGGCTGGTCCGCCGGCATGAGAGCCGGATTCAGAACCGGGCATTTTGGATCACCACCTTGGTCGTCGCCAGTGGCGGCATTTTACTGGACGTGTTCTTTGGGTTGAGCTTCTTCACCTTCCCGAACCAGGACGCCGTTCTGGGAATCCATTTCTATGGATACTCGTTCGCGGACGGCTGGCATAAAACGATTCCCATTGAAGAAATTGGTTTTTACATTTTTGGCGCCCTGGCCGTCCTGCTGCTTTATGTCTGGGGCGACGAGTTTTGGTTCGCAGCGTATAATGTTGACGACGCGCCGCGCCGGACCACCCGGTTTCGCGAGGTTATTTCGTTTCACCCGGCCTCGGTTATTTTTGCGGTCCTCGTTTTTTCTCTGGGGTTGCTTTACAAAAAATTCGGCCCGCATTCCGATCACGACGGCTTTCCGGGCTACTTCCTGTTTCTGACGCTGGTGGCGCTCACGCCCAGCATCCTGTTTTTTCCCGTCGCGCGTCCCTTCATCAACTGGCGCGCGTTCAGCCTGGGCTTTGTGTTTATCCTGCTCGTCAGCATGTTTTGGGAGGCCGCCATTGCCGTGCCGTATCAATGGTGGAGCTTCCAACCGCGGCCGATGCTGGGATTGTTCATCAACGGCTTTTGCGGGCTGCCGGTGGAGGAACCGCTTTTATGGGCGGGAATCACCTGGGCCACGGTCATCATCTACGAGACGATCTCCACCCTGCTCTTCATGGATTGGTCGCGCTCAATGGCGACGGACGCCTGAATGATGAATGACCGAACTGGCAACTTATCCATCTGAATTAAAAAGTCATCCATCCGGCGAGCGCCTTTGCGGTTTGCTTTCCTTACGGCAGTAAAAAAGGCCGCCCGAATTTCCCCGGGCGGCCTGCGATAAGACAACTGCGCTTATTCCACGACGCGAATCGTCCAAAAATCGCTCGATAATTTTTGCGAGAGCAGATAGGCGTAAGGCATCGTGAAATAACCTTTCATGCCCCAGCCCGTCCCCCACGAGTTGCGGATGATGAACCGTTGGGCCGTGTCATCGTAACCCACGGCCATGACGGCGTGACCGCCCAAAACTTGTTCCGCCGACGTGGGCAGGTTCAACACGCCGGTCTGCGCGACTTGCGGGCTTTCAAACGCGGAATAAACCGTGAAGCCCAGCACAAACGGATAGCCCGCCGCCAGGCAACCCCTGAACTGCGCGAGGTCGCGCGTGACGCTTTCGTAGGTGACGGCTTGGTGCTGCAATGCGTCGGTGTAAACAGCCGCCGGCGGCTTTTGCGCCGGCTTCGCGCCGGGCGGCCAGAGGTTGGTGTTCGGATCAGCGGGCGTGGCAACGTAAGGCCATTCGGTCTCCGCGCAGACCCCGAGGTGATTGACGCTTTTCACGCCGTCACGAATCTGCGCGCCGCTGTCCGTGGCCACCGTGTTTTCCATGCTCCGTTCGTTGTAATAAATAAACAACCGCGACGGCGTGAAGTCGGGCAGCTTTTGTTTGAGCCGGTCAAACTCAATGGCCCCGGCGATGGCGTTGGCGGTGCAGGATCCGATTTGCCCCTGGTTATAAACCGCGGGGCATTGCTTGCGCAGGTCAACCTTGGCCGGCAGCGGGCCGAGCTTGAGCAGCGGTGCGGCGAACTGACGGTCGCGATGATCCGGCAGGTCCGGCGTCCAGCCGTAGAAACCGGTTTTATGTTTGGTGACGTTTGGTTTTGATTTTGTGCTCATGGTTTGTATTTGTTATTTGTTGTTTTCTGCAAATGGCACGCGTGGTTTTGACCGCCCGGAAATGGATGTTCAATTTGGGGTGGGAAAAAATTTCCGCCGGAGTGAAAAAGACATTGAGGAAAATTCAACCATGGCGGCGCGAACCCGGCCGGGAAAAGGCGGAAACCCGCGCGCGGGGTGGAAACCATGCAATCTCCCCCGCCGGGCAGCAACTCATTTTGTGGATGAACCTCCATACGCCGTCCTTTGCCTTTCCGAACCCATGCAAGCGGTCCGGTGCGCCGTTTGTCTCACATTTTCATTTTTCTGTCAAACTTCTTCGCTGGAAGACTTTCACTTCGAAGCGCCGGTGGCTGTGACTTTAGCATTATTCATAAACGGCATAATTCAACCGAAAACACCCGGCCACGAGTCAACCCGTCGGATGAAAATTGCGAAATAACTGTTGCACCCCCGCGCGTTCCGTGTTAATAGCCTCCTTGAGGGCACAACTTGGCGTGTGCCGTTTTCAAAGGTGGTGGGTCACAAAACATTCGGGAACAACTATGAAAATGACGTGCCGTCAATTAACAGTAGCGACCGTATTGACTGTCATTAGTTTTGCTGGCGGCTGTAAAATGCTGGAGCCAAAGCCGGTGGACAATGCCGGCGGCCGCCGCCCGGAGGATTTTCCCGAACTGGCTGTGGACGTTTTCAAGCCGATGGACGGCGGCATCGAACTCACCCCGGATGAAATCAAGGGCCGCAACACGTGGAACCTCTGGTGCGCCGGCGACGAACAATTCTGGGAACGCATGTCGCGCGAAAGCTACGGGCTGATTGACCTGCTCAAGACGATTGATTCACGCAATCGCCCAAACCGGTTTGTGGCCATGGGCCTCATCAACGAGCCGGGTTTCCGGCCGGCGGCCAAACCGGATCAATATGGTTTGTGGATTGACGAGCCGGTGGCAGGCGGGGGCGAACCGGCGGGCATAGACCCGAAAGTTTACGGCCATCCCACTGGAATCATGGGCTTCCGTTTTTTTGAAAATCCCGATTTTACCGGCGACGCGGTGAAAAACTGGGACGCCAACCGCTATTACAACGATCCGGATTATGCGGCCAACCCCAAGCTGGTGCGGCCTTACAAGGTTGGCATTTCCTGCGGCGCCTGCCACATCGCCTTTAATCCCTGCAAGCCGCCGGATGATCCGGAAAATCCGAAATGGGAGAACCTCGCCTCCGCGATTGGCAATCAATACATCCGCGAAGGCCCCGTCTTTGCCCACAATGTCAAGTCCGGCGGGTTCTTCTGGGAAATGCTCAAAATGCAACCTCCGGGAACCTCCGACACGTCGCGGATCGCCACCGACAACATCAACAATCCAAATACTATCAATCCGATTTTCCTGCTCGGCGAACGCATGGCGGAAGGCGAGACCGAAAAATTGGGCGGTGAAACCCTGTTATTGCCCACCATTACCACCAACATGATGCCGGTCCCGCACGTCCTCAAAGACGGCGCGGATTCCGTCGGCGTGCCCGGCGCGACATTGCGCGTGTATGTCAACATCGGCAGCTACTCGCAGCATTTTCTACAGCAGCACAACGCGCTCATCGGGCTGACGCCGCAAAAACCCTTCAGCATCAAAATGGCGCAGGAAAATTCCGTCTACTGGCTCGCCACCCAGACCAAATTCATGAATGTCGCCAGGTTTTTCATGCGGCTGAAATCCTACCGGCTCGAAGACGCGCCGGGCGGCAAGGACTACATCACGAAAGACGACGCGGTGATGACGCGCGGCAAAATCGTGTTCGCGGAAAATTGCGCCACCTGTCATTCCAGCAAGCAGCCGCCCGCCGGGGCGAATGAGGACGAATGGTTTCGCGCCGAAGTGCTCAAACCGGATTTTCGCGACAATAATTTCTTCTCGGACGACCGCCGGTATCCGATCACCAAAATCCAGAGCAACGCCTCGCGCGCCCTGGGCACCAACGCCAAGCGCGGCCACATCTGGGCCAACTTCTCGTCCGAAACTTACAAGGAACTTCCTTCCGTCGGCGATATTGACGTTTGGAATCCCTATACCGGTCAGACGCAGAAATTCACCGTCGAAGGCGGCGGGCCGGGTTACATCCGCACCGCGTCCTTGATCAGCGTCTGGTCCTCCGCGCCGCTGCTCCATAACAACGCGCTGGGAAAATTCACCGGCGATCCCTCGGTGCCGGGCCGCATGGAAGCCTTCAACGACGCGATCACGAAATTGCTCTGGCCGGAGAAGCGGCTCGGCACAAATTCCATCTGGCGCACAACCCAGGAATGCAATCTCCAGGTGCAACTGGCCGCGCTGCCCCCGGCGTTGAGCGCGTTGCTCAAGCCCTACGCCGATCCGGACGGCTATTTCCGCCTCGGCCCCATTCCCGAGGGCACACCGATCAACCTGCTGGCCAACATTGATCCCGACACCGACCCGGCGAAACTGCTGGCGCTGTGTCTGAAGATCAAAGCAGCGTTCGTGAAAATCAAAGCGGAGCATCTTGATGCCGCCGCCACGGACGCATTGCTCCGGACGGAAGTCGCGCCGGAGCTTTTCAAGGTCAGCAAATGCCCCGACCTGATCGAAGATCGCGGACATTATTTCGGCACTGAACTGCCCGATGCCGACAAGCTCGCGCTGATTGAGTTTTTGAAAACGCTCTAGCGCGGGCTGCCCAACCAAACCATTCGCGTCCGGGCGCGCGGATCAAATGAGAAAGGAAAATTATGGCCGTTGACATACCTGACTTGATGCAGATGACGCAGGCGCAACTTGATGATTTATTCAAGCAAAGTCCCGCCGGCCCGATTCCCAATGGCGAGGCCCAGGGCACCGCCATCATCGCGCCCGGCACGGAACTGGAAGGCGTCGCCGCCAAATTAATCCACCTGTTCGCCTGGCAGGGCAAGGTGTTTGACGCCGGCGCCGGCGAGCTGCGGAATAAAATTCTGCCGGTCGGCCTGAAGGCCATCATCGCCAAGGTCTATAAAGGCGCAAGCTGGTTCGACGGCAACGAGTGCATCGTGCTGGATTATTCCGAAACGTCGCTGATCGCGCACTATATTCGCGACGAAATCCGGCAGGTCGGCGACGGCGTTTATCTCGGCATCGTTTATTGGGGCAAAACGAAGCTGATTGATTTTGCGCTCAAGTTTCCCCAATAGGCACGGGCCGGCTGCGGGAAATTTATGAACTACGAATGCCGAAAATGTTGCCGGCGTTGCCGGGTCGCGCTTTTGGTCCTGGTGGTGGTTGGAATTTACCTGCTGATCCGGCTCACCCGCGACCAGCCGGTGGATTATGCCGACGCCGGGGAGCATTTCAAATACGGCTCGACGGGCGGCGAGCGCGCGGCGGGCATTCCCGTGGCGCTGTGGAATATTCTGCCCGATCTGTTTCAAAAATATCTGCCCGGCCAGGGGTTTGAATCGCTCGGCTTCATTTACGAAACGAACCGCGCCTTTCCCATCGGCGTCTCGGAGCGCAACTATCAGGGCGTGAACCGCGTGTTTCTCAACTGCGCCGTCTGCCACACCGGCACCGTGCGCGACGCGCCGGACAGCCCGCGCCGCATCATCGTCGGAATGCCGGCGAACAATATGGATTTGCAGGCGTTTGAGCGCTTTCTTTTTGCGTGCGCGCGCGATGAAGATTTCAATTCCGCGCGGCTCGTGGATGAAATGGCCGAGCGTAAAAGTGACGATTTGCTGAATCGTCTGATCTTCCGCTACTACGCCGTGGACCTCGCGCGGCAGCAATTGATCACGCTGGCGCAGCGGTTCAGCTTCATGGGCCGCGAGCCGGACACCGGCCCCGGCCGAGTGGACACGTTCAATCCGCCGAAGGTGCTGCTGAATTTCCGCATGGATGATCTGCCCACCAACGAGTGGGTCGGCAATTGCGATCTGCCGTCCATCTGGAACCAGTCCAAACGCGAGGGCATGTCGCTGCACTGGGACGGCAATAATAATTCCGTGGACGAACGCAACCGCAGCGCCGCCTACGGCACCGGCGCGACCCCGCCGACGCTCGACCGCGCCTCGCTCCAGCGCATGAAGGATTTCATCTGGACAAACACGCCGCCGCCGTGGCCGTATGGAATTGATTCCGCCAAGGCCGCGCGCGGCGAAAAAATTTACGCGGATTATTGCGCGCGCTGCCACGGCAAAAGCGGCAGCGACTTCACCGGCGGACTCGTCGGAAAGGTCACGCCGATCGAAAAAATTCAGACTGACCGCCATCGGCTGGATTCTTACACCGAGCAATTGTGCGCCAATCAGGGTCTGCTTTATGCCGCCTATCCCGCAGAGCGCTTCTCGCATTTCCGGAAAACGTTTGGCTACGCGAACCAGCCGCTCGACGGCATCTGGCTGCGCGGGCCGTATCTGCACAACGGCTCCGTGCCGACGCTGCGCGAACTGCTCGAACCGGCGGCGAACCGGCGCGTGGAGTTTTATCGCGGCTACGATGTGATTGACCGCGCGCGGGTGGGTTTCATTTCGGACGTGCCGGATGAAAATGGCCGCCAGTATTTCCTGTATGACACGCGGCTGCCGGGCAACGGCAACGCCGGCCACGAAGGCGGGGAATACGGCACCAATTTGAGCGCCGAGGACAAGGACGCGGTCGTCGAATTTCTGAAAACTTTTTAGGAGGTGATTTATGAGTTCCAGAACCAAACGCAAAATTTTCAAGACGCTGTTCGTGCTGTTGCTGCTCGGCATCGCGGCGGCCTGGTTCGGCTGGTATAAATTTTTGCGCACCGAACCGGAGCCAAAATGGGCGGATGAAGGCGAGCGTTTTAAATACGGTTCCATCGGCGCGGAATTCAGCCGCGGGATGCCATACTGGATCTGGGTGGTGCTGCCGCGCGTTTTTCCCGACCTGATGCCCGGTCCCGGCGGCTACAAATCCTTCGGCCTTGTCTGGGAGGAAGGCAAGGAAATGCCGGTCGGTTTCACCAAGCAGGTCATCGGCTTTCCGCGCGTGGCCAACAATTGCGCCGTCTGTCACACCGGCACCTGGCGCAGCCAGGACGACGAGGCGCCGCACATCGTGGTCGCCGCGCCCGCGAACACCGTCAACATCCAGGCCATGCTGCGTTTCCTGATGAACGCGGCGCAGGATTCGCGGTTCAACTCCAGCGTGCTGCTCACGGAGATTCAGCGCGAGACCAAGCTCTCTTTCATTGACCGCCAAATTTATCGGTTCGTTCTCATTCCGATGACGCGGAGCGCGCTGCAACGTCAACAAACACAGTTCACCTGGATGAACCGTCCCAACTGGCCGGATTGGGGGCAAGGCCGCGACGACCCGATGAATCTCACGAAATATTTCATGACTTCGCAACCGGTGGACAACTCGGTCGGTCAGGCTGACTTCCCGAGCAACTGGAATTTGCAGGCGCGTCAGGGCACGAACAATCTGCTCAACTGGTGCGGCGAAACTCCCGCCGTGCGTTCGGTGCTGATTGATTCCGCGCTCGGCCTCGGCGCCGCGCCGGACAAAACCAGCAAGCTCACCTATCCGCTTGATTTGCTGGATTGGAAACTCGAACGCCGCGCGTGGTTTTTAAAACGCATGGCGGCTCTCGAAAATTTCTTGAACACCGTGCCGCCGCCGAAATATCCCTTCGCGGTGGACGCGGAGCTGGCCGCGAAAGGCAAACCCATTTACGTCCGCCTCTGTGCCGATTGCCACGATGTCGGCGCGCCGCGCACGAGCAAGATCATTCCCATCGCCGAGATTGGCACGGACACCAACCGCATGGCCACCTGGACGCAGGCGGCGGCGGATCAAGCGAACGCGGCGGTGAAAAGTCTGGGCATCATGCGTCCGAACCTGATTCAAAATAACGGCTACTGTTCCGCGCCGCTCGACGGCCTCTGGATGCGGGCGCCGTATTTGCACAACGGTTCCGTGCCGACGTTGCGCGACCTGCTCGAACCGCCGGACCGGCGGCCGGTGACTTTTTATCGCGGCTACGATGTTTATGATCCGGTGAATGTCGGCTTTGTTTCCAGCGGACCGCAAGCCGCCGGCGCCGGCTGGCGGGTGGACGTGACGGTACGCGGCAACGGCAATCAAGGCCACGTTTATGGCACCGACTTGACCGACGCGGAAAAGCAGGCGCTGCTGGAATATCTCAAAACACTTTGAACGGCGGAGACTTTGGATTGATCCAACTCCTGCGCCTGTGAATGACAATTAGGTAACAATAAATATAATCACCAAATAAGGAAATAAAATGAGCAAACGAATTGTATTCTGTGCCGACGGCACCTGGGATTCCGCGCAAGACGCCACGAACGTTTATAAACTGTTCAAGGCCATCCCCATCGCATCCGATCAGATGGCCTTTTACGACGACGGCGTCGGCTCGGATGGAAACCCCATTGACAAACTGCTGGGCGGCGCGTTCGGCGACGGGCTTTTCCAGAAAATCAAGGACGGCTACACCAAAATCGCGCACGTGTATGAGCAGGGCGATCAGATTTTTGTTTTCGGCTTCAGCCGCGGCGCCTTCACCGCGCGCAGCCTGGCGGGAATGATCGCGGTCTGCGGTTTGCCCACGGCGGCGTTCGACAACAATCTGACCGATGCCGCCTTCCAAGCTTACCGCAACCGCGATCCGAACCAGCGCGCCGCGTTGCTGGCCGCTCTGACCGCGAAGTATGCGTTGTTTGATGCCAAGATCACGATGGTCGGCGTTTGGGACACGGTGGGTTCGCTGGGAATCCCCGCGCTCATCGGCGATGTGGACCCGCTGGTTTATGGTTTTCTGGACACGAACTTGCACCCGGATGTTTTGAACGCCTACCACGCGCTGTCCATTGACGAGCGGCGGAAGGAATTTCCGCCGACCCTCTGGGCGCCGCTGGTGCCGCCGGTGCCCGGCCAGGTGCTTGAACAGATCTGGTTTGCCGGCGTGCATTGTGACGTTGGCGGCGGCTACCCGGAAACCGGCCTTTCCGACGTCACTTTAAGCTGGATGCTGGGCAAGGCGAAAAATCTGGGGCTGCAAATTGCCGATGGCGTGTGGGCGCAATACGCCTCGCTCGACGCCAAGTATGCACTCGACCAAATCCACGAATCATGGAGCCTGATGTGGGGATTTCCGCGGTCGAGAACGGTGGCGAACAATTCCCTTTTGAGCAACAGCGTCGTCATCCGTTCGGAATATACCGATTCTTACCAGCCGGAAAATCTGACCCTCGAAAACGGCGCGCAACCTGCCACTTATCAGACGGTGCCGGTGGTGGCAGATCCTCCGGTTTCGTAGAAATCAGGGCGCTGGAATGGTTAAAGCATGACATGGACGCCGCCCATTTCCAAATTCAACGCTGCCATAAATCCAGCGGCTTTTGCCAGCGTTTCTTCGTATTCCGCGTCGGGATTTGAATCCGCCACGATGCCCGCGCCGACGTTGAAATGCGCGAGGCCGTCTTTGCAAATTGCCGTGCGGATGGCGATGCTCAATTGACTCTCACGGTTGAAGCCGAGGTAACCAATCGCGCCGCAGTAAGGTCCGCGCGAAATGGGTTCCAGCTCATCAATGATTTCCATCGCGCGGAATTTCGGTGCGCCGGTGATGCTGCCGCCGGGAAAACATGACCCGAACGCGGCAAAATGCGTCACGTTCTCTCGCAAGTGCCCTTCGATGGTGGAAACCAAGTGCTGGACCTGCGCGAATTTTTCCAGCCGCGCCAAATCCGGCGTTTGCACGGAACCGTATTCGCAGACCTTGCCCAGATCATTTCGGAGCAGGTCGGTTATCATCACCAGTTCGGCAAGCTCCTTCGGGCTGGTCTGGAGTTCGTAGGCGAGTTGCGCGTCGCGCGTCGGGTCGGCGTCGCGCGGGCGCGTGCCTTTGATGGGCCGCGTGACAATGTGCGAGCCGCTCATGCGCAGAAATTGTTCCGGCGATGACGACGCGATCTGGAAATCGCCACAGTCAATAAACGCCGAAAACGGCGCGGGGGAGACGGCGCGCAATTTCTCAAAAAGCTCCCAGCCGGGAAAATTGCACGGCGTTGTGAGCCGCTGCGATAAATTCACCTGGTAAATGTCCCCGGCGCGGATGTAACGCTGCGCGTGTTTGACTTTGGCTAGAAAATCGGCGCGGATGAGATTGGAAGTCGTTTCACTTCGGAGGGACGAGCGCTGCGAGTCCCCATTTTGATTTGGGCGTCGTGGAACTCCGCCCTCCGAAATCAAAGCAGCCTGCCAAAATTCCATTTGCTTGTTCGCCCGCGCTTCGCTGCGGGAGCCGCTGTCGCTCAATCCGGTCGAGACGATAAAAACCTTTCCGAGTTGATGGTCGAAAACGACGAGGCTGTCATAAAAGCCGGCATGGCAATCGGGCAATTCCAAATCGTTGACGGCCCGGCGCGGGAGTTTCGGTTCGGTGAAATGTTTCAGGTCGTAGCCCCAGTAGCCGAAGCAGCCACCGAGCGGAAACGGCAGATCAATCTCGTCCAGCAATTCAAAGCGCGCCATGAGCGCGTCGAGCAAATGCCAGGGGTTGCCGAACTGGATTTGAGGCGCTGGGCGCGGGGCATTGGGCGTGTGTCCGAAAACCATTTCGCAGCGCGAGCCAAAGGAACGGAAAGTCAGGAACGGATTCGCCGCGACAAATGAATAACGCGCTGACGGCGAATCAAATGCCGATGTGCGCAACAAGACAATTCCCGGCTCACCGCTCAAATTTTCGACGAGCGATTCGGGCGCGAGGGCGGTCCGGATTTCCTGGATCAGCGGGCGCATTTCACGCAAACGCCTTGGGCATGGCCGCGGGCGTGCCGACGTGGCGTTCGTAATCGAGGATGATGCGAACGGCTTCGCCGGGGTCGTCGGTGATTTTGAGGAGGTCAAGGTCTTTGGCGCCGATGTAGCCGTGCCGGGTCTGCAATTCGGCTTTTATCCAGTGCAACAGCCCCTTCCAATGTTCGCTGCCGAACAGGAGCAGCGGGAATTGCGGGATGCGCTCGGTTTGCACGAGTGTCAGGACCTCAAACAATTCGTCGAGCGTGCCGAAACCGCCGGGCATGTAAATGAAGCCGAGGCTGTATTTCACAAAACAAACCTTGCGCGCAAAAAAATAATGAAAGTGCAGCGGCACGTTGGTGTAGCGGTTGCCCTGCTGCTCCTGCGGCAATTCGATGTTGAGGCCGACGGATTTGCCGCCGCCTTGCGCCGCGCCCTTGTTCGCCGCTTCCATGATGCCCGGTCCACCGCCGGTGACGACGGCGAGGTTGTGTTTCGCCAGTCCCTTGGCGATGGCGGCTGCGGCGCGGTAATACTTGTCGCTGGGCTTCATCCGCGCCGAGCCGAAAATGGTGACGGCGGGACCGATTTGTGACAGGGTCATGAATGAATCCACAAATTCAGACATGATGCGGAAAATGCGCCAGGGATCCTCGCGCATGACAAAGGAAGTTTCGCTCATGGGCGGAGCTTAATCCCGGCAACGGGCGGAAACAAGCCATGGCTTGTGTTCGTCCTCCTCCCTCGTTCTCATGCTCGACCTCGGTTTTGTTCTTTCGATTTTGATTTCGAGAACGCGGACGAGGTATATAGGAAAAACAAAACAGGCTGGAGAATCGAAACTCTCCGGCCCGTTTCCGCCGCCCGGTTCCTCAAGAGCAACCGAGGCTGTCTCCGCAATTCAGACATTTATAACACGAGCCGTTCCGCACGGCGACGTGGCCGCAGTTCGGGCACGTGGGCGCGTCCTGCTGGTTGGTGATCATCGAGGTCAGCGACTGGGCGCCGCGATCGTGGCCGTGGCCGTTGCCATTGCCGCCCTTCACTTCCACCACGTCGGTGTCCTCGGACATCGGCAGTTCAGGCACCGGCCGGTTCATTTTTTTTTTCATCTCTTCGAGCAAACCGGGCATGGACAGCTCCGGCTGGGTGCGCGGGGCGTTGACGCTTTCGCGGTAGCCGGGAACGAATTGCAGCGCCATCCAGCGGAACACGTAGTCAATGATCGAGGAGGCATTGCGGATTTCGGGATTCTTGGTGAAACCGCTCGGCTCGAAACGTTGATGCGCAAATTTCCTCAACAAAGTTTCCAGCGGCACACCGTATTGCAGCGACATGCTCGTCAAGGTGCCAATCGTATCCATCAAACCGCCGATGGTCGAGCCTTCCTTGGCCATGGTGACGAACAATTCGCCGGGCTGGCCGTCGTCGAACAGGCCGACGGTGAGATAGCCCTCGTGGCCCGCGATGTCGAACTTGTGCGTGACCGCCGTGCGCGTGTCGGTCAGCCGACGGCGCAGCGGTTTGCCGGATTCGGCGCGCAATTTGGCCACCACGGCTTCGAGTTCCTTGATGCGGGCTTCGAGCGCGGAAACGTTGGGGGAAGTTGCTTTCTCACCGCCCTCGTTCGTTTTTTTCGTGTTGAGCGGCTGCGAACGCTTCGAGCCGTCGCGATAAATCGCCACGCATTTCAAGCCCATTTTCCAGGCCTGGACATAGGTGTCGCGGATTTCTTCGACGGTGCATTCCTTCGGCATGTTGACGGTCTTGGAAATCGCGCCGCTGATGAACGGCTGCGCGGCGGCCATCATTTTCAGATGCGCGAGATAATGGATGCTGCGCTTGCCGCGGTGCGGCTTGAACGCGCAGTCAAACACCGGCAGATGCTCCAGCTTCAAACCGCTTTTCACGACGGCGCCGTTTTCCTCGACGTCTTCAATCGTGTCATGCTTTTCAATGTGGGCGATGATGTTTGTATTTTCAGCTTCGCCGTAACCGAGTCGCCGCAACGCGTCGGGCACGCCGCGATTGACGATTTTCAACATGCCCCCGCCCGCGAGCAGCTTGTATTTCACGAGCGCAATGTCGGGTTCGATGCCGGTCGTGTCGCAATCCATCGAGAACGCAATCGTTCCGGTCGGCGCGAGCACGGTGACCTGCGCGTTGCGATAGCCGTGCTGCCGGCCCTTGGCGAGCGCGCCGTCCCAAGTTTTGCGCGCCTCGTCCTTCAAATAATTGAATTCCCGGCTGGGCTGGATTGTTTCAACGGCGTCGCGGTGCAGTTTGATGACGCCGAGCATGGAATCCACGTTGTCCTTCGCCAGCGGTTTTGAAACATGCGCGCAACGGGCATCGCGCCAACCCGGAAATGCGCCGATGTTCGCGGCGATTTCCGCGCTCTGCTCGTAGGCGTGTCCGGTCATAATGGCCGTGATGGCGCCGGCAAGCGCGCGGCCTTCGTCGCTGTCGTAAGGAAGGCCGTAGCTCATGCAGAGCGAGCCGAGATTTGCGTAGCCGAGGCCGAGTGTCCGATAAATGTGGGAATTTTCCGCAATGTCCTTCGTCGGATAGCTGGCGTTGTCCACCAGGATTTCCTGCGCGGTGATGAAAATGCGCACGGCGGCCTTGAATCGTTCCACGTCAAATTTGCTGTCCGCGTTTTTGAACTTCATCAGGTTCAGCGACGCGAGATTGCAGGCGGTGTTGTTGATGAAAACGTATTCGCTGCACGGGTTCGTCGAGTGAATCGGCTCGGTGCCTTTGCAGGTGTGCCATTTCTGGATCGCGCCGTCGTATTGCATTCCGGGGTCGCCGCAGATGTGCGTGCCCTCAGCGATTTTGTAAAGCAGTTTGGCAGCGTCCTTTTTATCGAGCGGTTTGCCGGTGGTGATGGAGCGCGTCCACCATTCCTTGCCGGCGAGCGCGGCGGTCATGAATTCGTCGCTGGCGCGCACGGAAAGATTTTCATTCTGATACATCACGCTGCCGTAGGCGTCGCCGTTATAGGAGCCGTCGTAACCCTGTTCAATCAGCGCCCATGCCTTCTTTTCTTCTTTCTGCTTGGCGTCAATGAATTCCTCGATGTCGCCGTGCCAGTCGCGCAGTGTGTTCATCTTCGCCGCGCGGCGCGTCTTGCCGCCGGACTTCACAACGTTGGCCACCTGGTCATAAACCTTGAGGAAGCTCATCGGGCCGCTGGGCCGTCCGCCGCC
>Ga0182030_10014711_pt1 | contig 15413 bp, 13 predicted proteins | sample 812S3MmetaG_FD_121299 | JGI IMG/M metagenome (GOLD analysis project Ga0182030, IMG submission 121299) | Permafrost microbial communities from Stordalen Mire, Sweden - 812S3M metaG (Illumina Assembly) | ecosystem: Environmental > Terrestrial > Soil > Wetlands > Permafrost | place: Sweden... | reverse complement strand
GTCGGAAATTAGGTCCATGGCGCTCGCGGGCAACAGACCCATCTCCTGGTAGATCGGCCGCATGACCGCTCTGACTTTCGGCAGCTCGAACGTAAACCATAGCGAGCCCGCGAGGCAGCAGGCGCCGGTAACAATGACGGTGTAGGGCGCTCCCATGCGGTGGGCCAGCGCGCCAGCCAGCAAGCTGCCGAACGGCGCCGCGCCGAAAAAGGCCATAGTGTAATAGCTCATCACGCGGGCGCGTTTGTCTTCCGGCACCAGCGACTGGATGATCGTATTGCTGACGGAGGCGCCCTGCATCAGGCCGAAGCCGACGAAGACCATCAGTACAAGCGATAACCACAACGTATGCGACAGGCCGAAGAGAATCAACGCGCCACCGAGCGTCGCGGCCGCGATCTGAACCATGCGCGTCAGCCCGACGACCGACTTGCGCAACGTAAGGGAAAGCGCCGACACCAGCGCGCCGATCCCGGAGGCCCCCGTGAGCCAGCCGAGAGTATACGGACCGCCATGCAGGACCTGGCCGGCGAAGACCGGCAACACGACGGAGTAGGGCCATCCCATCAGGCTGAGAAGCGCAAACATCAGTAGGGTGGTGCGGATGGGCCGAAAGGTACGGACGTAGTCCCAACCCTCGCGCATTTGTTCGAGCATGCTGGCGGCGTTGCGGCGGATATTCAAGGGCTTGACGCGCATCCACAGCAAGGAGGCGATCACGGCCAAGTAGCTGACGCCGTCGATCAGAAAGCACCAGCCTTCGCCCACGGCTCCGATCACCACACCGGCGATAGCCGGGCCGATCAGCCGCGCACCGTTGGCCATCGAGGAGTTGATGGCGATGGCGTTACTGAGGTCGTTACGATCGTCGACCATCTGTACGAGGAAGGATTGGCGCCCGGGCATGTCGAACGCATTGATCAAGCCCTGCAAGGCGGAAAGAGCGATGATTTCCCAGATGGTGATGCCATGCGCCAGGGTGAGCGCGGCCATGGCGAGCGACTGGACGGCAGCGGCGACCTGTGTCCACACCAACAGCTTGCGGCGATTGAGGCGCTCGACCCAGACGCCCGCAAACGGCCCGAGCGCGAACGAAACGATCTGCCCGGCAAAGCCTACGAAGCCGAGCAGCAGAGCCGAATGCGTCATGCGATAGACCAGCCAACTGGTCGCCAGCCGCGTCATCCAAGTGCCGATCAGCGAGATGCCCTGGCCAAAGAAGAAGAGCTTGAAGTTGCGGTGCCGCAGCGCCCGCCATGCGTGCGACATCCCTCCGCTATGGAACATCCGGCGCCCGCGGTTCCGCCACATCGGAGCGCGGGAAGTCCGCCGACGGCGGGCCGTCCGTACGGACCAGACGGCGTCGAAGCAGGGAACGAATCGCCGCGATCGCGGTTGGTTCGTCCACACCAAGATCGCCTAAGATCCGGATCAAGTCCGGCGTAGGAATGCGGCCATCGATTTTTTCGAGGATATCTCGCTCGACGGAATTGAGGTGATGCTCAATCGTCAATGCCTGTCCCAGCAAAGTGGCCTTGGTTCTTGCGTGCAGGTCGCTACCCAGCACGCGTGCGTCGAGAAGCGCGATGTTTCCGGTGCGGCACAGCCAACTCTGCTTAAGGGCCTGCGAGTCGAGCGCTCGCGCCAGGCGTTCCGCGCGAAACGTTGCCTCGATCTCGGCGCCGGCGGTGCGCTGCGGCGGTCGCGACTCCTCGACGCGGTCCCAAGGAGATCCGCACGCCGCGTCGCTCCATTGGAGCGAAATGATCAGAGAGACGACTCGAACGTAGCCTTGGGCTCGAAGATTGCTCGCCCATTCGTGGATCGAATTCAGCCGAGTTTGGTAGTCGTCCCCTTGGGCATGTCCGTTCGCGTACTTCATCGCTGTGTGTTCGCTCAAGCGGAGGATATGGATGTCCATCGGGGCTCCGTCGAGCCATTCGCGCAATCGAGAGACCAGCGGTTCGCCGTCACGCTCACCGAGCTCCGTGACAATCTGTGCAATACCGCCTGGAGCCAGATGACGCGGCAAGCCGGCGACGACCCGTTTTTGAATATCCTCTCCGGAGCGGCCGCCGTCACGAAACAGCAGCGCGTCCACGGGCGACGGCACAAACGGAGGATTCGCCGTGATCAGGTCGAAACGCTGGCCGCGTATGGCTTCGAAGAGATCGCCGACGGCAACTTCCAGATTGGTCGCGCCCGAGATTTGAGCGTTGAAGCGGGTGCACAGGGCCGCGCGCGGATTGATATCGACGGCGAGCACATGCCGGGCGTGGGCGGAAGCGAGTAGCGCGTGAATGCCCGAGCCGGTGCAGAGATCGAGGGCGGAGCGAAACGGCCGCCGCAGGGTGCAGCGCGCAAGATGGCGGCTATCGACGCCGATCCTCATGACCTGGTCGGGCGGAACAATGGCATACCCCGGATGCGGAAGTCCCGGCCACGCGTGATCTGAAAAGATCAGGCGATCTCCCACGGGAAACAGCGACGCGCGAGCCCGGGCAAAGCCCGTCTCATCGATGGCGAGGAGCCCTGCGCGGATCAGCACATCACGTTCGGAAGCATCGAACAATTGGCCGATCTCTTCCGCCGGAAGAGTCCCTTGCAACAGAAACAGATCGATCGCCAGCGCGAGCGGATCGCGGCTGGACAAACGCTCCGCACGACATACCGGTGTGGAGTGCCACTGGAGCTCGGTAAGATCCTCCAAGCCAAGGCGCTCTCGGACGGCCCTCTCGGAATAGCCGACGCCAGCGATCTTCGCAACCGCGTGGCGAAGGCTGGGAACGTCGGCAGGGGCAACGAGGAAGCTAGCACGCTCCGTCATAGATCGATGGTCACCTCAATCAGCGCGATAGTTTAGTGAGCGGCTGTTGCTTTTGAGACGTGCTGTTCCAGCACTTCGAGGAACTTCGCAAGCCACGCCGGATGAGCCGGCCACGCCGGCGCGGTCACCAGCTCGCCGTCCGCGATCGCCTCCGTCATGCCGATCGCAGCGTATATGCCCCCAGCACTCTCGACCTCCGGACCACAGGCCGGATAGGCGCTGACCCGCTTGCCTTTCACGACTCCCGCCGCCGTCAGCATTTGAGCCGCATGGCAGATGGCCGCGATCGGCTTCCGCGCCTGCGCGAAGTGGCGAATCGTTTCCAGAACTCTCGGATTCAGTCGAAGATACTCGGGAGCCCGCCCGCCCGGCAATACGAGCGCGTCGTAGTCTTCCGCTTTTACGTCGGCGAACGTGGCGTTCAACGTGAAGTTGTGGCCGCGCTTTTCGCTGTAGGTCTGGTCTCCCTCGAAGTCGTGAATCGCGGTTCGAACTTGTTGTCCCGCCGCTTTCTCCGGACAAACTGCGTGAACCGTGTGGCCGACCATCTGAAGCGCCTGAAACGGCACCATCACTTCGTAGTCTTCCACATAATCACCGGCGATCATCAGAATTTTCGCGTGTTGCATCTCGACACTCCCTACTTAGCGTACCGCCTCTCCGCGTTCCTCCCTAAGGATTGGCGCCGTTGGTACGTCGCAATCAAGCTATAGAACCGGGGGCGGGGTGGTGATACGGCCGGATCGCAATCCTACTTCGCGGCGGCCGGCGTTGTGAAATGGGCGATTTTCGCCAGGAGATCGACCGATCGCGCTGGTTTGGAAAGATAATCGTCCATGCCGGCCGCCAGGCAGCGCTCGCGGTCGCCGGCCATCGCGTGCGCCGTCAAGGCAATGATAGGAGTGTGGCGATTTAGAGGGGCTTCCAGTGCTCGTATCGCCGTCGTTGCTTCCAATCCGCTGAGGCTCGGCATCTGCACGTCCATGAGAATGAGGTCCGGGGCACAGGTCGAGAACAAATTGATCGCCTCCGTTCCGTCCCGGGCGATCACGACGTGATAGCCGCTCCGCTTTAAGACGTTCATGACGAGGATACGATTGTTAGAATCGTCGTCCGCGAGTAGGATCATCGGCATCGGCCCTAAAGCGTCGGCGGGCGTAAGGGGCGGTTCCTCTTCGTGAACGTGCATGGCCTTGCTGACCGCATCGAACAGAGCGGCCGAGGTAACCGGCTTCGTCAAGTACATCGAAATTCCCAACTCGTGGCAGAGAGCCGTGCTGAGGTGGTGCCCCACAGAGCTCAACATCACGATGGGCGTGGGAGATGGCAACGGATTCGCTATGATTCGCCGCGCAAATTCCAGACCGTCGATCCCCGGCATTTGCAGGTCGGCCAGAATCAAACGAAATGGGCGGCCGTCCCGGGAAGCCGTCCGAAGGAGCTCGAGAGCTTTGTAGCCGCTCGCCGCCTCAGCCGGAAGCGTTCCCCACCGCCTGAGCGTCTCCATCAGAATCCTTCGGTTGGTGGCGTTGTCATCCACCACCAGCACGGGCAAACCTCTTAGATCCACTTCCCCCAATTCTTCATGGGAAGGATGAGGCGCCGCGACGCGTCCAAAGCGGGCCGTGAAATGGAAGGTGCTCCCTTCGCCAGGCCGGCTTTCCACCCAAATAGTTCCGCCCATCAGTTCGATCAGGTTCGAGCAGATGGCCAAGCCCAGCCCGGTTCCTCCATACAGCCGCGTTGTGGATCCGTCCGCTTGTACGAATGCCCCAAAGATCTTCTCTTGTTTGTCGGCGGGAATCCCTACTCCGGTATCGCTCACCGCGAAGTGCAGGATCACGGCGTGGTCGTCGGCGGAGCTGGAATCCGAGAGCACGCGCAGAACCACCTCGCCCTGTTCGGTGAACTTAATGGCATTTCCGATCAGATTGACCAGCGTCTGGCGCAAGAGATGGGAATCTCCCTTCACCCACGGCGGGACTTCAGGCGTCACTTGATAGGTGAGTTCCAAGCCTTTTTCATGGGCGGGCAAGGCCAGCAAGCGGATGGTTTCTCCGATCTCGGCCTCGAGTTCGAATTCCGCCTCATCGAGCGTCACCTTCCGCGCTTCCAGCTTCGAGAAGTCCAAAATATTATTAATGATGTAGAGGAGCGAATCCGCCGAGCTCTTGACGATCTGCAGGAACTCCCGCTGTTCCGGCTGCAGTTCGCTATCCAGAACCAACTCCGTCATCCCGATGATGCCGTTCATGGGGGTGCGGAGTTCATGGCTGATATTGGCGAGAAATTCACTCTTCAGCCGAGCCATCTCTTCGGCTTTTTCCTTGGCCTTCTGAAGTTCGTCGTTGTTGGCCTTCAACTGTGCCGTTCGTTGGCCTACCAATTCTTCCAAAATCGCGCGCCGCTGCTCCTCTTTTCGATACTGATCCGCCAACCGGACGTTTTCATCCTCCAGCGCGATCTTGGCGATGGCGCTGCTCAGTTGTTCCCCGATAAAAGCGATGGAGCCGATTTCGTCCTCGGAGTGGGGATGCGGGTCGCGGTGATGAATGTTGATGACACCGATGGTCTTGCCGCGATTGATCAGGGGAACGGACAAGAGCGCTTCGTAGGTGTCTTCCACCAGCGCCGCAACCGTCTTGAAGCGTGAGTCGGCCGACGCATTTTCGCTCAGCGCCACGGACGTCTGGTGTTCCGCCACCCATCCGGTCACTCCTTCGCCGAGCTTCAATCTCAGGGTCGCGTTGCCATAGGAGCGCGGAAGTTGTGAGGCCCGCAGCACAAAGTCCCCGGTCGCGGATTCACGCAGATATATCAGGCAGGCATCGCAACGAGAAATCCCGGCGGCCAGTCCAACAATTTGCCCCAAGATTTCATCCAGGGAAAAATCGGAGTTGGCAATCCGACTCACGCGTTGAAAAAGCGACACCCCTGGATCGGCAGGCTTCCCGGCCATGCTAATAGAGGCTAAGATGGAAACCCTTGACGGTCCAATTGAAATTTCTTATTGAGTGCATCAGCACTAGAGCTCCACGAAAAAAGCCTCGATGCGAACCTTCCGCATGGCGCATCTTCTTGAAGATTCGGGCTCTCACGGCGTCGGTGTTCGACGTATGCGACGGCTCGGCGTGAGAATCTTGAGCGGAGTCATCGCCCGTGCAATCGCGTTTACTTCTGATCCGCCGCCTGGATTCGATCGAGCGTCGCGTCCAACGCCTTGCGATCCAACATCTGTCCGCTGACGACGACGGCCCTGATTTTTCGCGTATTGCCGATGTTTTCGAGCGGATTGGCATCCAGCAGCACCAAGTCGGCCAGCTTGCCCTTCTGAATCGTGCCCCACTCCTTTTCCTGGCCCAGGAAGCGCACGGCGTCGAAGGTGGCGGATTGGAGCGCCTGCATGGGCGTGAACCCAGTGCTCACCAGATCGGCGAGCTCATCGTGCAGGCTGAAACCGGGGACCAGGTATGCGCCGCCGACGTCCGTGCCTGCGATAAAACGCACTCCGGCGCGGTGCATCGTGCCCACCACCTCCAGGAGTTTCTGATCCAGCTGCTTAGAGAAAGCCTGCTCTTCCGCGCTGGGTTCCGGGGTCGCATCGAATGCGCGTTTCCATCGTGCTCTGACGCTCGCGGGGATGTATTTGAGCGTGGCGGCGGTTCGCTCCGCGCGTTCCCGAGTGCCGTAGCGCGAAGTCAAAGTCGGGCATTGCCAAGTATGATTGCGAACGAAGCGCGCGGCCAGTGCGCTGGCCTTCTGTGCGCTGAACGTTTCGAGAGTCTCACGCTGGATCACCTCCATCTTGGCGGCCCTTTGCGGTCCCGGCAGACTGGCGAGAGCCTCCGTGGCCTTGCGCAGTTCCACTTCGTGAGTGGAGCACGCGATCAGAATTCCCTGCAGATGCTCGATGCTCTTTTGTCCGGCATCGGACGCTTCCGCCGGAGAAACGCCCATCGGCACGTGCCCCACGAACACGAATCCCTGCTTCTTGGACTCATTCGCCAGAGCGAAGTACGCTTCGCGCGAAAGACCGTCGTGGATTTTTATAAACTCGGCGCCCTCCTGCTTGGACTGAAGAACGGCCTCATGCGCGTCCGCTGCGTTCGCAATGTAAAGGGATCGCGGCCGCCCTCCCGCCATCACCTCCGCCCATTCCTTGGCGATCCCGGCTTCGTCTCCGGCGCGCGGCGCAGCGGGCTGGCTCGGATCCGGTCCGTCCAGCAGCCGGCTGGCGATGGTCATTCTAGGGCCGATGATCTTGCCGCTCTGAATCTGGGTGCGCGTCTCGTAATACCACGGAAGTCCGCCCATCACGCGCACGCCTGTGACACCGTTGGCAATGAACAGCGGGAGATCGTCAGGCCGATGCGGATGGCCGTGCATATCCCACAGGCCGGGGATCAAGAACTTGCCGGTCGCGTCCACCATTTGCGCGTCCTTGGGTGCAGCCGCTTTCCTGCCGATCTCCGCAATCCGGCCGCCGGTGAGGACCACAGTCATATCGGGCTGGGCGGGCGCGCCCGTGGCGTCGATAACGGTGACGTGGCTGAGGACGAGGGACTGCGACAGTACGGGAAATGCGAGGAGTGGCAGAACTGCGAGTACCTTGTTCATGGTTCACAAGCTATCACAATGAGCAGCAAAACTGGATTCGCGGCGCTAGCGCGTCGCGGACTCGACCTCGGCCTTCGCCTCAGAATGCGCCTCGGAGTTCACGATAAAATCCTCCGGCAGCGGCGGACCCCACAGATAGATCGAGTCTTCCGGCTTATAGTGGCCCGCTTTCCAATCGAAGTTCGCCGGGATGTAGTCGATGTCGCAGGTGTATTCGAAATAGCTGCCCCAGGGATCGCGCACATAGTGCGAGAAATTCGACCCCAGCACGTGCCGCAGCAATCCCCAGCCGGCGCTGTAGCCCCGGTCGGCCATCTGCATCGCACCCAGGCCGACCTCATTGATGGAATCGACGCCCCAGCTCGCGTGATGAAATCCCGGAACCGTGGAGAGAGCGACGGCCAGCATGTGATGATCGCTGCCGTGGATGCCGTGCATGAACGCAATGGCGTCACCGCCGCGATCGGTGAGCCGCAATCCCAGCACCTGGGTGTAGAACTGAATCGCCCGATCCACGTCGGTAGTGAACAGCAGAACGTGGCACATACGGTTGGGACGGATCACCGGCACATCCGCGCGCATCGGAGCGCCACGCTGGCCACCGGGCACCGAAAGATTAACGAAGGGAGACTTCTCATTCGGCGAGGTCTTTTCGCAAACCTGAATCTCGATCAGGTTTTGATCGTGGTCGCGGAACCATAATCCGTTGCTCTCATACCCGGGAGGCGGATCCAGGCGCTGGATACCCATGCGCTCCAGCTTTTCGCGAAAGCGCGGGAAATCCTCGTCAAAAACACCGAAAGAAATATAGCGTAGGCTCTTTCGCGCGCCTTCAGCGATCACCGCCCAGGTGTGGTTCTTCCCGGCGGTTCGCAGAACAAGCTTGGCGGATTCGGCTTCGACATCCATGCCGAAGCTGCGATAGAAGTGCTCGGCTTCCGCCAGATCCGGCACATTCAGACTGAAGTGGTCGACGGAGTGAACCCCGAGCTCCCCCGGCTGTCCATCGGCCGGAATGAAACGTCCCATTTGCGTCATCGTGCGCCTCCTTCGTCTTGGAAAGCTCGGCTTGCAAAAATTGTTGCGCGAAGATTCAGCTCGGTTTGGCTTCGTCCTCAACAGGATTGCGCAGCAGTCCAACCTTTTCGATCTCCACTTCGCAAACATCGCCGGCCTTCATCCACACCTGCGGCTTGCGAAACAATCCGATCCCGGCAGGCGTCCCCGTCACGAGGATGTCGCCTGTTTGAAGCGTCATCGCCTCGCTCAGCCGTGAAACCAGCGTGGCGACATCGAAGATCAAGTCATTCGTATTGGCCGACTGCATGACGGCTCCGTTCAACCGCGTCTCGAGGTGCAGGCCCTTGGCGCCCGGAGGAAGTTCATCCGCCGTGACGAAGTCCGGTCCGAACGCTCCCGTTCCGTCGAAATTCTTGCCGAGCGTCCACTGCTGGCCGCGGCCGATTTGATAGTCGCGAATGGAAGCCTCGTTGAATACCGCATAACCGGCGACGTGATCCAGCGCCTGTTCGACGGGAATGTGGCGGCCCGGTGTGCCGATGACAGCCGCGAGCTCACCTTCGTAATCCAGCTGTTCGGAAACGAACGGACGGATGAGCGGTTGCTGGTGTCCGATCAGGCTGCTCGAAACCCGCAAGAAGAAGGTAGGATGCGCCTGCTTGGCGAGCTTGTTCTCATCCGCGTGATCCTGGTAGTTCATTCCCACGCAGACGATCTTCGACGGATTGGCCAGAGGCGGCAGGTACTGCAGACCGGCCAGATCCAGTGCCGGACCCTTTGCGGCCCGCGCCGCCGCTTGCTGCAGGCCTGGTTTGCCGGCTCGCAAGACGCTCAGGAGATCCAGCCCTTCCAAGTTGACGAGTTCCGCTCCGCGCCGGGCCGCCAAGCCCCGACTTCCATCTCTCTTCCAAGATACGAATCGCATGCCGTTCTTAATAATACTGCTTTGTAACGTGTATGCGTCCCGACGGATTATTTGGAGTGATCGATGCGTGCAGCCGGGTGATCTGGCGTCGGATCTTCTTTACACGGGGCCGCTTGCGGGTCGGCCGGAACGTCGATGACAAACGTGTTAGTCGTCACGGCGCCCGTCCAGAGCACGCCAAAGCGGGCCCACCGGTCCGATAAGTCTGTCTTGAGGGCAGCAGTCAGTTCCCGGTGCTCAAATCGCAACTTGATGTAGACCTTGTGACCTCGCAGATTGGGATAGTGTTTGAACACGCCCGGACGGGTTACGGGCAAAGTAAACTCCTCCAACAGCGGCGGCGTGATTTCGCCGTCAGCGGGAATCACGGTGAAGACATCGTTCTTTGGGGTGACAGGGCTGTCCGGGCTGACGTCGGCCGGAAGGTCTTTCATTGGCTTGAAGGGCGGCTCAAACAGACTGAGCGGTTCCTTGAGTACGCTCATCTCGCCCTGCTTCAACCCGTAAGAAATCGTTCTTTCCCGCTCCAGCGGCAGAAAGATCGGGCGCGTTCCGGCATTGCGATAGGAAATCAGGACGCGCAGCCGCGCCACTAAATATGACTGAGGAAGGTGTCCGGGATCCAGACCGCGCTGCCGGGCGAAGCAATAGCTTACGTCGGCATTCGTGGCAACGGCCGCGGGGCCGGCCGTCCCGGAACCCTTGCGTGCCGCGTCCTGACCGAAGCAAAGACCAAAGCAGGTGAGCACGCTCACGCATGCGATGGTGAATTTCATAGAAGGCACCAAATTTCAAGTTTATCGAGAAACTGCATGTTGAGCGACAGGAAGTCGAACTTAGCCCAGCTTGAGTCTCTCTATTTCACCACAAGGTGCGAAAGGTCCTTTTCGTTTTCGAGACAAATGTAGTCCAACAGGTCGGTATCGAATTGGAGGATCTGGTTCAGCTTGATCGTCCAGGGTTTGGTATACGCCTTCGGATCGTTTACCGTGACCTCGGTTTCCAGACGTCCGTAGTTGATGCGACGGATCCGCTCCGTGACTTTGGCGGCATCCGTGATGGGGTCGCCGGCGGTGTCGAGCCAGATCCCATCGCGAAAACCGGCGGTTTCTACCACCAAGGTATCGCCCTCCCATTTCCCCGTCGAATAGCCCACCCAGGAGGGCTGCGGATCGACGGGCAGTGGCCGCCCGTCCGTGAAGATCTGACGATAGCTCGCGTTGTACTCATTGAGAATTACAAGGAGCCCCGGAACCTGGACAATCTTCCGGTATAGCGGAATCGTCTGCAGCTCCAGGATGCCGATCGGCAAACAGTGCGAAATAGGATCGTCCTTGCGGAGAGATGCGGTACGGGCCTTCGCCAACTCCCGTGCCCAAGGTTGATAAGGCAGTCCATCCTTGAGCCCCCACCCGATGTTGCCGAATTCCTGCGGAGCATAAAAATCGACGCAACCCTCCGGCGGGCAAGGCTTGTTGTGCTCCACGTCCCAGGTTCCGGAAAAGTCGGGTTTGCCGTCGGCGGTGCGCGGCGCGGGCGCGGAAAGATTCGGCTTGCCGTCCGCCGTCCGCGGGATTCCGGCGGTGGGATAGCTCCACTGCGCCGCGAGCGGAACGGCCAGCGCTGCCGCGATCATCGCCCCAAAAACCTTCATTGCGCCACCTTCATTGCGCGACCTTCATTTCGCCATCATCAATAACATAGCTTGAAAGTCTCGAGCCTGAACGCTTGTCCCCGTACGGTTTAGTGCAGCACCAACTTTTGCACCCGTAAATTCCCGATCTCGCCGACGTAGAGTGTATTCTCGATGCGGCAGTCGATGGCGTTGACCGTTCCGAACTCCTTCGGCAATTTGCCGGCCCTGCCAAACTTGCCGGCCATCGTTCCGTCCAGCCGCATTTTGTAGATCTCCCCGTCGCGGTCGATATCGTCCGGCGGATTGGAATTCGAGGCGTACAGCACCGGATTCGGTCCCTTCGTCAGGCACAGCGCCTGCGCATTGCCGACATTGGCGAAAGCCGTTTTGAAACTGCCGTTATTGTCAAAAACCTGGATGCGCTTGTTTCCTCCATCCGCGGCATAAACATTGCCTTGCGCGTCAACCGCGATGCTGCGAACATTGGCGAACTCCCCGGGTGCGGTTCCTTTTTTGCCCCACGACTTCACGAATTTGCCGTCCTTATCGAACTTGGCGATGCGCGCATTGCCCAGACCGTCGGCGACGAATATGTCCCCGGCCGCGTCCCAAGCGACGTCGGTCGGACGGTCGAACAGATCGGTCGGCTGCCCTGAGCCGTCTCCCGCCGCGGGCGGACGCGCCGGCACGGGAACCGATTCCGCTTTGCGCCCGAGCAGCATGGCGACCCGCCCTTGCGGATCGAACTTGATCACCATGTTGGTCATCTGATCCACCACCCAAATGTTGTCGTTCGGATCGACGCGCACTTGGGAAGCGAACATGAAACCGTACGAATTCTTGCCGATTTCGCGGACAAACACGCCGTTGCGATCGAACTGGAGCAGTCGCCAGCCTCCATGCGCGAAGGGACGAGCGGTGCCGATCGTGACCGTTGGATGGCCCGTCCGCGTGTAGACGAAAATATCGCCGCGCGAATTGGTCGCCACACCGCCCACTTCACCGAGGTAGAGTCCCGCGGGAAGCTGCAGAGCGTTCGGGATGGAATCGAACCGGATTTCAGGAACGTCCTTCTGGGCGTAGGCCGGAACGCCGGCCATAATTCCAAGCGTCACCGTCGCGACCGCTAGAACTTGCATCACTTGTATTGGGCGTTTCATGGTTGACATGGTGTTTGTTCTCTTTTCCGACTGTTTCGCTTACCGCGCGGCGCTAGCCTCGCTTTTAGCCTTGGCTGCGATTGGTTGGAGCATGAGTTTCTGCACCCGCCACGATTCGATTTCGCCCGTGATGATCTCGTTCGGATTGCGGCAATCCATCATGTGAACCACCTGGAATCCAGGGGCCAGCTTGCCGGGGTGGCCGAACTTGCCGAGCACGGTTCCGTCCAGTTCGGTCTTATAGATTTCGCCGGTGATGGCCCAGGAGCCCGGCAAGTTCCCGTTGGGGTTCGAGTTCGACAGGAACGCGTATTGATGCGGACCCGACGAAATGCACACCGTCCAGCCGACGCCGAGATTCGTAATCTCCCGGATAGGCTTCAGGTTGTTGTCGAGCACCTGGTAGCGAAAGTTGGAGCGGTCGGCGACCCACACATTCCCCTGTCCGTCCACCTGTAAGCCGTGCGGCAGATTGAATTCTCCCAAAGCGCTGCCTGCCTTTTCGCTGCCCGACTGTGCCAGGAAACGGCCGTTCTTGTCATATTTCACGACACGGTTGTTGCAGTAGCCATCGGAGACGAAGATGTTGCCCTGCGGGTCCCAGCCTACATCCGTCGGGCGGCAGAGAATATATTTCTGCGCCGGGACGTTCGGGCCCGCGGGAGCAACCTGAACGCCGAGGACTGCCGGCGGCCTACGGCCGAGCACCATCAGCACTTTTCCGTCGGGGCTGAACTTCGTGATCATGTTGGTGCCCTCATCGACGGTCCAAATGTTGTCGTCCTTATCGACGCGCACCGAATGGGCGAATTCGAAGCCGTAATAGCCGCTTCCGATTTCCTTCAGGAAATTGCCGGCTTGGTCGAATTCAAACAGCCGCGTATTCGCGCTGCGGTGATAGACGAAGATGTGGCCCTTGGAGTTGGTCGCCACCGCAACCGATTCGCCGAGATACTCGCCGGACGGAAGTTTCAACAGGTTCGGCACCGACGAGTAGGGAATGTCAGGCACGTTCTCGATCGTTGCCTTGCGCTGCGCCAACGCGGGCCCGGCGGCCAATACCGCGAGTGCCACTGACGACGTCAGAATCCTTTTCATAGAGGTCTCCTAGATCTTTCCCGATCGGATTCTATTCTAGGGGAACCGAGGGAAGCGTGGGGCAGGCGATGACTTTCCACAGACTTGCCCGGTCAAGCCTTCGCACCCATAGGCCGCCGACGCACCTGCGCGCCGCCCTCGTTTACTTGTAGAGAATTGGCTGATACAGTATCGGCGAATCGAGGTGGTGAGATCGCGGCTCCGCAACCGCGATCGTGGGAATGCGTCCTCGGGCGATGCGCTGCCCTGCACGCGCAATCATCCGGGACCACAGAGTGTCGGGGTCGGTATCGAAAACGAGATCGGCGTCGCTGGCAAAGATGTGCCAGAAACCATGGTCGGTTTCGTTTTCTAGTTGCCCAGGAGCCCAGCCGCAATATCCGAGGTAGACCCGGAACTCCTCGGGGTCGGTCCGCTCCGCCAAGGCTTTTTCCAGCAGCGGTTTCGTCGAAACCAGGTAGACTTTGCCGGCGACGTGCGTCGCACCTTCCGGCATGGCGCTTGCTTTCAGCAGCGACAGCACGCTCTGGACCTCTACCGGGCCTCCCATGTAAACGGGATCGGAGCGTCCCTTGGCGCCTCTAAACTCTTCCAGCGCTCGCGAGATCGGTAGCTTGGTGCGACGATTGATCGCCAGTCCGAGCGTCCCGTCGTGATCGTAGCGAACCAACAAAATCACGGTTTCGGCGAACGCCGGATCACGCGAGTCTCGATGCGCCACTAAGAGTTTGCCGACGCCCAGATCCTGAACGCGGGTCGATTGAGCGGAAAGAGCCAGACCGCCGCACAAGACTGCGACGGCCATCGCGAGCGATCCGGAGCATCTGAGCGCCATGTCTCATTCTCGCCTTTGCGAGAAGAGCACTCAAGCGTGCGAAATTACCGAACGCACGAAAGCCCGTCTTGGCGGTTTTCTTCCGCGGATGGAGTCACGACCTGTGGCGACTTTATTCCTTGGGCTTTGCGGCTTCCGCCGCCGTCCGCGCTTCAATCGCCGCCCGTAGCTCGCGTGATCGCGTGCGCATCATGATCTTGTGCTTGCGCAGGCGGTTAAAGCGGGCGGTATCGCCACTTGATTTAGACATGGTCGCTCTCCTCTCGATCCCAAGCGGAGAGCGCCATGGGGTATGTGCGCCGATGACGGCACACGGTAATGCGTTGCGCCAGCCGATTGAGCCAGTCGCCCGGGGCCTGTCGCCTGAAACCGGGCGCTCGAAAAAAAGACCGGCGCGAAAAAGCCTTCTAGTTAAGCGAGGCTGACCTGTTCGGCCTGCAGACCCTTCGGTCCGCGGGTCACGACAAAGGATACCTTGGCTCCTTCATCGAGCGAACGATAACCACTCGCTTCAATCGCGGAAAAATGCACGAAGACATCTTCGCCATTCTCGCGTGCAATAAATCCGAATCCTTTTCCGGCGTTGAACCACTTTACGGTTCCTGTTTCTTTCATGAGGTTCTCTTTTCTAGCGTTGGGAAATCCAGGGGTGATCGATTGAGGTCGTTCTAGCGAGGAAACGGCAGTTCGTTGAAGTTCAAGCGATGTAACTAGGCTTTCTTAAGCTAATTGAGCGTAACACGGAATCCTGGGTAATACAACTCAGGATTCTACACGGCTCTCCGGCGCGCATTACGCCCCTTCGGACGGGCGAGCACACGCATCCATGCATCGCGACCGGGAGACGAAAAGGTTTTCTGCCAATATTGGCGGAGCGCGGCCTCCCGCGCGACCAGCAGCCTTCTGACGGCGGTCGCGGCTCTGCGATCCATGCCCGGGAGCTTCAGGACGACCACGCAGTCGTTGATCGCGCCCATGCGGTCCTGAAGCCCCCGGAGCGCAAGAAGTTTGGCTTTCAATCCCGGGCCGTACGCCGGAAGGAAAACTTCCAGCGTGTAGCGAAGCCGTTTGGCGCGCAGACGGAATTGGTGGAGAGTTTCGTAATCCCCACTGGCGTCCACCGCGGCGTCGCCATCGCGGAAAAATTCCTCCGCCAAGGGCGGCAGCGTCCGTTGAACGTTTTCGGCCACACCCGCGGACCAAGCCCAATCCCCGCCGGGGTCGTTCGCCGGTCGCAATTGCTTTTGCCAGCGATCCGCATCGCCCCGCGTCCGCCTTTTCCCGAGGCGGCGCGC
>Ga0182030_10014710_pt1 | contig 15414 bp, 17 predicted proteins | sample 812S3MmetaG_FD_121299 | JGI IMG/M metagenome (GOLD analysis project Ga0182030, IMG submission 121299) | Permafrost microbial communities from Stordalen Mire, Sweden - 812S3M metaG (Illumina Assembly) | ecosystem: Environmental > Terrestrial > Soil > Wetlands > Permafrost | place: Sweden... | reverse complement strand
GAGCTCGTTCTTTTCGAGGAAGGGATGGACGTGTTCTTGGTAGAGGACTCTGGCGCCCTGCGTTTGTGGTAGGATTAGGTAGAGGAGGAAGATGAGGCGAATCCAGCCGTAGAATGGAATCCTGAAGCGGATAGATTTATCAGCAGAGGCTCTGGAAGCTTGGGATTTGTAAAGTCTGCATACCAGAAGAGGATAAACCCGACCCATGATTCAAAGAGCAATGCGCATGCCAGAACCACCCAATACATAAGCCATGGCGTCAAAAGGGCCGGGTCGGAGGTCTTGAGGGCTTTATAAGAGGCGAAAACGGGGAAGAGGAAGGTAGGGACAGAACTAGACAATGTCAATTCTATGTATGCTGTGCATCCGAAGGCAAACTCCGGCAGTGGGGTATACTTACGATAAGAGCTTGGCGAATGTATCAAACATGATCACATCTGAAGCTCCCGGTGCAGTTCTATGGTTTATTCGAGAGATTTGCTTAGGAAGAATAAGGAGGACGAGGTCTTTCCTCGTCGCAGATATTCAGGCTTGAAGTCGTTGCTTGCAGGAGTAATGAATGAAGGATGAACGAATAGAGGGGTTGTGAGGTAAGCACCAGCTGGGCTGGAGGTCAACTGCAACTGCAACTGCAATTGCATGAACTCGTGACTCTACTCCACTAGTAGCGGGCTTTCAGGATCTACTAGTACCTAGTCTTATCGCGATGCTTTATCGCTTACGGTAGGGCCTTTCATACTAGTACTAGTACTAGTACCTCACCTCACTCCACTGTGTCCTTTATATAGTCGTCAGATGTCTGCCTATTCCTCCTTTTATTATTATCATTATTATTATTTTTAAATTGAAACCTGTTCTCTTCTCTAAAGAACACGCAATACTTCACATCCCCTCGAATTTTAGATCTACTGATACCTGATTGGAAAAGACATCGCGGCCTTTTTGGAAGTGCACGTTACTCGTACAGCCGCCTCGCCTTCATCGTCGGCGTCCGAAGTCGCTCCAAGCCGAGGTCGTTGCCCCTGTGGCTAATCTGACAGGGACTGATCTCGAACCCCCCCGTTGTGGAGGTGGCTAGAATCTTTGGCTGGACCTCAATCGTCCAACAGAGCAATAAAGTCAGCATACATGATCAGGCCATACGTGGAAACATAATTGACCCATGCTGCTGTAGGTATTGCTGCAAAAGACGTCGTTGGCTTCGTAGCTTTCTCTTTCTTTTCTATTATGTGAAACTATAAATCTTGCGTGTCTCAACATTCTAAAGTTCAACTCCGTCTTCGGCTCAACAACCTAAACATCCATAAACCATGTGCATCGTTCTCGCCACCACCGCTCACCCTTCCTACGCGGTCATTATTCTCGATAATCGTGACGAATTCATTCTTCGACCTACAAGTAGACCTCATTGGTGGACTTCACACCGTCAAGAAATTCTTTCCGCACGGGATTTGCAACGAGCAGAGCAAGGGACATGGCTTGGGATCACAAAAACGGGAAACTTTGCTGTCCTTACCAATTACCGTGAGACAGATACTCATGATACGGACCATCCAGTCCAAGGAACAAGAAGTAGAGGAGGTATGGTCACGGCATGGCTGACAGCCCCAGAAGAGGAGAGCACGCAGGACTTCGTACACCGATTGCTAGGAGGCGAGGGAGTCAAAGGTGTAGGAGGATTCTCTCTAGTGTGCGGGAAACTGAGAAAGCGGAGAGATTCAAGCAATGAACTAGAGCCAATGGCGATAATATCGAACAGGAGTGGAACTCCTGATGATGTGCCATGGATTGGCGAGAGGAGGGGCGAGGTATATGGGCTTAGCAATACTTGCTATGACGATCCAATAGCCTGGCCAAAAGTTGAAATGGGAAAGGAAAAGCTGTTGGAAGCCGTTGAGGAGAATATCGAGGCGGATTTAGGAGAGGAAGAGTTGGTGAACAAACTCTATGCTGTTCTAGATACCGACACCCTGCCGAAACAACATGGCGAGAGCTTCGATGAGTTTATTTGGCAGCTCAGAAAATCCATTTTTATCCCCCCGATCGGTCAGGCTACAGCTCCTCAAGATCTACCCAAAGCCGATCAAATTGCTTCCACCAAGCCTACCACAAATGGGAAGCCGTTGACGAACGGCGATTCCGAGTGTGAGTTGAAAGCAGAAGAGCGTCCAGATGCCGTGACAACTAGGTAGGTCTTGAAAGCCCCGGTTTTGCGAGATTTGGGAGCCGAGCTCTTACCATCCGAATATCCAGACTCAACTCTGACTCCCCAGCTCCTATACTAATCTGCCTATAGTGGTACGACTGGGATATACGCAACTCAAAGACAAACCATCATTCTCGTAGACTGGGAAGGGCACGTGACTTTCAGAGAACGTTCATTGTGGGATGCAGAGGGTAGACCAATAGAAAAGGGAAAAGGAGACATGAAATTTGAGTTTAAGATTGAGGGATGGAATGGAGAAAGTAAGGGGAACGAATTCCGTCCCATCTCAGTGCTATAAATAGCTGATAGGATGGCTTTGCAGAGAAAAGATAGCATACTTATGCTCTCAAAATAATAGAACGGCCAATTCGGCTTTGCCAAACCAGATATCCCCTCCCATGGGCCTCCTTTGCCCATCATTACGTTGAGATGGGCTGCTATTACCTGAAAACCATTGTGTGAATGGAAGTCGCGGAATATTGCAAACGCTCCTGTTATTTCGACACCATCTCACCCTCCCTCTGCTTAGTCGCCCTCCTGGCTAACTAGAATCTTTCGATTGGTGCTGAGTCGTTCGCTCAATTTCACGCTTTAGATCTGTAAAAGTATTGCTACATGTTCACTTGATTTCTCGTACTCTTGCACACCTTCAAAGAAGATCCATCTCTCCGCGGTACACCACCGACGCACTCTTTTGCTAGCAATACAAGTTAAGTAAGTAGCTATTGCTGTTCCTTTGAGATTGGAAGCTGTACATAGAGCAGTTTCCATCAAGGAGTGGCTTTCGAGGTCAATTCTCAACCAACTTCCTATTGCAGAAAGCTGAACTGCTCAACAGATCCAAATCGCACTTGCTCAACTGGATCAAAACCACCGAAATGTCATACGAAAAGGAAAGATTTAAGGCCTTGCGAGAATTTACAGAAGCGTACCTGCCTAAACAGCCCACCTCCAACTCCTCGCAGCCAGCATTGGCGTCAAATCTAGGTCAAGAAGTACCTGCGCAACCACTTTCGGTTTCTCAACCATTTCCTCCACCACCTTCACGTCCTCCGCCTCCTCCACCGCCTCTACGTCTTCCACCTCCTCCACCAACTAGTCCGACTTCTCCACGTCGACTTCCACCCCGAACCCTTCGCGGTAACACGCCAAACGTTCCATTCCGCAATTCGGAGTCTCCCCCACCCCCTCTTCCAACTGAGGTTTCACGCGCTCAGCGGCCCGAACACAGCTTTTCAACAGATCAACAATCTTCCAGTTCACTTCAGCCGGTCAACTTTAGCAAGCCTCTCAGTCCGGGTAGACCAAGCGATCAATCTTCACAACTTCCCATAGAGGATCGCCGCCAACTAGTTCCGCGTGGAAAATCACCCGACGATCTGTATAATTCTTCACCTACTCTCGTAAACCGTCGCCAACGCCGACCCCGACCTTCTATTCCACGCGGACCGTCGCTGGATGAAGCATTTAAATTTCCACTGCATCAAGAGAACCGTCGCCAACCTTCCACTCCGCGTGGATCATCAACCAGTCAACAATCGAATGATTCACCTTCTCCCTCGAACCCTCGCCCGCGTCCCATTTCACCTAAAAAATCAAAGGCTCGGAAATTTTTCAATCTGTTTCGTTCGAAAGTAATCCCACGTGGACGCTCAACCTCTCATCGACCTTCTCGCCCGTCGAAAGCATCGAAAGCACAATCTGCTACCATTCCAAAGGGACGTTCAACCTCGCATCAGCCTTCTCCTCTGGGCGATTTTTTCAACCTTAGCCAAGCAATGAACCATCGAGCTTTTAATCCAGTTCCACCCTCAAACGCTCGTACGCCTGCTAATATGCGTGGAAAGCCGACCTCTCACCAGTCACGCGCTGAGGCGCCTCCACTTCAAGAGGCAATGCTAACCAAGGGATCGAATAATACTTCACGTCGCTTCTCGAACGTTCAATTAGAAGTCCATCTATCTAGAATCTTAACCGATCGCTCATCGCATGACCTTGCTCCTGGTCCAACGGTCTTGGGTAGTACTCGCAATGGTGCTTATCACCGCCGTCGAACCGATGGCTTATTTGCACCTGCCCAGCTCCATAGCACTCCCACTGTTGCCGGATTCGGTTTTACGGCTTCTGTATCTGTTAACGATCTGAGCAAACCTGCTCGCGATCCACTTCGATTGCTTCCGAGAAGAAGTGATGGTCCATCCAGGATAACAACTCCAACATCTCAGACTGAAAGAGCCCGCAATGCTCCTTCACCAATAATGCCGACGGAGCAGAGATATAAGGAGGTAAGTAATTCCTCGCTTTATTAGAATTGCGGATCTAACTTGCGTGGCAGAATGTGTTCCCCCAGCCGCCTCGCCTTCTCGGTCAGATCTCCCCTACTCAAACTACAGCCATAGCTGATTCTACCCGGTCGATTCGTAAATCTAAAACCATGGGCTTACTTTCCAACCCATTTTCGCGCTCTAATGAAGCCGACAGCTCACGACAAGATCCCAGCACTTCTACTCAATCCGCAGAACCCGTCGTCTCACCATCTGAAACTCCTTCGCCATTGGTTGTATTTACTACTAATACTCTCCATGTTGAAACTGCTCAAGGCAACTCTTACTGGAGTGGTCGTTTCCGGGCTCATCTTGGTAGGTAGTCATTTTGATAGTTCGCATATCTCGGCACAAATATACTGACATGATATTCAGATCGATTTAAATCCGAATTCATGCAAGCTACGCTTAACGATTCAGTTATGATGAACAAGGTCGCTACTGTGACCAAGTCATCTAAGGCCAAGCTTGTTAAAGTCAAGGGAGTAGGTTCAGTTCCAGAAGATGAAAATGCTGATGAGAACACCTGTGCCGATTTTTTTGAAGAAGATAACGAGGTTACCATATGCCGTGTTTTCATGCATCTTGAACACTTGTGCGTTACTGATGAAGCAAAGTCATCTCTCTGGGAATGGCAACAGCACTACGCTAGAGTCCACCAAAACCCGAGATTCTTGCCGTTTGGAGGGAAGATGACGGAGCAGGTTGAGGAGAAAGAAAATTGGGTTAATAGATTGGGAAGAGTTGTTACGAATAGTGGTATGTCGAATTCCAATAGTGATGTTGAGTCTTATTAATTTATTTTAGCGGCGGACTTGAACCTCGGTCGAATCACCGGACTTGGCTTTGGTAGACGAAAACAGAGTACAATGGGTATGGCGAACGAGTTCTCTAAGAAAGACGATCCTTCTGGAAACTCAAAGAAAGGTGGTCCCTCGGGAGACTCAAAGAAAGGCGGTCCTTCGGGAAAGTCTAAGTGAGACGATACTTTGGAGATGAGAATGGGGAGGTATGAATTGTTGTTATGATATTGTAGTAATAGGGGTCTCGAACGGTCATCACGACGACTTTTTTCGATTGCATTTACGGACGGAGTTTGATGATTTTCGAATGGGCCGTCGTTATTGAGGGCGTTTTATGAAGGATGGCATGGAGTTTATAATACCAAAGGGATTTTCCGAACTGGTCGTCGTTATTGAGGGCGTTCTATCAGCAAAGTTCGGGGTTTGATAACACCAAAGATGGTGAAGGGGATTGTAGATTAATTTCTTTTCTCGTTATACATATGTTGAGAATAATGTAGAATGTTACATGGTCAGTTCTGGATCGGTGCGTGATGCTTCCGAGGTGTAGATTCCTCGTCAATGCTGACACGACGGCCGTGGCCTCAAGATTATGAGGGGAAATCTGTAAATATAGAAGTCATTTTATCGAGGATTGAAATCGGCCTTTGATATGGGGCACATAAGATATAACATTTCGCACTGTAAATAACACCATTAACACCCTCGCTCCTGGTTGTAACATGCGGTAGTCCTCGAGAGTCGAGAGGTCGGGATGCATGATTCGGTATACCGACGTTCACGATGTGCCACAATTTACCTTTCAGGTTTTTCCTTTCTGGATTGAGTTGGGGAATTGTAGACGGGTTGATATTGGGCGAGGGAACGAGTGAGGTAGCAGATCGAGGATTATACGAATATCTTTCACTGCTATACGTTATTGTTTGATCTAACTATATGATCTAAGCTTCTAATTCAGACGCCGTTCTCTATGTTAAGAAACCATGTAACTTCTTCCCCCAAGTATCAGCCCTGAGTTCCGGCGTCTCATTCGCCAACACTTCCTCCACCCCACTCACCAGATCCACTTCCTCACTTGGAATCGCCCATTTGTCCTCCCAATGCCATATGCGATGCCCGAAATAAATCCCCAAGAAAATCGGGATCCCGACGTAAGCAGTCAGGAAACTGGATGCTGTGAACCGGCCGGGGAAGAAGACGTCGAAACCGTTGATGAGTGTGAGGATCACGAACGCGACCATGGCTATCCAGGCTCCGATTGGTTGGAGGAAGGAATGGTAAGGAATATTTTCACGGGGGACGGATTGGACGAGGTAAGCTTTGCGGAAGCGGAGATATACGATGCAGCAACATATCCAGGAGATAAAGCCTGAGGTGTTTGTCAGGTTTACGAACCAGGCGAAGACGACCGAGCCGGAATTGGCGCAGTTAAGGTAGGCGAGGGGGGAGAAGAGCGCTGATGCCATGACTGCCATGTATGGCACACCGCGTTTTGTGCATTTGGTGAAGACGTGCGGTGCGTTTCCGGCTACGGCCAGGGAGTAAAGGGAGCGAGAGGACATGTAGAGGAAGGAGTTGCCGGACGACCAGGCGGACGTTATGATCACAGCGTTTATGACGGATCCGAGACCTGAGATACCCGCGTCCGCGATACCGACGACGAAGGCGGAGGATTTGGCGCCTACGCCGCCGTTGGTGAGGCGCGCGTCGTTGAAGGGGGCGATGATGCCAATTGAGAGGACGCAGCCGATGTAGAAAAATACCAGGCGGAAGAAATACCTTTTTGCGGCTTTGGGGAGGTTGCGGCGCGGGTTTTTCATCTCGCCACCGGTCACAACGAGGAGTTCGGGGGCGAACGTGAAAGGGAAGGCGGAAAGGACTACAACTTCGACGAAGGCGATGAAGCGGCCAGTTGCGCCGGGTCGGAGCCAGGTGTTGGTTGCTCCGGGGTTTTTCCAGTTGTGGAAGCCGAGGATACCATGTTGTTTGGCTGTTCAATGTGTTAGCTTCCAAAGAACGGTTCAAGGGGGGAATTGACTTACGACCACCGCCCCAGAAGAGGATGAATGAGAGAATCAATAATCCGATCATCATGAACACTTTGAGCGAAGCAAACCAGAATTCTGTCTCTCCATAGAAGTGCACAGGAAGCATGTTTAGTCCGACTATTACCACAATGAAAATAGTAATCCAGACAGCGATATTTACAGGAGAATCCCAGTAATCAATGACCAGTCCGGCAGCAGTAATTTCGTACGGCACCAGTATACCTAAAGAGTAGAAATAAAGCCATCCCATAGCAAACCCAAGACTGTTGGAGACATTGCGGTGTCCATAGTAACTCATTGTGCCGCCACTTACAGGAAGGTAGGCCGCAACTTCTGTGATTGCTGTAACGATGAAAAGAACCAAGACGCTGAGTATCATGTATGCGAGAAGGATGAATAGAGGACCACCTCGAGCCAACGTGCCTCCACTGCCAACAAAGAGACCAGTACCTGTGATTGTCAGATTGGATTCATAGTATAATCTGAAAGAATTACCTACCAATTGTTCCTCCCAAGGCGATCATTTGTGCATGACGAGCCTTGAGACCTCGATGAGTCGTCTCAACGGTCTCGACATATCCATGGCCCAATTCGGTATCAGAGGTATGAACCTCACCCTCTTTCTCATATCGAGGTGCTGAGGACTTGTCCTCCGACCCATTGATTTGATCGTCCGACTTCATGATGAGATATTTTGAGCCTTGCTCTTTGCATAGAAACAGAGAGCGACAGAGAAATGAAAATACGCGATATATATGACCTTTATGTCAAGAAAGCGAGACGATAAGATGAACTCGGTCTTACCCGCGAAGGAGCTGGAGCTACCCTGTATTCAGGGTCACATATCCGCATTAAGGAATGCCAAGATGTTACCCCCGGGAACCCCACAGGTTCTTGAGCATGGTATTGGACGTAGATAGCGAGTTGGTACTGACCTACCATGGCGAGATACATGTTTGGTACTTGGGGTGCTGGCTAGGGCCTTTTCGAAATGTTCTAGAAGGGTTTCTTTAGAGTACAGACGGCAAGAAGCAGGAACAAAAGAAAGTTCAGCTCCTTGCAGCCCGACTCATTGTGTATTGGTGCACAGCAGCTACGTGTTTGTATATCTCTAGTCCTCTAGGCCCAGGAAAGTTGACTTTTTCAGCCGGGTTACTGATTGGGATATGCTCTTAGAGATAGGGAGCTGATAAGGATAAGGTTGGCTGCATGCAGCTTTGTGGCGTGAGCTCTGGGAGGATCTAGATCTGCATTGGCCCCCGGCGATATACTGTGTTATGAGACCTAAGAGCGAAACGTAAGGACTTGAAGTCAAGTTTTCATCAGGTCTTGAGATGAAACGGAGGAGTTCGACACTGCAACGGCGTTTGGCGGACGACGGCGCAAAGGCTTACCTAAGGTAAATTGAGGATACTCACGTGACATGTGAGGGGTGGGAGAGGAAGGTGAGGCATTGGAGGAGGGTGGAGAAAAAACAGTGTACCCTTTGGCATATGATGGTCGATAATGTTATGTTATGAGCCTGAGGGGTCATGGTTTGGTTGAGAATTCTTCTGATGTTATCTCATATCGGTCTTTGTCTCGCAATCTTCTTGCGCAACATAGTTCTCCATCTGTGCTCAAATAGATCTTAAATCTTTCCAGCTCTCGCTCCATAACACCATATAGAAGTCCTTGTCATTATGATTCATGCCAAATTCCGACCTATGGTAGTCCTCTAGTCAGATTATAATTTCGTAACAATCCGTATACCCTCAGCACCGGTCAATTTTACGTCTCCTCTACCTCAAGGAATTGCATCGTAAACGAGGTCGCCTTTCTTGGGAGGCTGCAAGAAATCCATGGGCACATCTGCGGGAAGTTGTCTCTCTTCGGCCCATTGTCTGATTGCATCGAAATTTTTGCATTTGTGGTCCGTGTTGAAGTCTACAAACGGTGTTGGAGCGGACGGATTCCACCACACTTGCCCAAGTAATCCAGTATCAGGTTGACACATCAGTTGTTGGCGAACAATGTCTAGGCAATGAGCTAAATTGTTAGGATGGTGATAGTTTAGTCGAGAGGAGGTGTGGCTTACAGACGTGATGTTTCACAATGTTGTCATCGTTGGTAAATGCGCCTTCCCCGCGAGAGTGGTAGTAATCGTAGTTGAAGTAGAGAGCTTGTCTCACGAGATTCTATGGAGGTTAGTCAGGGTAATGAAGCCGGGAATTTTCGCGTACCAGACAATGCAGATGATGTAATCCCTCTACATTTGCTGGAAATCCTCCTCCGTACTTTTCGTTGATTTTAACCTGATCAGATTTGAATCCAGATTCTACTGCTTCGCTGGCTGGGAGGGCTAAGCTCCTATCTGCGAGAATGTAAGATTGTGTTGGGACGTAGAGAACGATGGATGTACTCACAGCCTACGCCCAACGAAGCCCAAGCTGCATCTACTTCAGGCCCGGCATCTTGTCGAAAGGGGTTGGTTTTCAGTAGTGAGCCATTGAAAGTCACGCTCTTAAGTGAAGTGTCGGCCTCTTTTAATACAGGAGCTGGAACCAATCAGCGTCTTGGTCTTATTGCGATTTCGTGGGGGAAAACCTACAGTATCGCTGGACGTGACGAGGGCAAATATCATCTGGATTTGAAAATAATCGACTTCCGATCCATACACCGAATCCGACAAGAGATATTGAGATTATGGGTCCAAATATTATAGAATACCAGAACAGACTCCTTGTGGGTGCGCTCTTCCGTCTAGCTGGCGTTTGGGAGAGGAGAGCCTCATAATCTTCTGACGGTTGAGAGTCCTGATCGCTTTTATCCTCTAATGGCGTATACATATTGCCTATGACTGAATCTTCGCGCTCTGAAGCTTATGGTACAGTTAAATACGTGCAATGAATGTTTGAATAATATGATGAAGTAGACGTAACGATCAGGCGAGATGGGAGAAATTCACAAATGGAAAATCAAGGTCCGCTTTGACAAGACCGTACAACTGAAGCCTTGCTTCGAAAGGAATGCAACATGACGCAACTAAGAGCTATAAATTCGTGTCTGAGAAAGCCAAGATGCCGGCTGTTGATGGTAATGCAGGCTTACAGACAGAACACGGATACGCTGGGGTGGCATCCTGCAGTGTATGGGATATTTGCATCAGTAGCCGTCCGCTTTATACTAACATGCATAGATATGGGACCATACGAGCGTTTGCATGATCTTCGCCGAGGCTTGCAAACAAGAGAGTCTGGTTTCAAAGGATGTTGAAAGCCGGGTATTCCATAAGAGGCAAATGTGGCCCGTGCACGTTATTGAATACGAGCTCGTGTTGTCGTCTTCGCAAAGTAACTCACGATCTCAACCCCGCATCACGAACAGTCCTTCCCTATCCACGCGTAGGGCTTATCTAAACTCAAGATCTACGTGTTCCAAAATAGGTCTAACTAGCATCAGATTCCTCAATTAGGCTTGGCTATCAAAAAAAAGAGCCGCAATCACGGAAGGATCGGCCAGAGATACCCAATTCTCAGACCGTCGATGAGACTTTCTCACCGCCTGTGTTGTTGGCTCGAAAATGGCGATATTTGATCCATCTATTTTGTACCCAAAAGCATCCGGCTCCAGCGAGCCAAGCTTTCTGCAGACTGTGCAGATACGACCTTAACTTGGTTTTCGAAGGCTCAGCTGATCTCAATTCGTTTGCTTTCGTTTGTGATTGATAATCTACTTGCCGGTGCTATACTTTTGATTATCCTCGTTGCTCATAGCTCAAGTCGTCAATAGCATCATACGATGCTAGCTTGACGTACCCGAAGATGGAGTCCCAAGGATTGGCTTGTCATGCAATGCTTCTATCCGCCAATGTACTCCACTATCCCGGCAAATCCGTGTTGCCATTCGTTCCATATCAATATAGAGGAGCAAACAGAGTTTTAGGTGTCACCCATCGACGTAGTAGCTGTTCGTTGCCACCGGGTCTCAAGATTGCAGAACTACTGCCAGATGGGGTATGTCTGCGAGCTCGACTCCGTAATAGTTGTCTTCATATAAAGGCCTTGCTTCCCCATTCAACGGCTATTCCTCTCATCACAGTTCTACTTCAAGTTTCTCATCAAAGCCCAGCCTACCAAAGACAAGATGCTCTTCTCACGTGAATTCACTCTCCTCTTGGCTGCTGCCACCTTGAGCGCTGCTGCTCCTGTTGCTGAGCCCAAAGCTGAGGCTGCTCCGGCTGACTGTACGGCTCGTTCTTTCCTCTTTGCAATTGAAATCTCCGGTGTACGTTTAATAACTGACGCTGGTTGAAGACGGTGACTACGGAAATTATGGAGCTTACGGGGCATACACTGCCTACCCCTCCTCTTCCACGCCTACCCCCACACCAACTCCTACCAACTGTGAGTAACCCTAAGAAGTATCAAGCACAAGGCTAATCATGTGACTAGACGGATCATATGGAAGCTATGGAACGTACAAACGAGAGGCCGAGGCTGCACCAGCGCCTGCACCAGCCCCAATCCCAGAGGCAAAGGCAGAAGCTGCACCAGCTGATTGTTAGTGGTCTCCTCTCTCGATATTTGCAGAACTGACTTTTTCTAGATGGTGACTATGGAAGCTAGTGAGTACATTCGCATCTTAATCCTCAGCGGTAACCCTCAATACTGACAACAAATCAAGTGGAGAATACGCTTCTTACACGGGTCAGTATATTTAGGCAATTTCTGAAACCTCTTTTATCTAACATTTTCCAGACTACCCTCCTCCTCCCCCAACCTACACCAACTATGCCTCCTACGGCACCTATAAACGCGCTATTCTTAAGGCTCTAGGTCTCAACTAAATTGAACGGCCGGGATGACTGATGCTCTGCAAGATTTTGATTCAAGGTATGCCGTTGCATCCAAATCCTAAGGCGGCGTTGTTGGATCAATGTCTTCAGCAATGTTCTTAATTAATGAAACGTTATGAGATTATGTCTCTGGCTCTATTGGACTGATATTTTTTAAAATCTTATTTTATGAGGCAATGAACCGTCCGTCTAAGAAGACTTTCGTTCATCCAAGTGGAGGTTCACTCACGGGATGGAACCAATTTGGGACCTGGCAATGATAACTCGAAATGTGGGCAAGCCGGATTTCAATCCATGCTTGTATAGAGTATCTAGTTATGAGTTTTAGCAACAATCATTCATAACACATATGATATCTTCTTCAACCCTACCTGGTACTCCATCGAAGATAGAACAAGAAACTTCACTCCTACCTCTCTACTCAAAATGCTGGAAGAAATAAATCTTGATATTGGAGTGAAGTCATGGTTTCCGGAGTCTATTGTGGTGAAGATTGATGGACCTAAAGCGAACGAGGAAGATCAAGAGATTGTCAAGACAGGAGGACCTTAGAATTACAATAATAATTTGGCAACTTCCACATCATGTACATCCATATTGGGTTAAGATTATATGGGAGCGAGCGGTGCCTTTCAAAATGCTATTTGAGAAAGATTAAGAGGTGGAGGGGCACTTGTCGGATGCCCCCTGTTCAGGCCGGAGAAATGTTTTGACTGTGGTAGATTGCCGAGGAGGACATCTTCCAATTTCATTGCAAGCACAACTTATCAACAATCCCACAACAGGATCTCATTACATCACGAAACGACTTCTGCAGATCAGTCTTCCTTGAATCCCCTCCAAAATTTATATGACCGGCGTTAGCCCATGTCAAGTTTCTCTCGCTTCTGCATCCGTTGAGCCGTCAAGCATTTCGCCCCAGCCTGTAGCTCAACCTCCCTCGCTGGCGCGCCGTACTCTCCACCAGGATAAAACCACACAATATATAATTGGAGAAATCCGCCCACAAAGACAGACGAATCATAAGTTTCTCCGCATCCCATTCAGTATGAGCTTGCAAGGCTCGGTCGCGGAATGGCATCCTCCGTTGTGGCCCCCGCCTTGTGCCTGAGTCTAGAAGACGCAAGTCAATCTATTTTTTGTTGCTAGGTACCGGTAATAAAAAGTTCACATTTTGAAATTCTTACTGGAATTTGAAAAAGTATATCATCGTAGAGTTTCCTTCTCCTGCGGTGGGTTTTGGGTCTTTCCTTTTCTGTTCGACTGGTGCATTACTTGAGCTTTCCTGTTCGACATCAGAGCGTACCTAGCCCTTCCTATTCTGTTCGACGCGTCTGCATACTTGGTCTCTCTTTGTTTACCTGTCAGGTCCTTCGTCCTTCTTCAGAAATCACTTCATATTAGCTCACCTTGCTGGATTTTGGGATCTTTCACTTTTGGTCCGACGTCCTCAACAGAATTTGAATCCTCTGCTCGAAGCTCTTCAATCTATCGAAACATTGAAAGCAAGTGTCTCTCGAAAAGTCAAGATGCGGTCCAAGTTGCTATGTTTGGTGGCCCCCGCGCTGTGCTTCGTCTCTACGGCCGCAGCTCACTGCTCCTATGACGAGTATCTCCGAGAATTCGTCGAATCGTCAGCAGAAGTTGTGCCGTTCTGCGCTACCTACGCTCCAGGTCTAACAATCGATACGGCTGTTCTTGCCAGTAGCTTGGTTGCTTCCATAAGCGCGTCTGGTGTCACCAGCACGTATGAGCCAATAAAGCCAAGATGCACGACCGGGCTTCCCCCTTGGGCGTCTTCATGGCCAGCGCCCAGCATTTCCAGTGCCTGTAGTTGTCTGTCTGCCCCTTCAGTGACCACTCTTACACCGACATCATCCAGCTCAACTTCAACTGTACCAACAAGCTTGTCCATCTCAAGCACGTTAATTCCATCTACCTTACCTCCGCACTCTTCACCGAGTACTTCCACCACTGCGACTTCTGGCTCCACAAGCGGTCCTGCTACAGCAACTTCTACCTGCAAGGCAAATAACAACTGGCCGGGATGGCATGGGATAAATTACGCGTTCATCTTGTAAGCTATATCGCTTCTTGTTAATGAAGGTATCTGACGTGATGCAGTGGTGATTCGTACACAACAACACAGTTTAATGAGACGGGTATCCAGCCCACGCCAACCAACCCTTTGGGCAACCCCGCCTATCCGGGATACGTTTCATCCAATGGTCCAAATTGGGTTGACTTCCTGACGGTCAAGTATAATGAGTCTATCCTGCTTACTTATGATATTGCTTGGGGAGGAGCGACGATTGACTCAGCGCTTGTCGCGCCTTATCTCCCAACTGTTTCTTCCGTCGCTGAGCAGGTAGAAAACCTCTGGTTCCCAAATTATGCATCAAACGAAGCCACCCCATGGTCCTCGAACGACACGCTCTTCGCAATCTTCGATGGTATTAACGATGTCGGAAATACCTGGAGCAAAGGTGTTCCAGCCACCAAAGCATTAAATGCAGAGATCTTTGCGGTCTACTACGGCCTTGTTGATGAGCTCTATTATGCTGGTGCCCGAAACTTCCTTTTCCTTAACGTACCACCCGTTGACCGCGCCCCCTTGACCTTAGTCCAGGGTACTGCTGCTGAAGCGGAAGAGAACGCGGACATTCTTGCTTGGAATAACGCACTCACCGCGATGGCGAAGAATTTGAAGAGAACATATCCAGATGTCAATGTGTTCACTATTGACACCAATGAGCTCTTCACTGAGGTTCTGGACAATCCTGCAAGCTTCCCGGCCACGGCACAATATCAGAATACCACTGCTTATTGTGACGCATACGAGAAGTAGGTTTTCTCAAATAAGATTATTGACTACAAGCTAACCCTCCTCAGCGGAACCCCCACCCCGACCTACTTCAATGCTACCTGTGGCATCCCCGTTGATCACTACTTCTGGTTGAACTCCCTACACCCAACATATCCCATGCATGACGTACTTGCACAAGCCGTCTCAGAGCAATTGGAAGCTGGACCGAACATTTGCTAGGAGGTGCATATATAATTAGTTGTAGAGAAGCAGTGGGATTTTTGGCACTTTGCTCAGATGTAGGTATCTTCAAAGAAAGGAGATGTACTCACGAAGGAGCAGCGGAATTTTTGGCACTTTGCTTCAATGTATCTTACAGCAAGGCGATGT
>Ga0182030_10014709_pt1 | contig 15414 bp, 12 predicted proteins | sample 812S3MmetaG_FD_121299 | JGI IMG/M metagenome (GOLD analysis project Ga0182030, IMG submission 121299) | Permafrost microbial communities from Stordalen Mire, Sweden - 812S3M metaG (Illumina Assembly) | ecosystem: Environmental > Terrestrial > Soil > Wetlands > Permafrost | place: Sweden... | reverse complement strand
GGGAGATTGCCCTCGCCTGCTGGCTGAACTCGCCATTTCCGAATCTCCAGACGTGAGAATCGCAGTGGCCGAGAACGGTTTTTCAGCCCTGAGCACCCTATTTGCACTGGCAGGCGATGCTGATCCAGATGTAAGGCTGGCAATTGCAGAAAATCACAATGCCCCAATAGCGATACTGCAATTCCTGGCAGAAGACTCGAACCCTTATGTGACTGCGAGAGCTCAGCGAACATTGTCGAGATTGATTCAGACAGACGTCAACACATCTTTGCTCACCAGATTGTCTCGGGTCAAATCGAAACGAAGAATGGCCTGATCACTACTTGAAAAGCTCGCCCGACTAGCGCGATTGACGCCACGAGAGATGCTCGCGCCACCTGCGCTATGCGTCCTTGACAACTGCCTTTCATTAAAAGCTCCGTCCGCCTCTGCAGTTAATGACAGGGTGACAAAAGTTCATTGATTCCGCCGGTGCTTGATCACTACGGTGTACGTACCACTCGTTTTCATTTTTTAGAACAACCAAACCACATTACATAAGCCACCTGCTGTATTTCCGCTTCTTTCAGACACTTTCTCGTGTTCTGTTGTGAATCGACTTCAGTAGGTGGCTTTTGTTTTGTGGCGCAGTTTGGACTTTGGATGAAAACACGGTTTACCAAGCAACTCCTTCCCGCAAACAGGACCGAGCTTGCTTTTCAAATCAAGTTTGCAATTAACCGAAAGGAAAAAAGTCATGACTAAGTCAATCAAGACCGCCACCACCCGTGTCCGTCGCCCCCGCGCCCCGAAGTTCGTTCTTTCGTCGCCGGCGGCTGCTGACCTTCATCATCGCTGCTCCACCGCAGGACTGTTTGGCGGCAACGCCTTCTTCCTCGGCGGCGGCGACGAAAACTACAAGTTCCAGAGCCTGCAGGGTCTCGTCAACGCCGCAATGGCTGATGCCGACTCCGCTGAGTTCGAACTGCCCGAGGTCCGTCTGACGAAGAACAAGCACTACGAGGTTGACCTCAGCGTGCTGCGTCAGCTGGACCCCATGGCCTTCCCGATTCCGAAGATGGTTCGTTTCGTTCGCGCCGACGCCCCCAAGGCTATCGTCTCGGATGAACGCGAACTGGCTCACGATTTTGCGAACGTCATGATCGACGGGCTCTTTACGCAGCCGGTGCACCAGTTCTTCGAACAGGACTTCAAAACCCTGATCCAGGACAAGCACCTTCTGCGCCCGGAGTACTGGGAAATCGCCGACTCACTGAAGGACCAGCTCGTACCCGCTCAGGAGCAGGTCGTGCAGGCTCTTCCGATGGTGATGTCCGAACTGCGTAAGCGCTACCCCGAAGCTTCGACCGGCCAGCTCTATCAGGGCGCGTTGCAGCTCATCGGGCGCCAGCTTGCGCCTATCTTGTCGACGGTTCAGCTCTGGACGACCGGCTTCCGCCAGTCTCTGGACCCGAAGCTGACCGAGACCCTGCGACTCGTGCGCGCCGTGATCGAATCGAACTTGTTCTTGACCCTCACGGGCAACCTCAAGATCGACGAGATCGACAAAGCGAGCGACATCAAGCAGGCCTTCCCCACCATCAAGGTGTCGGTCGGCGACGTCGTTCTGCCGGTGCTCATCGGCGCGTTCGACAGCGGTCCGGCGGTCATTCCGATGGCTACCGGCGCACTCGGCCCTCGCGGAGGTCACCTGGCATTCGTGCCGTGGAATCTCATCGAGGTTCTTCCGTTCATCATCGCCATCTACATGCACGAGACCGGTCACCTGCTGCAAGGCGTGATCGAGAAGTTCATGGAGACGTATGCCGCTCTCGGTGGTCAGACGATCACCAAGAAGGTCGCTGATGGTTCCCTGGTCTTCGACGAGCCGTTCGTTATGATCGGCGCGCAGAAGATTCCGGCTGCGGATTTCTGGACGATGGTGTTCCAGGGTCAACTGCCGGAGCAGGACGCCGACAACTGGGGCATGCGCTCCAGCGGTCCCGGCGCGTTCGGTCGCTGCTTCATCAACTACGTCGGTGCCATGACCGAAGTCTCGGTCGGAAGCATGGACAAGGTTGACCACACCTTGCGCATGGGCTCGTCGTACACGGTCAAGCAGACCGCGGACGGTAAGGTCATGATCAAGCTCGAGCCGCACCCGCAGGACGGGCCGCGTATCGGGTCGTGGCAGGCGGCTATCGCCGACCTGATGGGCTTCCCCGATGAAGCGAAGTACCTCCGGGACTACGCGGCTCGGGAATCCGGCAAGGACGCCACCCGCATCACCTGGACCGGCATCGTTCCGCAAGGCGACGATGACGACAGCCAGGGTGTGCAGGCCTCGGGCGCTCGCAGCCGGAAGCAGCCGAAGGCAGCACCGAAGTCTTCGCCGACCAAGGGTTCGTCCCGGTCCAAGAAGGCTCCGACCCAGAAGGCTCCCACCGCCCCGACCGCTCCGCAGCAGCCCAAGCTGCCGGTGATCTCGGCGAGCGTGGCAGACTACGACAAGGTGGCGAAGGTCGTCGCCGAAGCGTATCTGAACACCAAGACGGCATGCCTGAACAACATGTCGTTGCGGGAGCTGGTGTGCCTGACGCCGGAAATGCAGAAGAGCAAGGTGGACCTGATCAAGGATCTGCTGAAGAAGGGTATCAACACCCTGCCTAAGGACGGTCACCACTACTTCTTCCACACCATCGGTGCGGCGGCGACGAACGCCCTCTTCGAACTGAAGAAGGAAGGACTCTCCGCCAAGGATGCCCGGGTTCGTGTCGTGGCTGGTGCCATGGGCATGATGCTGGAACTCCTGCCCAAGTGGGAAGCCGATGTGCAGCGTCTGGACGTCTACAAGCTGAAGGAAGCTGACGTTCAGCCGAAGAAGGTCAGCTAACCAATAGACCGGCAACGGTTTAACGGAAAGCAGGCACTCTGACTGGGGAGCAAGGACAGCAATGTTTTTGCTCCTCAGTTGACTGCATAACTTCAAGCATTACGGAAGAAACTTGAACAGTTAGGCTTGAGGCAAAACCTCTTTTCTAGCTGTTCTTTCTTGTAAGTAACTCTGCTTAAAAAATCTTATTTTAGCAATAACCGAAGTCAGCTAAATAAATTTGCAATCAGTTGATCAATGTTGCCGTTAGTTGTTCGTCCTTGCGGTCGACTCAATTAAAGCCAACGGTGGTCGTAATTCACCTGACGTTGCACGTTGTTTTCTTCGCGATTCAGGCGACGTGTTTGACCATGAGTCAGGTAGCCACCATTGAAGAACGCCTCGCGCTGCGCCTGTGTACGAATGGCTCTGTCTTCGCGTTCGAGTCGTCCGTAATTCCCGCTAAGATTCCCTCTGTCACAGTTAATTTCACGATTAAGATAAGCGTCTCGTCCCAACACTTCAGCCCTCTGTGATTGATACCAGCCCCTGGTCCGCCGCAGCAACCATAGCTTTGAATTTGACTTTAAATTTGAATTTGACTTCGACTTTGACTTTGACTTTGACTTCGAAATTTGATTTTGATTTTGATTTTGGAATCGAAATTTGAATTGATTGGAGATTTGGTTCGCTTTTGAAAATCGATCTGAGCACTACCTGAATCGCGCTCTCCTCTTCTGTCTCTGAAGACACCGGGCATAAACGTTTGATTCCAGATCTCCGTTAACGACTGGTTAGATGTTCGTGCAGAATTCGTGCACAACGAACTCCAAAAAGTGGATTGGTCGCGAGTCATTCACTCCCGATCCAGTAAGAACATGGCCAACAGCCCCTTATGGGAGTTCCACCATGCGCAAGCTAATGCGACGCTGCTGACATGAGTGATACCAGAGGCACTAAATCCCGCAATGTCTTTCAGGCTAGAAGATTCGAAGATTACCAACGTTTCGAGGAACATTCGACGTCATTCTTGATAGTGCTCAACTTCTTATGTAATTAATTAGGTATCAACCGTCATTCCAAACCAGCAAAAAGAGTTCCCGTCACCAAATACACAGCCCATAAAGCAAGCTTCTCAAACCACCACCGAACTGGTTCTACGAGAACGCTTACAAGAACGTCTCGAATTTTAGTTACGAATCAGCCGCAATTCACACACCAGCTCTCGTGCCGTGAACAACCTTTCGAACTCAAGCAATCAAACTCACGAATGGTTTTAAAAACATTCGACAAACCAATCGCGTTCTGGAGACTTTATGAAAAAGCAGAATTCGTTCGTATTCGCGTTCAAGTGTGTTTACATCTTCGCGGCCAGCTTCGCTCTCACCGAGTCTATCCTCTGGAAATTCGCCGAAAACAAAATCGGATTCACCGCAGCCTGGACTATCGTCCTGCTCGCAGCGGCCCTCCACACAACCCGGAGCACCTCGATGATTTTGACCAAAGCACTCGATCTAGATTTTGAACTGAAGGGATACGTAAATTGGGTTCTGTTCGTCGGACTGATCATCACCCAGGTGTTCGTTCTCGCAATCGAAGGCGTCCACGCCTCGGACAAACCATTTCAGTTTATAAGTGCATGGATCGTGGCCAACGCTCTATCGATCACCATCAGCAGTCTCCTAGCTGAGAAAAACTAAAACGTCCCTGGTATCGCCACATACGGTCCTGCGCCTGACCGCGTCCGTCGCCTCTGCCTTTGACTCCAACAGAAAACGCTCGATTCACAGTGACAGCGTTCTGTCACAGAAGGATCAATATGCAAATCGCGTCTATCGAAATGCTCGATGATGACACTCTTTTAGTGAGAGCAGCTTCCCATTCAGAGAACTCCTCGTTGCTCGAAAAGCTCTTGGCGGACAACACCAAAAGTGGTATCAACTTGCAAGCCCGCAACGTTTCCGGTCTGCACCACAATGCATCCGGTACTTCCAACCGGAAGCAAAACTTTGTGCTGTTCATCGGCAAGCGGATCGTCGGAATGACGTCCGTTGAACCCGAGCCCAGTGCTCCTACGACTCTATCAGTGACCACGGTCACTGTCGAAGAAGTGGGAAGATGGGGACCGATCCATGGGCGTGCACTTCTTGAAGCGGCTTATCAGTATGCTTTCGCGCAGAAGATGACGCTCGAACCAGGCCACCTCACGCCGAAAGGGATACGCGTTTTTCAGCGTGTCTTCGCCGAACTAGCACAGAAGTATTTGCAAAATTCGGCATCAGTTACTAACTAATCAGCTCTCTCCGATTACATCCGACTCCACAGTCGGGTAGACGTCATCGCTTTTTAAAAGCCAGCAAAGGTCTTCCTTCTGGCGGAAAAGGACAAGATCAATTATGGATCTCTCAATCTACGGCAAGGTCGCTCTCCTTCTCACGATGTCTATGTCTCTGGGTGGCTTCGGTTGCTGGGTTGCTCAGAAACTGAAGTCGATCCTCGCGTTCATCGTGCTGGCGGTGTTGTTCCTTGCCGGCGCATTCTTTGTTCCGTACTTCGCCTCTGTTTCGACAACAGCCGGCATCGCAGCTCTGGCCGCGTGGACATTCATCTCTGGCCTGTTCATGGGGCCGGCGATCCACTCCTACTCGGAGGAGATTGGCTGGAAGACAGTCGCTCTCGCCTTCTTCGGAACAGCTGGTGTAATGGCGCTGTGTGGGCTGGTCGCCACCTTCTCCGGCATCAACTTTTCCGGGTTGGGTCCGTTCCTCGGAATCGCTCTGTTCGGACTGATCATCGTCGGAATTATCAGGCTCTTTTCGAAATGGGGCAAAGAGGCAGATATTCTCTACTCTAGCTTAGGAGTGCTGATTTTCGCAGGCTACTTCCTGTACGACTTCTTCACGTTGAAACACACCGAGAACACCTGGCAGCGGGCAACCGAACTCACCATGAAGTTCTATCTGGACTTCCTGAATTTCCTACTGCACCTGCTGCAACTAATCGCTGCGTCGAAACACCACAGCTAAAACCAGCGAGCGCGTGAGGAGTAAACAACATCCTCTGACAAAGAAGAGCGAAAGCAAGCGTTGCAGGAATGGTGCCTGCTTTCGCTCTTCTTCTTTTTCCATACTTTACCTAACAAAAACTTTTTAAGTACCCTCGCAAGATTTATACGACAAATTCTCAAAGCACAATTTGCAAGCCCAAAGCCCCTAACCGTCGCATTTTTCCAAAAATCTTAGTTCTCATATAGAACCAAGGTGAACCTCAATCAATGGATTTGCAGCCCGCGACGGAAACCAGAGATGTCAGCTTTTTCACAGTAAGCATTTTTCCTGCGCACAGCTGCGAGAACGCTGTTGTTACCAGTAGTGCACTAGCACAGGAAAAAATTTTGATTACATTCCGGAACGATTGTAAAGCGCCCCTACTTCCGAACAAATAAACGCCTGTGAGGTTTTACACCAATAGCGTAAACGAATATCAAGTTACCAACTTCACAAGAAGCTTTAGGAGAACGTAGAGATAACAGGCTAATTTGACTTGTCTACTTTCACCATAACTTTAATTTCTTAAGAGGTCCTTCCACACAGATTCTTTGCTCCGCAATCGAGATACCTTCGCCAACGGACTAGCGAATCGCATTGTCACGCCATGGCGCGACTTTGAGGTTCATTCAGACAAGGAGGACACCATGTCCAATATGAAACTGCCAATCGACGCACACGAAGACGAAATTGTTGGGTTGCTCAAAGACCACCAGGTCGTCATCGTTGTTGCCGAAACAGGCGCAGGTAAGAGCACACGCGTTCCTCAATTTCTTCTACGCTGCGGCTACAAGGTGATCATGACGCAGCCGCGGCGAATGGCAGCCCGCACTGTCGCTGAACGTATCGCCGAAGAACTCGGCTGCAAGATAGGCGGTCTCGTCGGCTATCGCACAGCGGAGGAAAAAGACAAAAGCGGTCCTGACACGCGCTGCCTCGTGGCGACCGACGGTCTCGTTCTGCGCTACATGCTTCACGACAACTTCCAGGCAGACGTTCTCATTCTGGACGAACTGCACGAGTGGAACACCAACATGGAAATTCTGGTCGCCTGGATGAAAAAGCGCATGAACGAAGGCAGCAAGACGAAGCTCGTGATTCAGAGCGCGACGCTCGACGCCGAAGATCTTGCCGATTTCTTCGGTGGCGCCCCAATCGTTCGCGTTCCTGGCAGGACCTATCCGGTCACCGAACGCCGGCCGCAAGGCTCGCTCGAGGATGATGTGGCAAGCCTTCTCGAAAACGGTTTGAACGTGCTGGTATTCCAGCCCGGGAAAGCTGAAATCGAAGAGTGCATCGAAGCGATCCGGCGCAAAGGTGTCCAAGCCGAGTTCATGGCTCTGCATGGCGAACAGACGCCTGCCGAACAGGGACTGTGCTTCCGGCACTACGACCGCTCAATGTGCATTGTGGCCACCAGCGTCGCGCAGACGTCAGTGACCATTCCGAATATTGATGCAGTCGTCGACAGTGGAGTCGTGAAGCAGATCTCGGTGCAAAACGGCGTCGAAGGGCTGCACATCGACTTCATTTCAAAGGCCGACCGCGAACAGCGGAAAGGTCGCGCGGGACGCACCAAGCCGGGCATCTACATCGACCACTGCCCGGTCTCCCTCGAATCACGTCCTCGTTATCGGGAAGCTGAAATCCTCAGGTCCCCGCTCGAGCACGTCATATTGCGGCTCGCCAAAGTCGGCGTCGACACCGACAATCTGCGGTTCTTTCACCTTCCCGATCCTGAGGAGGTGGCGCAGGCAAAGCGAGTGCTGTCGAACCTTGGTTGCATGCATGGCAGCAAGGTGACCAAGCTTGGCGCGAAAGTCGCAGACCTGCCGCTCAATGTGCGTGCCGGTCGCATGGTCGTCGAGGCGGTCGAACGTGGCGTGGTCGGAGACGTCATCATCATCGCGGCTATTCTCGAAGTTGGTGGCATCATCGATCGCAACAAGTTCGGCGCCAGAAACCTAACGCGCGAAACCAGCTCGGACTGCCTGGCCCACCTGCAGGCATTCAAGAAGGCTCGCGATATCCGAAAGGAGGATTTGAGGGCGTCCGGCATTCACGTCAAAAACTACTTCAAGGTGATCGAGCAGCGGCGTTTGCTGCAAGACGCCCTGACTGAGGCTGGTATCGAATGCGCCACCACAGGCGACCGCGAGTCCATCGTGCTATCGATTTGTGCCGGCATGGTCGACAAGGTCTACAGTCTTTCGGGAGTATGTGCCACCAGCCTGGAAAGACACGATCGTCGTGAAATCGATAAAAACAGCGTGGTCGCGAGCGAAGAGGGACAATTCGTCGTGGGCACGCCATTCGACATCGGTCGCTTCCGGCTGCTGACTATGAACACGCTCGTCACGCTCGACCAGCTGACGACCGTGGCTCCAGATCTGCTTCAAGTAGAAGTAGGCGCCGAGCCATACTACAACGAACGCCATCGCATGGTGATGTCCCACAACATCATGCGATTCGGCGATAGCGTCCTGTCGACCGAGGAACGTCAGCACCCGGATCATCCGGAAGCGAGTCGCATCTTCGCCGAATGGCTGGCCGATCGCATTCTCAACGCTGCAGCTTAAGCTTGCAGGGTGCGATCGAACCACCAGCGGTATCAACACGTCGGTATAAGGTCGCACCTCAACTTTGCTGCAAAAGGAGAATCTGATGCAGATCCATGACGAAAACGAACCTAAGAGCCTGGGCAGACTGCTCGTCGATCAACAGGTCGAAAGCGTTGTCTTTCATAACGCCACCATCCTGGCCGAGTTGAATCGGTTCCAGGACATTATCGGCGAGCCGACCGACAGCTACGACCAGCGAAGAACGCTTGCGGCATCGCTACAGGCGCTACTGAAAGGAGCACGCAACGTCGACGAAATCGCAGACTTCGGCGCCCTCAAACTGCCAGACAACGCTCCCCCTATCAGGGAGCGGGTGGAACGAGAGAAGGCTCTGGCGGCGGAAAGACGTGCACTGCTGGATGTCTGGCGAGCACCGGCAAAGCATGTGTGGGAGTCGGTCTTTCTCTTCGGCACGCGTTTCGAGCCGCTGAACTATTGCCCGACGCCAGTCGTCGAACTGATGGCGCGCGAATGGTTCGACTCGCTGCACATGCTGCCCGACGATGGTATCAAACTCAGCGACGGCACGAATCTCACGGTTCGCCTTAGCTGGTCGTCGTATTTCGGATCCATTGAAACGTCCGACATCCGAGAGCTCAAGAAAGAGGCGTTCACGCTGCTTTCGACGAAGCTCTGGGAACGCTCGGACTGGACGAAGAGGCAGGATTTGTCGCCTCCGGATTTCGACGACGAAGCCTATGTCGTTCCCGATGTCATCGAGCGCGCTTACGCAGTGGACCCGCTGACCGGTCAATCGGTTTCGGGCTACGGCACCATCGGGCTGGCGTCCTACAAGTCCGACTCTGGCGATACCCACCCCTGGAGATCCACAGGAGAGGGTAGCCAGATCTTCATCACGCACTGGTTCAAGTCGCGCGATGGTGCGGAGAAATGTCGTGCACTCTCGCAAGGGATTGTAGACAGCACTCGGGCTACTCGTTTAAAGAGTTCGCAGAAGAAGCAAGCTGCGGACTCTCACAAATGCGCAGCCAGCAAACTGCGGTCGAAAATGCGTTTGCTTGCAACTGTGGTCTTGCTCTCCCCCGAGCGTCAGGAGCAGGTCAAAGCTACCCTCGACGAACTCGACCCGATGCTCGAACGTTCGAAGTCGGCGCCTGTGATCAAGTGGACGGCAGAAGCTGTCCCCGTGCTCAACTGGCTGATCCGCGAGTCGCTCAAAAGCGATGAGTCGATTGCCGCTACCGTCGATGGATTCTTCGCATACGTGATGGAGAATATCGCTGATGGCGAACAGCAAGAACAGGCTATCAATGCTATCGACCAGCTCGAAGCCCTGCACAGAAAAGGTCAGCTGACTGCGGCAGAAAACCGCACTCAAAAGATCGATGACCTGCTCGTTGTCATTCTCGCGGCGATGAACAGCGCATCCTGCGACGGTGCGATGGAAACGAGCAAGGCTGCCTGATTGTCCAAGTCGTGGACTCGATGGAAGTTTTCTCAAACGCGAAGACCTGAGCAACTCAGGAATCACAAATGAGGAGAGACACATGAAGACACACATGAAGACACACGTGAAGAGACATATGAAGACAATTGCAGCGTCGTCTTTCATCGTCCTATACCTTGCCGCTGCCCTGCTGACGTTCCGCGACTGGCTGACCGCCGGCATCGTGTCCGCCATCGCGGGAACGCTGTTCGGCATAGTCTGGGTGTGGAAGGATCAATGCGAACTGCGCGCCGTCAGCGCAGAGACAGAGCGAGCACACGAGGAGCTGCGCGTCGAGGCAATCGAAGTGCAGGAACTGGCTCTCGCCCGACTTGGCGATGCTAGCCCTGAACTGCGTCATGAGGTCGCTTCTCTATTGACGTATGGCGCCGCCCTTTTGATGGGTCCTCCGTTCACCAGGATAAGCTACCCGAGCGGCTATCTGCTACAGCAGCACAAAGACGGGCTGTTGCTTATCGCCAAAGCCAGAGCGCTCGTCGAGCAACGGCTTGTGGACACGTGAAGTGTTGTCATTTTGACGACATAAGCTGGAGAACAAATATGGATGCTCTAAAACTTCTAATTCAAGGAATGCACGATCTGTCTGACGAGGACTGGCGTCGAATAGTGCAGTCGATGACACAAGGAAATCACGATGACAGGATCAATCAAATGAAAAAGTCATCGGTCGGAGACACCGACGAGCGCAACGAAAACTCGTGCTTCCAAAATGGTGACACCGGTGAGTGCAGGCCGTATCGATTCGGCGACTTACATGTTAGATCGCCTGAGTCGTAAGAAAAGCATAGATCTGAACGGAGGGAATCACTGGTTAGACGAAACTAAGTCAAACCCGATCGAATTATTCAGAGGGACGAGTGTTGGAATTTTTCAATCCGGCACTTTGACCTTTTTGGAAAGTATTCGGCTAACCCCGCCGAGTACTTTCCTCTTTATACGAGTATTGCTGAAATTAGTTTTTACCAGCAATACGCCCCCAAAGCTAATTAGGCTGGGCGCGAATATGAGTCGGAAGCGAAAATCGTATGCTCTCTCTTTGCTGATTTCCCAAGGGAGAAAGTTATTAATTGCGGTGTCGGGCGGCGGAATGTCGGGATTTTTCGAACACTCAGCTAAATACTCGAGCAAAAGAGCTTCGGGATCCAGACCATTTTTTGCGGACGCCGTCGAACACTTTTACGAAATCGCGGCGGACGTGAACCCAGCACCATGCGTGCTTAATCGAGCCTGGTAGGTTCTTGTATGAACCGAAGCGATCGGTCATCAACGTACCAAGTGAGCCACCGAAAAACTCGTCTGGTACAGATGCGGAGCGGCTTTTATCGAGTATGTAGACGACGGCCTTTTGTCCGGCAACGACCCAAAGCCACCACTTCTTTTTGCTACGACGACCACCTCCATCCTCGAAAACCCGCCAGCTGGTTTCATCTGCGTTCCAATAGTTTTCTCCCTGGCAGTATGCTTTTATCTTCTCGTACAAAGGGTCAATGAGATCATTGATGATATTTTGACCACCAGTTACAGTCCCTGCTGAAACGCCTAAGCCTTTCAGTGCAAGGTCCTTGAGAATCCTATTGGTCGGAGTACCGTGCAAAAATTTTTGTATGCAGAGATGCACCCAGAGCGAATTACCAATTGAAACTTTCGGGTAGAGCTTTTGAACCGCCGGCACACTTGGAAAATGGAGAAAGAAAAGCTACTTGAATTCGCACTGCCCTCGTCGTATAAACGCCCTGGTTAAGCTTCTTTTGAACTGTGATACTGACTTTGTCCTAATTCGGTAGCTTTCCGAAAAAGGGATAAGTACTGGGCGTGGTTTAGCCGAATACTTACGTTGGAAAAAGGGGGGAAGCATACGAATTTCTTCTCAGAATTTTCGGTTAGCGAATCTGACCTCAATCAGATTCGCTAACCAAACATTCAGAACTTAGCCGCGGCGTTTAGAGCTCAATGTCGCCCATACCGCCCTTTCTGGTGGTGAAGTCACCACCGGTTTGAGCCGCACTGTCGGAGGTGCGCGCGGCGGTTGCAATCAGCCTTGAGAGCGTCGTTCGACATCATGGGTAAAGTCGACGGCATGTGCAGCCTGGAAAGAGGGCACCGCTGCTGTTGATGAGCACATAGTTTCTCCTTATGTTTCCATTCAGCAATAGTGTCGTTGAGACCGATTACAAGTTGCACCAGCATTTGGTACTGGGGTTGAAAGCGGAAACTTTTCCGCTTTCAATGTCATAAAACCATCCATGCACCTGCAACTCACCGCGGCTCATAGCCTCGCTTACGGACGGGTGACTAAAGAGATGGGTCATCTGTACAACTACGTTTCTCTTTGTCACCAGAGCGAGAAGAGCATCGTCATCCAACTGTTCATCACAGAGTCCTTCGAGAGCCTCTGAGGCATGAGTCAACCAGGAGGAGACGGAAGGCAGGTGGCGCAATTTTTCAGGATGCAAGAGCCCATTCATGGCACCGCAGTCGCTGTGCCCCATAATGACGAGATCTCGCACATTGAGCACCTTGATGGCATATTCAATGCTCGCTTCTTCGCCGAAGCCTTTGCCGAATACAGGAACGATGTTTCCGGCATTACGCGGCACCAGTATGTCTCCGGGCTTGGCCTGGGTAATGTGGTTGAGGTCGATTCTTGAGTCCACGCAGGTTAAGAGCACAACTTCGGGATGCTGCTGGTGGGCAAGCTTCTGGAAGAGTGCCTGTTCCTTCTTGTAAAACTTGTGTTGAAACTTGTGTACACCATCTACAACATTTTGCAAGCCTGACGAAAGAGCCGGAGCAGGCAGCAAGCGCAGGTGATGCGGTTTCAGCGAAGAAATTGGAGACCGTTTCATAGCGGTTCTCCTTTCCGGCAGTGTAATTGCTGCCTGAGTCACCATCTCTCACAGAGACAGCAACAGGTTTGAGCCGTTGAAAACGGCTAGTGACGGTCTGTGCCACACAAATTAACGTTCTCTCCAGTTTTTTGTTGTTAGAGAGAGGTGTTCTTACACAAAAGGCCCGGAGACAGGCGATAAGCTGGACAGAACACTCTGCCAACTCGTCGCCTGTCTCAAGCTACTACATCACGCTGCTTCACGCTGCATCTCGCCGACAAAGTTCCAGACCGTAACGACATGCGAGCCGCTGGGACCAGATTTGACCGGTGAAGACACAGCGTTGCCGCTGACGAGAGCTTCGCCTTTGACCAGGTCAGTGCGACCCTTCGCTTCGACGAACTCGTGCTGCGTCCCGATGAGCCGAACCACGCAGGTCTTGAATGAACCGACCTCGGTGGAACGGGTGGAAGCATTGAACTCGTTGATGTCGAGTTTGCTCTTCGCAGTGTTGCGCAGGGGCTCATAGCAGGTGACGACATGGCTGCCTGAGGGACCGGTCTGCGCTTCGAAGGAGTTGAAGAAGCCGACCATTGTCGCCTCGTTGTTCACGAGGTCGTGACGTCCGGAAGCGGCAACCCACTGATGCACGCCATTGATGGAACGGAGGACGCAGACGATTTGAATTGAGCTTTTCATGGTAGTTTTCCTTTTCACTTTTCAGTTTTTGTTTCAGTTGAATGTCCACCTGCTGCTAAGTCCCTGACTGGGCAGCAAATTGCGCGCGGAGCGGTGGGATTCCGTGCACTGTTTCGGGTATTGCGCGATTGATTGGATCGAGCGTTGAAAGAGAAATCACACAAGACAAAAAGGCAGGCATTGACCTCACAATCAGAATTGCAAAGTAAAGGCAAGCTTTAGTCGGACGGTTATTGCTTGGTGAGGGTTTGAGTGGTTATTGGAAGATTTATGGGTAGTCCTTCCATACAGACATTTGAGGAGAACAGAAACAACCAGAATTGCAGCTTGTAATCGACTGCATTGGCGACATAGAGGGGAAAGTACGAATCAAGTCGCTAGCGGAGTTGCGTTGCCAGTCCAGCGCAACTCTCGCTAGTCAATTCACAAATCATGAACTCACGTCGGCCCCATAGTTTCCAAAGCCCGCACCTTACCAAGCAGCACCTGCAAGCGTATGTTTGTGATGATATCGATCAAAATTGGGATAATTAGCAGACTTACCGCGGCATCAGAGGTCCTCAAATGACAACCAGCACTGTAACCAAGTATCATGGCATCCTGATTGAAAGCCCGGGAGATGCCAGCGTTCTGCAATACAGGGCTCTTGAACTCGCCCCTCCTGGTCCCGGCCAGGTGAGGGTAAAGATCCACGCAGCCGGTCTGAACTTCATTGACATCTATCAACGTCGTGGAACTTACAAAGTGGACATGCCATTCACTCCAGGCCGAGAAGCGGCCGGCGTTATCGAAGCGGTCGGAGAGAGTGTCGTTGATTTCAAAATTGGTGATCGTGTGGCTTATGCGCACGGGTTGGGTGGCTACGCCGAATACAACAACGTGGATGCTAACTTTCTCTTTCATCTTCCTGAAAACATTTCCTACATTCAGGGCGCGGCTTTAGCCCTTCAAGGACTCACGGCGCATTATCTAGTGCATGAGTTTCACACAATTCAAAAAGGTGAAACTGTTCTGATTCACGCGGCGGCGGGAGGTATGGGCTTGTTATTGACCAGGTGGGTAAAGAGACTTGGTGGACGTGTTATCGGAACTACCTCGACGGAAGCCAAAGCAGCTCTAGCGCGCGAGGCGGGAGCCGACGAAGTGATAATTTACACAGAAAAAGATTTTGCTGCTGAAGCAATACGTCTAACCGATGGAAAAGGGGTCGACATGATTATCGATGGAGTAGGTAAAACAACATTTCCCGCTAACCTCGATGCGATCAAATTACGCGGTGATATAGTCATTTACGGCTCTGCAAGCGGTCCAGCCGACCCTATCAGTCCGAATGCTTTCCAAACCAAATCTGTCACCGTCCACGGTGGCAGCCTCTTCAATTTCATCCGAGAGAAAGAAGAGATGTTGATGCGTGCGAAAGCGGTCTTAGAGGGCATAGAACAAGGCTGGTTGAAACTTCATATCGAGCATATTTTCCCATTGCAAGACGCCGCGAAGGCGCAAACAATGCTCGAGAACAGACAAACCATGGGCAAATTAGTTCTCAAAATACGAGATTGAAGTTTGGAGAAAATACGAGATCTTTGTTTTAAAAAGTTACGAGATCCAGATTTAAAAAATACGAAATCGAAGCTAGCTTAAGCTGCCTTTACCATCCGCCACCATTGGCATTAGAGCTGGCTCTGTCTGCGGACGCCTGAGCATCATCTGCTGCATTTCTTGCCTGTGCCGCAATATCCCCAGCTGGTCCGCCGTTATAGCCGGCCGCTGTAGCCCGGTCGGCAGCTGCCCGTGCGGCACTTGCAGCATACTGAGCGCTAGAGGCAGCTTCTTGCCTGGCGCTCTTGTCCGACCCAGAATTCGCTCGGCTAGCGGCGTTGCGTGCTCTCGCCTGCTCATT
>Ga0182030_10014708_pt1 | contig 15414 bp, 16 predicted proteins | sample 812S3MmetaG_FD_121299 | JGI IMG/M metagenome (GOLD analysis project Ga0182030, IMG submission 121299) | Permafrost microbial communities from Stordalen Mire, Sweden - 812S3M metaG (Illumina Assembly) | ecosystem: Environmental > Terrestrial > Soil > Wetlands > Permafrost | place: Sweden... | reverse complement strand
TCTCTGGCAGCTTCTGTGAAGCAGGAACCCACCGTGTCAGCACTAGGGAAACTTATTGCTTAGTCGGAATCCCATTCCTTCAGGGAGGGGAGGAGGTCAAGATTCTCGCTATTGTTCCGGGCGGCTTCTCAGGCGCCATTATTAGGTGATGCAGGCATGAAAAGTTTTGCTAAAACCAGGGCTGCCAATGAAGTGGAATATCCCAGCTCCGACGGCAAACCCATGGCGGAAACAGAGTTTCATCTCACAAACATGTTAGAAGTCATCGGACAGCTAAAGCGCTTCTTCGAGGAAGCTGCAGACGTGTATGCTTGCGGGAATATGCTCATGTACTATGTTCCAGGCGACAAGCGTAAGCACGTTTCACCAGATATTTTTGTTGTCTGTGGCATAGACAAACGCATCCGAGAGAATTACCTCGTTTGGGAAGAGGGTAAGGGTCCTGACTTAGTGATTGAGCTGACTTCCGCTTCGACAAAACGCGAAGATCTAGAAACGAAATTTAAACTTTATCGCGACGTGCTCAAAGTTCACGAGTATTTTCTCTTCGACCCTCAATCTGAATATTTGGCGCCGGCACCATCCATGCAAGGTTATCGTCTGCTGAATGGGCAGTACGCGAGAATCCGTCCAGTGAAAGGTAGACTTCCTAGTAAAGTTCTGGGTTTGCATCTGGAAAGGGACGGTACAGAGCTGCGCTTGTTCGATCCTGCTAGCGCCAAATGGTTGCGCACTACTTCAGAACTAAACACGGACTTGCAGAAATCCGAGGCTGAGATAGAAAAGACTGAGGCTGAACTGCAGCAGACTGAGGCTGAACTGCAGCAGACCGAGGCTGAACTGCAGCAGACCGAGGCGGAACTACAGAAGACCGAGGCGGAACTCCGGAAGACCAAGGCGGAACTACAAAAATCAAAGGCGAACGAAAAAAACGCCGAGGACGAAATTGAAAAATTACGACGAGAGTTAGCCGCTCTTCGTGAAGAAAAGGACTAAGCTGTCTCTTAGAGAACTTTTTCCAGATTCTCACTGAATCAAAGTTGATAGTCCACAAGGCAACTCACAACTAGCGTGTTTCGATTAGCCCCAAAACGGACATTCTATGCTGCATAAGCATTGAACCAGGGCAAAGGTGGCGGAATTGATCATGAACAAAGCGGCAATGCGATTGACTCAATTAGCTCTAGCGCTGAGCACGAGCATTAGCTCAAACGCTGCCAACGCTCAAACGCCAGTTCCGAATGCTCAGAATAAGTTGAACACAATTATTAGAGACGAGTCCTCAGCGATCAAAGGATTAGAACTGGATTTAGGTCCGAGCGAAAAGCAAAATCTGCAGAGCGAAGCAGAGAAGTACGGCGGCAATGCTTTAGCAAAACAGGTGGCGTCAAACGAGTCAGCGTCAGCTTTTACCGGGTGTAATCTTGCCGGTGAAATTGCAATTCTCTCAAAGCAACTTAAACATATTCCTGTAATTTCGCAGATTCTTAGCACTCTGAACAACGCCGTGAATTCACAAAATGGACAACAGTTCAGCAAACCAAAAATCGCAAGCCGGATGCTGCGACCAGATAGTGGTGGCGGTACACAACTCGGCATAAGCAGCATTATTGGCGATCTCAATTCGGCTGGCGACATTGCCGGGCTTTCGTCCATGACAAAAGGCGCAGCCTGCCAGGGCGAGATGAAACAGGCTGCGACGGTGCTTCCAGCTGCTATCAAAAATTTGGAACAGGAAAATCAAGAATATAAACAACTCATGAGCTGTAAGTTTTAGAATTATTTGTCGCACTTTTTGCAGAATTATTTGTCACGCTTGACCACCCCAAAATTCCGAAAAATTTCGCGCGATTTCAGCTAGTCACTTTTCATTTCGCCTTCAATAGAATTGCTGTCCATCGATATTAGATCTAGCATTTCTGTCTTTATCTCCTCAAACAATTCTGCCTCGGCCCGCCCTGTTCGGTAATGAAGGTCGCGTACAACAAGCCGCAGAATCGTAATACTGATTTCCGCAACCTCATCAGTGTCATCCGAAGGGCACAAGCTAATAAAGAGATCGTTAGATTTGCCAGCCCCCTTTATCCAAACACGCGCTACCTCTATGGACTCCTTGTCTTTAGTCGCTAGCGGTGGAATGGGAAGGCTTTTAGACATTAATGTCTTTGCGTCGTATGGCTTGTATTCGGACAGAGGCCAATCTATTTCTTCGTTGAGAAATTCACTAAACTTACTTTTCATTATTTCAAAGAGTCGGTTCGCTTCAGACGTCTCGCCCTTTGCAATTGCATTAGCAGAATGATGCAAAAAGTTTTTGAGAACATATCCGTATACTTTTGGACCCATTATGTCCGTTGTTGTTACGCTGGGCATGCCGTTATTCAGAATCCATACCCGCAGCAGCTCCCAAGAGCTCAAAAAATCAATGAGATTTACAGGGGGCTTTAACTCGTTGCTAGTCATGTTTGCTAAGCGACCTTCCGAAGACTCCCGTTGATCGTACAAGAGATAATAAGTGTCCGCAACGGTACTCGTTACGATACGTTGCAAATGCGCCACTGTCCGTGGTGCTTCAGGATGGCGGTTAGTCGAGCTGGACTACGAGATACAACGCCCAAATGACTTATAAATACTAGCTATCCGGCTTTAGTAGAGCTGGTTGTTTGCACAATGCTCCGTTTAAACCGAACATCACCATCTCGCGGGCTGTTTCGACAACCTCGTGAGTTAGCTCTTTGACTACATCTTCATTGATTTTCAAAATTCTGGCAATCATGGAGAACAAATTCCCCAAGGCTCTCAGAACACCCTGCGTGTACCAATAGATGAGCGCGTAGACCTCTTCCGGCGGTTTCGCCAGGTTCATTACTTCGAGCTGTTTGTCTATGTATTGCGTCGTTTCGGCGGCGCTCAACGGTTGCAGTTCTTCTGCATGAGCCACCCTTACCGAGAAGTGCCACATCCGGCTGAGGCTTCTCTCAAAGCCGGCATCTGCTATGAGCAACAGCCCGACATCCCATTCTTCTTGGATGTCCCTTAGTTGTTCTAAAGCCTGGTACTTGAGCCTGAAGGCCTCATCGACAATAACGAGCTTTAAGTGCTGCTTCGACAGCTCACTTGGCCATTCCTGGGGCTTCAGCCAATTTACAGCCTTTAGAAAGGCATCCTCAAACCTGTTTTTCAGCACAGTCAACTCGTTCTTCAGTCTAGCAGCCGAGACAGTGACGCTCGGCAGATAATAGACACTGTCGCAAAGTATCATGCTTGCTGGATCTAGCGGCGTACCATTCTTGACCGCCAGATTTGCTTCTATTGTTTGCCAATTGCAAAATCTCTTTGCCGACAAAGTCTTACCAATGCCGGGCTTGCCAAAACAAAGCCCGATCTTTTTGTCGTCTCGGCACACTGTCGCCAGTTCTACGAGATTGAAATGAGAGACTGATTCAAGAAAGAAGGGACTATTAGATTCGTTTTTCATGGAAGTGTTTTCTCAACTTAAGCTTAACTACGTTATCGGTGGACGTTGTTTGTGGCACGGGAGCTTCCTTGCGCCCCTCCTCGGTTGTGACATAAGAGTCAGCCTTGGCGTTTTTGTCCTTGATTTTTTTCTTCAATTCCTTTTTTGTTCTTGCGTTGTTAGCAATCATTTCACCTGGCTCCATTTCGCTTTCGAGCAAGTCGGCGGAACCAGCCTTGCATAAGAGCTTTCCCTCCTCTTCGTAAACCCAGATACTTGAAAGATCTCGTGGGTCATATCTAATCGTGAACTCTTGTCCCATTGACTGGGTCAGTAATAGATGTGAGTATCTGCGGTTTTTGAAGCGAATTCCTTCTTGCCACATTTTTCGCGGTCTCCCTACTTTGTGAAGCATTAGGTCTAGAGCATCAAGGCTCTCAGGAAGCCGAGGCAGACACTTCCCTTCGTTCCACTTCTCCATGGGTGAAGTCTTTATGCCCTTATGTTTCTTTTGGTGATACTCAGTCATTAGCCATTCGTGAAACTCGGATTCAATGCTCGAAAGGCTTAGTGGCTTAGTCTTTTCGTTTTTCCTCTTGTGGGTGAATCTTTGATCAACAGTTCTGAAGAACCTTTCGATTTTGCCCCTTCCTCGCGGCTTTTTCCGCCTGGTCCTAACAACTTTGATCTTCAAATCGATGCACACCTGCTCGATGTGAGTGGACTTGAAATCGCGACCTCGGTCCGTGTACAGGATCTCCGGAATACCGTTTACAGGCCACCTCTGGTCATCCTTCTTCCAGATGGCTTGCCTCATAGCAAGAGCAATCCGCATGGAATTAGCCGCTCCAATTCCCAGAAAATAACCCATAACTACTCGGCTGAAATCGTCGGCTATGGCTGTCAGCCAAACCTTTCCGGTCCTGCCGAATTCGTCGGTTGCCCAGATATCCAGCTCTTTATGGTCAGCCTGCCACATCTCGTTAGGGCGTTTTGCCTGCCGGCGCAGTATTTGGTCGAACTCTTTTTCATAGGCTTCGTCGCTATCATGAGCCAGCACTTTCAGCCTGCGGTCCAATTGTCGACAGACTTGTGCAACGAGCGAATACGACGGTGCTTTCAGTTTATTTTTTATGCAGGCTTCGACTACCTGCTCCCAAACCCAAGTGACTGTTGGTTTTGGTGTTTTCAGAAAGAGCCCCTCAATGACCTCCTGCAGTTCCGCGCTAAGGCGTCTCCGCGCGCCCTTATCGCTTCGGCAAGCACGATGAAGCCCCTTCAGTCCTCTACTATCAACCGCTTTAATCTTGCGCCAAACGGAGCGCGTACTCAGCTTTGCCTCCCGGGCAATCTGGCTTACAGTCGCCTCTCCCTCGAAATAACGAGCGAGAAGCTTTGACATAGCCAAGGCAGAATCTGCCGGCGCTAACTTTTCGCTGCCCATGTCGATCCTATATGCAAAAGTTACGAGTTTCGCTACACTTGTTTCCTTGCTCAAGAAGAGCATTCTTTCGTGTAGCGAAAATAATAATCAAAATTCAAACAGTTTCACCACTAGTTTAGCTACAAATTTATTAATAAAGGAACAGCAGTGAAGATTGGCTATGCAAGAGTATCCACAGAAGAGCAGAATCTGGATATGCAATTGACGGCACTCCGGAAAGCCGGCTGCAAAAAAATTTTCCAGGAGAAAATCTCTGGTACCAAGTGGGAAAGGCCCGAGCTGCAAAAAATGCTAGACATCGTAGATACAGGCGATATAGTCGTCGTCTGGCGGCTTGACCGACTAGCCAGGTCAACCAAGATGCTGCTCGAAATTACAGATAGGATCCTTGAAGCAGGGGCAAAATTCTCATCATTGTCAGAACCATGGGCCGACACAACATCACCAGCCGGCAAGATGATCATGACCTTCTTCGCTGGTATGGCTGAGTTTGAGAAGGAATTGATCAGAGATCGCACCGGTTCCGGCAGAAAAGCCGCAAAGGAGCGAGGGGTAAAATTTGGACGGCCTTCCAAGATGACTGAAGCCCAAATAAAGGTCGCTAAGCGCCTTTTACGCGACGGCCAATCCATTCGGGAGGTCGCAGCTACCTTCAATATTCACTACACCACACTTTATCGCATCCTGCGATCCTGACACCAAGGACGGTTGCAGGAGTGACAAATAATTCTACAAAAACCGTGATAGATAACTCTGAAACTTACAACCATGCAACATCAAATCGTGTTAGTGCTAATCGTTAGAAGGAACGAAGCCGAAAATGAGCAGTCTCCAAGATGATAAAGACAAGCTTTTCGAAGAAGTCTGCTCCTTCATCTCCGTTCAAAGATCTGCGAACAGAAGTGAGCTTACAGCAGAAACGAGTCTATATCACGATCTCGGGACTGAAGGCATAGACGCGGACAATTTGCTGAGGGCATTCTCGGAGAAGTTTCATGTTAACATGGCTAACTTCAAGTATGACAGACATTTTGGGCCAGAACGTGGCGTAGACCTCATAGGCCCACTCCTAGGTCTGTTTCTATATCTATGCCTCAAGCTTTTTCCGAGAAACAAACTTCTTCTAGAAGCCCTAGACGGTCTCACTGTCAAGAAGGCTCCTGTCAAGATCGGTGACCTTGTTCGAGCTGCGCAAAGTGGCGAATGGCCTGCAGATCTCGGTGAACGTCCCTTAGAGTGATGCTTAATCAGCGGAGGGTGTTGTCACATTGCACGATATTTGCATCACTTTATTGCGGGATATTTGCACGTTGCACACCCGTATTTAATTTGAGCCTGTATTGTCCACCTGCGATCCTGACACCAATGACGGTTGCAGGAGTGACAAATAATTCTGTAAGAAGTGCGACAAATAATTCTACAAAAAGTGCGACAAATAATTCTGAAACTTACACATGAGCGAATGAAATTATTTGCTTGCGAACTTGCCCAGGTCAAATTTGAACGAGAGAGAGTCACCCTTATACCAATCTGGAAGTGGCATAAAAACAGTTTTCTTAATCAACGAAAGTACGCTGGCATCGGCGGCTCGATTACCGCTCGACTCGATAATTTCAGCGGAGGCTACGTCCCCTGATTTCAACACTTCAACCTGCACAGTACCGTTAGCACAATGGGTCTTTAAGGGCCAGTTTTTCCGTATACGAAGGATCATTTCTTGGCGATAGGGAGCGATGTTTCCCTTACCGCAAGCTATCCCTAGCTTTGGCCGCTCGTCCCCAAAATTAGAATTTTTTGCCGAAGGAGAATCAACAATCCCAGGACTAGGCCACGGCAGATCTTTGATGGCAGCAGCTTCTGACCCTGACTGAGCGGCAATCTTTGACGTATCGATCTTAAAAGTAATGAACTGCCCCTTGTACCAATCTGGAAGCGGCATAAAGACCGTCTTCTTAAAGAGATTGAGCACTTCTTTATCCACAGTCAGACTTCCACAAGACTCAATGACTCGCGAAGAAATCACGACGCCCGATCGAGCGATGTCGATTTGGATAGTGCCAAACGAATGGTTTCGGTCCGCGCGCCAATGCTTCCGCAAACGAAGCAGCATATCCTTTCGATAAGGCGTAATGTTACCCATCGATCGAGCAGAGACGGGAGGCAAATCATCGCCACCGGTAATGTTTCCTCTACCAGAATCTAGCCCAAGATCTCCATCGCTCTCATTTGTGCTCGATGAAGAATCATTCACCCTCCTGGCGCCACAAGCTTTTTCTTGTCCCTGTTGAACACCATCAGAATATGCAGGCGTGCAAACGCCCAGGGCAAAACTACATATGAGAAACCAGAATCTCGAACTACTCATTACCTCATTTAACCACGAAGTCACTCTCTGCATCGCCTGAAGTCAGCGAGACCATCAATACTCCCGAGCAGAAAAGTTCAAAGAAGACGGCAACGATAAACAAAAATTGTTGCAATTAACTAAGCCACCAAAAGTTTGCGCACGTCAGGATCGCGCAGTTTCCAGATGGCACTGTCAGTTAAGAAGTGATGAAAATGAATTGCGGCGAATGTGGAAGCAGCAACAGCAACGGCGTTGAGTCCGAACAAGCCCGCGACGAATGGCAAGACCTGAAAGAAGCAGAGAGCTGCGACAAGAAGCATACCGAGATAACGCAGGGCAACTGGTTCTGTTATCAGCTCGCCAATTTGTCTGGCGCTCATGCCCTCAGGCAATCCCTTTTCTTTGATATGCAAGCCGAGCGAAATTGCAATGTACTGGCTGCCGTGGAAAAATGCCGGGACATAAAGCCAGAGATACTGTGAAATTTTATTATCCACCAAGAAAACTGCAACTCCGGTAAACAGCACTAGAGCTGCTGGCACAGGAAAGGCTTGTTTGTTAGCATGCCATTTACGCAGGATCACACACAGCAACGAGACAGCGGAAACTGCTACGACTGCAAAAGCGAGCTGACAAAATATCTCAGGCATGCCGCTCCAATCAGGCAGATTAAAGCCAAGCAGCGAGCCCACACTGTAATCACGATAGGTCAACTGGCGCAACATCGCAACGCACATGGTCGATTGCAACAGACTGGAGAGCGCAAATTTCTCACGCGTCGAAAAGAAGTAATTTCGTTTGGCGCAATATAAGAGCGTCAAGCCAAAAGTCTGTGCCGTGAAATGTTGAGCAACGAATAGCAAGTAGACTTTGAGATAGATTGGAACAAGCGTCGGAAAGAAAACTCCGAGCACAGCCAGCAGAGCGCAGCCCGCGGCGGCCCACTTTGTATATGGTGCGAACTTTTCAAAGTTGTCTTTCTTGTATACACGCTCAAGAGTTGCCATTACATGCGTTTCAGCAAGAGCGATGTAGCCGAGACTAGCAAGCGCCATGAGCATTTGAACTGATTTGCTCATATGCGCCGGTTCAAAGCCAAAGAACTGCGCCAGGAAGAACAGCCACACGAGTCCGCCACAGCAGAAGAGAATATCTACGACCGGGTGCAAGATCCAACCGTAAAGGGCTTCTGTTTTAGCTCCAGACTTCGTGGCGTCAACGTTCTGAACGATCTGGTTGGATGCTTGTGAGATAGATACTTGTAAGTTTGATGATTTCGACGGCGCTGAATTGGCATCCACGTTCTTAAAGCCAACCAGGCTCTGAAAGAAGGAAAAATTCGCAGCAATAGTCTTACTCATTTCATCCGCTCCGAAAGAGTTACAGTGCCCATTAGGTGATGCCCTTGCAATAACAAGATATTAAGGCATCACGACGGAATGGTTAATCCAACAAAGGTCACACGGCAGTCATGCATGCCCCCGGCGCCACAGGACAAAGGTCATGAATTATAAGCTAACGAAGGCGCCAATTGTCGACTAAGCGTAGCCTCACGAGGATAAATCTGGCGTTGAATCGAATTATTTGACTGTTAAAGCGTAATCTTCCAGTAATTGCTGGGCTGTGGCGGTCCGTTGTATCCGATTTCTACCTCCTTAATTAGCTTGAATCCTAATTTCCGGCAAATTGCGTTTGATGCACCATTACTGCTGGCAGGGAAAGCTACTATTTCGGGAAACTTTCCAGACTCTGTCGCCCGAGCCAGAATCAAGCGACCGGCTTCTGTGGCAAAGCCTCGTTTTTGAAACTGCGGCAAGATCATCCAGCCCATTTCAAAAATCTTTTCGCCCTCGCATTCTGACGGCCACACACCAATGGTTCCTATTGGGGCGTGTTCAGGTTCAAGGACAATTACAAGACACCAGACATCTGGATTGGATACCAGTCGAAGTCGCCTTTCATGCACCTCTGCAATTTTTTCTAGCGGCGTTGTGCCACCAAGGTCCCGCATCACTTCGGGATCACATTCCAATGCCTCGGTCAGCCATCTATCATCGCTTGAGTAATTTCTGAGCTGTAGCATATTGAGCGGTTTTGCCTTTGAATAAGCTCTAAAGTCCGGTTAGTGGAACAGATCCCCACGGCCGACACATGAACCAGCGACCAAGAAATTAGTTGCGGATGGCACACTTATCGCCAGTAGAATAAGAACGAGGCCCGAAACTGCGTATTTAATGCGTTTGCTGGCGGCAGCAGGCTTGATTGTTTTGCACAACAAAACCAGCCCGAACGCCAAGCCAGCGATTTCAAAGCCATTAACAGCAATATTGAGCAGCGATGAGAAACTGAACAAGGGGCGGTCCATCTTCACGCTTCCAGCGGTATTAACACCCTGAATAACAACTTCAGCCGGCAGCGCCTTTGCATTATGCGCAGCAGAAATTGGAGCTGATGTGTTTTTAAGAGCAATACGGCTAGTTGCCTGGACGCTGACGGTCGTTTTCTGCGTCACTGGCTTTATCTTTAGAGAACCAGCGACCTGACTTACAGTTGCTGGCCTTTGAGGAGCATTGGCGCCAACCGTTTCGCCCGAAATAGCCTGAACTTGATTTAGTATAAGAAAAGCAAACGCCGCAAGAAACGGAAAAGCAAATGTGTTTTTCATCGTCGCACCGTGGTAGCAGAAGACCAATTCATAGTATCCCAACCATCAGAAATGACACATCCGACAAAAGTCATATCACGGTCATGGATCACTAAGCCTGGCTCACAATAAAGATTCCTAGCGTGACACGCGATTCTTTTGAAAGACTCTGAACTAATGACCTAGAGTCGCTTTACTGTCAGACCACCATCAACAACAATCGTCTGTCCCGTAAGATATTGAGCGCTGGGCATGCAAAGGAAAGCAGCCAAACCGGCAATCTCCGCAGGCTCGCCGACACGCCCCAGAGGTATCTGCGGCAAGATGCGATTCAAGAAATCTTGATTCCCCACAAGTGGCGCTGTCAGTGGCGTGCTGATGAAACCTGGCGCAATGCAATTTACGCGAATATTGTCTTCAGCCCAATCGCACGCCATATTGCGGGTCATTTGAGCAAGCGCAGCTTTAGTCATGCCGTAGGGTGTGCCCGTTGGTAAGCCGACATAGCCAGCAATCGATCCCAAATTGACGATGCTGCCCTTAGCACTCTCTTTCAAATGCGGATGAGCCAGCCGGCACATTTCAAAAGCGGAGGTCAAATTAGTGTTCATCAACCACTCGTACTCTTCAAGCGTGTATTCGATGGTTCTTTTTCGATTATTCGTGCCGACATTATTTACGAGCGAATCCAAACCGCCCATTTTCTCCACAGCAAAATCAATGCTGCGCTGACGATCTTTCGGTGTAGACATATCAGCCACTAAACCAAAGCCCTTCAAGCCAGCTTTCTGCCAGCCGTCGGCAAGCGCGTTGACTTCAGCTTCACCGCGGGCGGTGATGCAAACTTGCGCTCCGAAGCTGAGAAATTCTTCGGCAATTGCCAGCCCGATGCCTTTGCTGCCACCTGTAACAAGAACACGGTTGCCGGTTAAATCAAATCGCTGATTCATATCTAATCCCCTTCGTGACTCTAGTTTTGAATTTTCTAACCGCGCAAAACATCTTTCATAATTTCGCGCGAACGTTTCACAATAAGTTCTTTGCCGCCTCTTTCCCAGACAGCGCGAGCGCGTTCAACCAGACTCGGCATCTTTAATTTTCTATATTTGGGACTATTATATGGGTCATTGCAGAAACGCATCAGCGGCTCGACGGCTTTGCTCCAGTGATAATTGCTTGCAAGTTTCTTTGAGCCTTGAGCAAACTTTTCGGTCAGCGCCCGATCGACAATAAGCTGTTCTATTGCTTCGGCAAATTTTTCCACGTTTTGATACGGCAACGCCATTCCGGCGCCCTCGCGCTCGATCTGCTCAGCTAGCTCGTCTCCCTTGCTTGTCAGAATTGGCAAGCCAGCCCAGAGATAATCTAGAATACGCGTGCGAAAAGAGAAACGCGTTTCAGGCAAATCGAAATGTGCGGAAACGGCGACGTCGGCGTCGAGCAAACAATTCACGCGCTCTTCGTAGGCAATCCACGAATCGGAGAAGAATACATTTTTGTTTAGAACGCCGAGCTTCTCGGCGAGTTCGCGCGCACGCACAGCCATTTGCATCAAGCCGACTTGCGGGTTGGGCGATTGATATCCCATAAAATACAAACGCAGCTGCGGATGCTTCTGCGCCACAAGCGAGACAGCTTCTATGACGGTGAGCGGATCGAACCATTCCCAGATGCCACCACCCCAGACAAGGACAAAATCATCAGCGCCAATGCCCTCAACACGACCGCGAATGCCCAGCCCGTTGCGTTTAGGTGCTTCGTCAGCGAGTCCAAAAGGCACCACATCGAGCAGTTTACGGAAGCTGCGATCGAAACCGTACATTTCTGGCGTAAGACGACCAATGGCACAGAAGCGTCCGAGCCAGTAATCGAGCTGTTTTTCCGAAGCGCAGACTGAAAAATCAGCGTGGATCATATGCTTTTCTAAGACCTGATGCATCAACCTATAACTGGCATCAGCGCTCACACTATCGACAGAGAATTGTGCAAGTACAGCCAGCAGATAAGGATCGTAAAGGTCTAAAACAAGAAACTTGCCCAGGTCGGCTAAACCGGGATATGGCTTGAGGACGTTTGCCTGTACAAAAATAATGTCCTGATTTTGCGCGAGCCGATAAAGGTCAGACTTGCTTGAATGGCAAAACAGTTTGAAATTTTCCAAGCTGCAAAGTTCAGAAGAGTTTTTGAAATCGGTCGGCTGAGGTGAAAAGACGGTAACCTCATGCTCGCGAGCGAGCTGCTTGCCTATTTCGACACAGCGAATAGCTGGTCCCGCCATCTTCTTAGAGATCGGCTCCAGCGTTATCAATAAAATCTTACGGCTAAAGTTGGACAAGCTTAGTATTCTCCAAGCTCTAACTAATGACAGCGCGGTAACTGAAAAGCAGTGCCCCTTGGCACTTTCGGCGAGTTGAATTTTCGCCAATGTTGAACCAGACGGCTAATCAAGCGCCTTGGTTCGGTTTTCTCGGCATCAAAGCCGGGTCTAAGAATATCAGCGTCGGAGCGCCGATGGACCAAGTAAAGCTCTGTTGTTGCGATTTCTCTACACCAGAACGGTGGCCGACGTTATACGCGCATAATCCTATTGACAGCCAACTACGGTAGTATGCTCTGGTATCATTCTCCCGACAACCGGCAGCCAGCAGAATATGAATTCTTCAACGCAGTTAAGCAAGAGCGCAGCAGCAACTTCCACAGATGGTGCCACCACAGGCAATACCGCGGTGCAAGGACTGGTCAGCGTCATCATTCCTAACTGGAATGGCAAGAAGTTTCTCAAAGGTTGCCTCGATTCATTATTACTCAGCAGCTATGAACAAGTTGAGGTAGTCATCGTCGAAAACGGCTCAAAAGATGGCTCGGTCGAATATTTAGAGAGCAACTATCCTAGCGTCAAGCTGGTGAAATTTGCGCAGAACACCGGGTTTAGCCCAGCGGTAAATGCCGGTATCAGATACTGCGAAGGTGAGTTCGTTGCTTTGTTAAATAACGACACCGTTGTAGACAAGAACTGGATTTCGGAAATGATCGCCGTCTTGCGCGAACACCCTGAGATTGGATCGACCGGATGCAAAATGCTGGCTTATGACGATCATAGCTTGCTCGATGGCGCAGGGGATGGTTATAGACGCGGCGGTTTGCCTGGCCGAATTGGGCACAGAGAAATCGATCGAGGGCAGTTCGACCAGCAGCGCTACATACTTGGTCCTTGCGGCGGAGCAGCGGTGTATCGACGTTCAATGCTTGATGATATCGGACTTTTTGATGACGATTATTTCGCATATCTAGAAGATGTGGATATCGGGTTGCGCGCACAGAGTGCTGGGTATAAGTGTCTCTATGTTCCAACCGCGATTATGTATCATTTAGGTTGCGGCACTACCGGCAGTGGCTACCATCCGCTTGTGGTTCGGCTGTCCAGCCAGAATAACTGGAATACAATCGTCAAAAACATTCCGCTGCCGTTGTTGCTCAAATTCGCGCCACAAATTTTTTACTGGCAGCTTTATTATTTCGCTGTCGTCATCGTGCGCGGCGGACAAGTCATTCCATGGCTCGAAGGCAGCTGGCGCGCACTCATGCTTCTGCCGAAGATGTTGAAGAAGCGTGCCGAGATCAATTCCAAACGCCGCGTCTCGCACGCCTACATGGAAGAGATAATCGTAAGATCTGAGATTGAGCTGGCTGAATCAAGAGAACGGCTCATAAACCAATAAGCTGTCCCGCGAAGGAGGGCGATGCTGTATTCTCGCATCGCCCTTACTTTTTCATGTGCGCGATGCGTCTTCTTTTCACACGAACTGTTTCTATTCCGCTTCGGATTCGGATTCATCCAGAAGGCAGCGCGAGAGCTCTTGCATAGCCTCTTGCAGCATGGGAATGACAGACTCAACGAGTTCCCTGCCCCGCACAAATTTTCGCAACTGCAACTGCTCCATAGCCATCTCGAGCTCCTGCGAAACCGTTTCGCAATTTGCCAGAGCTTTCGTTATTGCAGCGACAGAGCGGTCGATTCTGTGGTCGTCTCCTCGAGAGCGGCAAGGTTGGCAGACTCCCAGAATATCAAACCGACTATGGCGATACTCGTATCCTTTGCGATCGGCCACCGTTTTACCAAAACCACGGATCAAATCATCTTCAAATTCGATCGTCAAACCGCATTTGACGCAAATCAAATGATCGTGGTCGTGCCCTCCCTCTGAAGCCTCGTAGCGGCGACCATGCTCTCCGGATAAAGCCTGCACCTGCCCGCTGCTCGAAAGAGTGTTGAGAGTGCGGTAGACCGTAGACAAACTGACTTTCAAGCCATTGTCTTTTGCCTGCCGATAAACCTCTGGTGCAGTCAAATGTGCGCCGCGCGGTAGATTTTTAATAAACGACTCAAGCGATTCCTGAACTTGACTATGCCTGGAACGACTTGCTTCGAGTGTATCTTCTTCCATCGCTTGGTCCAATCGCGGTGCAGAACCGCGCGCGTTTCCGCAACTTACATGCACTGAAAAGAAATTTACCACAAAAACCCGGGCGCTAGTTACGCTGCATAGTTTTGTGCATCTTTTAATGATGCCAGGTGCTGTAAATGCGCGCAGCAGCAGGTAATGGTGATTGCGACTTGCATGCTTCAGGCGTGATACATGCGCTCTCTGTAGACTCCATTTTCATTCGACCGTCCGATTGTCATTTCGAAATGATATGACTTTTGATAAAAAGCAACCGACGGTAGTTCTTTCAATGAGAATGGAACGGTGTCACGGCAACGAGACCAGGTTACATGCGGGAAATATGTTTCAGGTTTGGTGCGACCTACAATTCCCATGCTTCCAAGCTTATCAAAAACTGCTTGCTGCAATTGCGAAAGTTCCGCGTGCGGTCGCACGGCTAGACCAACCCAGAGAAGACCGGGTGTGTGCATGTCGGGGTCGATATAAATGTGCGTAAAATTGAGTTCTAACGGCTTTGATTGCAAGGACGTAATGCTCTTCCAGATCTCGGCGAGTTTTTCTTCTTCGCTTTGAAATAGTGTCAAAGTCACGTGGGGAAATGCATCTTCTGCCAGTAAATAGCCGTCAGCCCGATCGCTCAAATTCGTTCGCGCAAGCCTGATGCACTCTTTTCTAAACGATTCGTCCTGGGGATACAACGCAACATCGAAGTGAGGCAAGTCTTTCTTGTCGGCGCCGCCCTTTTCGCTAATCAGAGTGTGCTCCGGCAACAAGCCTTGCTTTGCTGGATTCGCTTGTGCTGCTGAATTGCTGAGTAAGCCAAACGCCAGAGACGCAGCACCACCAAGAATAAATTCTCGCCTCGGAAACAGCGAATCAGCATCATTGCATTTCGAAATCGACTTTGTCACCTCGGTCCCTCCCTAATGTACCAGCAATGTAGAATAGCATTTCGTTGCATTGGGGAAATGAAAGCCATGGCTGTTGAGGTTTTGTGTAAGAAATCTCTGCGACGATCGGCAATTATTTTATGTATGCGGCTTATTTGCCTTACTTGCTTGCGCCAGTTAGCACTGC
>Ga0182030_10014707_pt1 | contig 15415 bp, 8 predicted proteins | sample 812S3MmetaG_FD_121299 | JGI IMG/M metagenome (GOLD analysis project Ga0182030, IMG submission 121299) | Permafrost microbial communities from Stordalen Mire, Sweden - 812S3M metaG (Illumina Assembly) | ecosystem: Environmental > Terrestrial > Soil > Wetlands > Permafrost | place: Sweden... | reverse complement strand
TCTCAGCGATCACGACATCGATGCCGATCATAGTTGCTCCCTCATGTCTTGTCTGGGGTCGATCGGAGTCTTCGGTTTCCAATTGCGCAGGAATTCTTCCAGCGCTTCGTCTGGGGCGCCCAACACGACGTTCAGCTTGGCGTAGAGATCGCCGGTGGCGAGGCCGTCGTGGGCGGGCACGCCGCGCCCCCGGAGTCTGAGTTCTGTCCCGCTGTCGGCGTGAGGCGGAACACGCATGCTGACGAGGCCGCCCGGGGTCGGAACCTCGATGGAGCCGCCGAGAACCGCCTCGGACAGCGACACCGGCAACGTGAGGCGAATGTCCTGGCCGTCGCGATGAAAATGGCGATGCTCGGCGACGTGAACCTCAATCAGGGCGTCGCCGGCGGGCGCGCCGTTGCGGCCGGGTCCCCCGAGGCCGCGCAGGCGAAGCACTTGCCCGTCCGCTGTTCCCGGCGGGATCTTGACCTCGAGCGTGCGGCCATCCGGCAGCGTCAGCCGGCTCATCGCGCCGTTCACGGCGTCGAGAAAGGCTGTCGACAAGGCGTATTGCTTGTCCTGACCGTGAATTGGGCGATCGTCGTCCGTGTGTCGCCTCTCGCCGAACACAGAGTTGAAGATGTCGCCGAAGTCGGCGTCGCTCCATCCGCCCGATTGGGAATCGGTTCGGCTGTATCGGCGACCAGATCCACCTTCCGCATGGTTGCGATACGACTCTCGTGGAGCCTGCTCCTGCCCGGAGGCGTCGATCTCGCCGCGATCGAACTTTCCCCGCTTGTCGGGATCCGACAGAATCGAGTTGGCGCCGGACACAGCCTTGAACGTTTCTTCGGCTTTCGCATTTCCGGGGTTGAGGTCAGGGTGGTGCTGTTTGGCCAATCTTCGGTACGCATCCCGGATGGTGTCCTGGCTCGCGTCGCGCGGCACGCCAAGCGTCGTGTATGGGTCCGCCAATTCGCGCTCCCTTCATTCGTTTGCCTGTCGAAATGCTCTTGACGGACACATGCGGCGTTCGATCTGGGGAACAAAGCCTGTTTGAGAGGTCGTGGCGCGCTTGTTCACGGGAGCCCGACATAGAGGACGATCTTGCCGATGGTTCGACCGGACTCGCTCAGCGCATGCGCGTCGGCGACATTCCGCAGCGCGAATTCGCCGCCAATCAGGGTGCGCAACTTGCCTGCGTCAACCAGGCCCGCCAACTGATCGAGAACCGGGGCGTTGGGGCTGATGAACAGGAAGGCGCTGCGGACGCCCAGGGCCGTCGCGCGTTCGACGGGTGGAACGCTCACCGTCGAAACAAGGATGCCGCCACGGCGCAAGACTGACCACGACGACGCCTGCACCTCGCCACCGATCGTGTCGACCACCAGATCGATGTCTTTCACTTTGTCGGCGAAGCGCTCGTTGCGATAGTCGATCACCTGATCGGCGCCCAGCGAGCGGACCAGCTCGATATTGGCGCTCGAAGTGGTCGCCACAACGCGGGCGCCGCGCGATTTCGCGATCTGGACCGCGAGAGAACCGACGCCGCCGGAGGCCGCGTGGACCAGCGCCGTCTGACCGGCCGCGAGATTTCCAATCGTAACGATTGTTTCCCAGGCGGTGATGCCCGCCAGAGGAATCGACGCCGCTTCAACGTGCGAGATCGTCTTCGGCTTTCTCGCAATTTCGACGGCGCGCACGGCGATGTATTCGGCATAGCTGCCGTCGCGCCGGATGTCGGGGCGTGAAAAGACCGCGTCGCCGACGGCGAAGCTGGAGACCTCGGAACCCAGCGCTTCGATAACGCCGGAGAAATCCCAACCGAGCGTCAAAGGAAATGCGTAGGGAACCATGGTCTTCAAGTGCCCCTGCCGGATCTTCCAATCGATGGGGTTGACCGCCGCGGCGACGATGCGCACGAGCGCCTCGTCGGGTTTGATTTCCGGCTTGGGCGCGTCTTCGAACTGGAGAACCGAACGGTCTCCGTAGACATGGACCCTGACGGCTTTCATGAAATCTCCTTGGAGTTGGTGAAAGACATTTTTCGGCGGCCATCTGTTGCCCTGGGAACGATCCTTCACTTCTGGCGCTTGACGCATTGTCGGCTGCGACGGTGAGAGTCGCGCGCGGGGGTCGGCTTTGCAGAGTGTCGGGTCGCTCGGCGGAGCGGAGAGTCAGCGGCGAAAGAGCGGACGCCGGCAGGCCGGCGGCGCCGCCTTGGCGGCGAATGCCGTCACCGTAGAGCACGGCATGTCTTCTTCGTAGTCCGCTGGATCGCTCTTCGAAGGGGGTGAGGTCGCATTGAAGCCGCCGCCAAACGTTTCTATCGGTTTGGCCTCGTGGTCGGCTTGCGTGGGCGCCTTCATCACGTGATCGATGTTAGACATGACGAGTCCCTCCGTTGCGCGGCGGCTACGTGAGAGCGAGCGCCCGCTTCGCGGCTCCATTGTGCTGTCTGATAAGAGAAAATGCCGCCGAAGGTCAGACTCGGAAACTACTCAGCGGGCGCCGAATCCCGATTCCGTCCGGATGAGTGGGTCATGACGCCTCGATCCCGCGCGTCCGCTCTCGGCAAGCCCTGGCGCTCGAATGGCAAATTGACCCTGGCGGAGTCGTTTCGCCGCCGGTCCCAAAGCCAGAAAGGAATTCCCGGCCTCAGCGCCAAGGCTGCGCCGGCCGCAAGGTCCGACGCCGAGACGGGTCAGCGCGTCAAGAGCTCGCCTTCGCTTGTCGGACGCGGACGACTGGCGTGACAAGAACGCGCGGAGCGTCTCTCGACGCCGATCGTTTACATTGCGGGGACGAGACTTTTTTCTCGAGTGGGGCTACGCGAAGTGAGTTTCATCGCGGTCTCGGCGATCCTCTTGCCTTGGTATCGCGCCCCCGCCAGTTCGTTTTCCGACGGCTGACGTGACCCGTCTCCATCCGCGATAGTGGTTGCGCCGTAGGGGCTGCCGCCTGTCACCTCCAGCAAAGTTGTTTGCCCGGCGAAGCCGTAGTCGAGCCCAACGATCACCATGCCAAAATGCATCAGGTTGGCGATGATTGAGAACAGGGTCATTTCCTGTCCGCCGTGCTGCGTGCCAGTGGAGGCGAAAGCCCCGCCGACCTTGCCGTTCAAGGCGCCCTTCGCCCACAGGCCGCCGGCAGAGTCGAGGAAGGCTGCCATTTGTGACGACATCCGGCCAAAACGAGTGCCAGTTCCGACAGCAATTGCATCATAGGCGCCAAGATCCGCAATGGTCGCGATCGGCGCCTTCTGGTTCAGCTTGTAATGAGCGCGTTTGGCGGCCTCATCGGTCAATGTCTCCGGAACGCGCTTGATATCCACGGCCGCCCCGGTTTCGCGAGCGCCCTCGGCCATTGCCGCGGCAAGCGTTTCGACGTGGCCGTAGGACGAATAATAGAGAACGAGAACTTTGGTCATGAATTGTCGCCTCATGTCGGCAGGGTTTGCGCGGGCGGGAAGACCGCGTGATCGCAAGCCGATTCGCGGTCATTCGCAGGTGGGCTTTACCCGCTGACTTTCCGTTGTCACAGCCTCGGAAAACACGCAGACGACGAGCTGAGAACAATGTTCGGCGTACGACGCAATCGCGCCTTCCTCGTCGCGTCCGGCCAAGTGACGATCGTGGTTCGGCCGCCGAGCCGTCGGGACTCCGATCACCCCCTCCGAGAAGCCCGACACGCAATTGTTTCTCGGACCTGAGTAGTTTCCGAGTCTGGCGCCGGCTTCCCGCGGATCGGTATTGTATTTTCGCTAAGTAATTAGATATGCGCGCGATCTCAATGGGCGCGTTTCGCCCTCGCAACATCGTCATGACGGCGAGGCGTCTGAAGCGCTCGCAGCCACGCGGAACCGATCTGCCACTTACGGCGCTCTCGAGCGGCGTACATAGCGCCCATAGGCGCTCGTTCACGGAGGCTCGCCCGGCGGCCCGGGAAGGTCTCCCGGGAGGCCTAGATTGTCGAGCCTGGATTTGAACGTCAAATCCTCATTCTTGTCACATCGCTTCCCTCGCTTCTCAGAGAGAGCGTCGCCCTGGGACAGCGAAGCGCCGATCCGCGAGGAATTGTTCAGCGTCGAACGGCTGGAGGCGCATGCACGCAGTCTCGCGGTCGCGCAAACCGTAGCCTTGCGGGCGACTCGAGGCCTGCCGCTGGCCGCCCGACTGGCCGATAACCGCGCGGTCCTGTTGTCGGCCTATCGAGAGATCGTCGAGGCAACCGACGAGGGGCGCGCGACGACGCCGGCGGCGGAGTGGCTGATCGATAATTACCATCTGATCGAAAGGCAGATTCGTCAGATCAGCATGGACCTGCCGCCCAGCTATTATCGGCAGTTGCCGAAGCTCGTCTCGGGTCCTTTCGCCGGCTACCCGCGTGTGTTCGGCATGGCTTGGGCGTTTGTCGCCCACACCGACAGCAGCTTCGACGCCGACATTCTCGTCAGTTTCATCAACGCCTATCAGACGATCCAGCCGCTGATGATCGGCGAACTTTGGGCGGCGTCGATCACGCTGCAAATCGTGTTAATCGAAAATCTGCGCCGGCTTGCACAACAAATCACACGCAGCCGGGTCGCGCGACATGAGGCCGACGGAGTTGCGGATCGATTGCTGGGCGTCAGCGGGCGCGATGCGGAGCCGGCTTCGATCGTGTTCGCCGACCGCTCCGCCGGGCCGCTTTCGGAAGCGTTTGCGGTTCAGCTCGTGCATCGGCTTCGCGATCAGGACCCGAAGGTTACGCCAGCACTGGCTTGGCTGGACGACCGTTTGTCGAAGCAAGAGATGACAGCGGACGCGGCGGTGCGCGAGGTCCAACGCAGTCACGGGGCTGCGAACGTGACCATGCGCAACATCGTGATGAGCCTGAGAGTGATCGCCGAGGTCGATTGGACGGAATTGTTCAAACGAATCTGTCTTGTCGACAACGCCTTGACCCAAGGCGACGCATTTCTGGATATGGAGTTCGCGACGCGAACGCTCTACCGCACCGCGGTCGAACGATTGGCGCGAGGGTCTCGCCAAGGCGAGCTCGACATCGCGCGCCTTGCCGTTACTGAAGCGCACAAGCCTCACTCATCCCTTGCTCCCTTGGAGCAATTGCGACGCAGCGATCCCGGTTACTATTTGCTTGCCGGGGGACGCTGGGAATTTGAGAAGTTGATCGGCTTTCGCAGGCGCCTGTGGTGGCCCGCGCGAGCAACGACTAGGTTGAGTTTCAACGCTTATAGCGCCGCGATCGTTCTGACGTCGGCGTGCCTGCTTGCTGCGCCACTGATGGTCTTAGCGTGCATGGGTCTCGGCGTTGGCCTACTCAGCGCACTTGGCTTTCTCGGAGTGGTTTCGGCAATTGACGTGGGCGTGGCGCTCGTCAACAGAGGCACCGCGTTCTTCGTTCACGCGGTCGCGTTGCCCGGCCTGGAGCTACGTGACGGGGTTCCTGAATCGCTGCGCACACTGGTCGCGGTGCCGACCCTCTTGACCACGCGGGAGGATATCGCGGCGCAAGTGGAGCGGCTCGAGATTCATCATCTGGCGAGTCCAGAAGGCGATCTGCACTTCGCTCTGCTCTCGGATTGGGTCGACGCCGACGCTGAGCATGTGGACGGCGACGCGGAGCTGCTCGCTTTTGCAAGCGAAGGTATAGAAGACCTCAACCGACGTTACGGCGCAGCTCCGGCCGGCCCGCGTTTTCTCTTGCTCCATCGCAAGCGCGTCTGGAACGAGAGCGAAAGGCGATGGATCGGTTGGGAGCGCAAGCGCGGCAAGCTGCACGAATTGAATCGGTTGCTGCGCGGCGCGAAAGACACCACCTTCATGGACTTCGGCGCCGCCGCGCCGCCGCCGCCTCAGAACGTCCGATATGTCCTCACGCTCGACTCGGACACGCGGTTGCCGCGCGACACGGTCCGGCGACTGATCGGCAAGATGGCGCATCCGCTCAATCGGCCGCGCATCGACGCCGAGCGGGGCAGGGTCGTGGAAGGCTACGCCGTGCTTCAACCGCGGGTGACGCCGTCGCTGCCCGAAGGCGGCGAGGGTTCGCTGTTTCAGCGGATATTCTCCAGCGCCAGTGGAATCGATCCCTACTCGGCAGCGGTTTCGGACGTCTACCAGGACATGTTCGGCGAGGGGTCGTATGCCGGGAAGGGCATCTACGATCTCGACGCGTTTGAGAGCGCCCTCTCAGGTCGAGCGCCGGACTCGACTCTGCTGAGCCATGACCTGTTCGAGGGGACGTTCGCCCGCGCTGGCTTCGCCTCGGATGTCGAAGTCGTCGAGGAATTCCCTTCGCGATACGACGTCAGCGCTCAGCGTCATCACCGCTGGGCGCGCGGCGACTGGCAGCTCGTGCCTTGGATTTTTGGCTTCGCCGACAGGGACGATGGCGCGCCGAACGTCAAGGGCGCGCTCCCACGGATCGGGCGATGGAAGATGATCGACAATCTGCGCCGAACCCTTTCGGCGCCGACCGCCGTCCTCGGCATGGCTGTTGGCTGGACTCTGCCGGTCTACCCCGCGCTAGTCTGGACTTCGTTCGTGCTGGCCACGATGATCGTCCCGAGTCTCATTCCGGTCATTTCGGCCATCCCCTCGCGACGCCCGGGAGCGCAGATCTCGGCGCATTTGCGTGCGCTCGGCGGAGATCTTGCCTTGGCGACGGAATTGACGGCCTTGAACGTGACGTTCCTGGCCGACCAAGCGCGGCTGATGAGCGACGCAATCTTGCGCACGCTATGGCGCCTTTTCGTCAGTCGGCGGCACTTGCTCGAATGGGTGCCTGCCGCTCAGACGTTGGGCCGCCCGCGTCTCGACCTCGTCGGCTTCGTCTTGCGCATGGCGGGCGCAATCTACATCGCGGTCGCAGCCTTACTGGTCGCTCTCCTTTTCGGTCATGGCGCTTGGCCGATTGCGGCGCCGTTTGTCGCGCTTTGGCTGGTCTCGCCGGCGGTCGCCCGCCTCGTCAGCGTTCCTCGAGGCCTCGAGCGCCAGGCGAACGCCTCCGCTGCCGACGTGCTCGCTCTTCGACGAACGGCGCGCCGCACGTGGCGGTTCTTCGAAGTTCTGGTTGGCGCAGCGGACAATTGGCTCCCGCCCGACAATTTTCAGGAAGACCCTGCGCCGAAGGTGGCCCATCGCACGTCGCCGACCAACATCGGACTGTATCTGCTCTCCGTCGTCAGCGCCTACGACTTCGGTTGGATCGGCGGTAGCCAAGCCATCGAGCGCCTGGAAGCGACCTTGGCGACGATGAGCCGTATGGCGCGTTTTCGTGGTCACTTCTTCAATTGGTACGACACCCGCGATCTCCAAGTCCTCGCGCCCAAGTACGTTTCCTCCGTCGACAGCGGCAATCTGGGTGGCCACCTCATCGCGGTCGCCAACGCCTGCCGGGAATGGCGGCAATCGTCGATGCCCGCTGCGTCACGCCGGGCTGGAATCGCCGACGCGCTGGCGCTGACCGAAGAGCAGGCCGTTGATCTCAGTCACGGGCGCCGAACTCAGACCGTCACGCCGCGCCAACTCGATGACTCGCTCGCGTCGATCGCCAAGACGTTTGAAGGCGCGTCGCTTGCCGATGACGAAACGTTCAAATCTCAACTGGCGGAGCTGTCGGGCGAGGCGACAGTCCTGCTCGATATTGCCCGCGCGATCGCGCTTGAGCGCAGCGACGGAAGCGGATTCGATCTTCTGTATTGGTCCCAGGCGAGCCTCGCCACGATCGACGCGCATCGCGCCGATCTGGCGTCGACGGATGCCGCGGCAAGCCACGCCCGGTTGATTGCGCTGGAGGACGCGTTCCGCGCCATGGCGATGGCGATGGAGTTCGGCTTCCTCTTCGACAAGCAGCGGCAGCTGCTGTCGATCGGATTTATCGTTTCCGAGTCGGCGCCAGATCCCAATTGCTATGACCTCCTGGCCTCAGAGGCGCGGCTGGCCAGCTTCTTCGCCATCGCTAAGGGCGACGCGCCAGCCCGGCACTGGTTCCGGCTCGGAAGAGCCACGACGCCGGTCGCGCACCGCGCGGCTCTAATCTCCTGGTCGGGCTCGATGTTCGAATATCTAATGCCGCCGCTCGTCATGCGCGCGCCTGCCGGAAGTCTGCTCGAACAGACCGATCGGCTCGTGGTGCGTCGTCAAATCGACTACGGCGCCAAGCTCCGGTTGCCGTGGGGCGTTTCCGAATCCGCGTACAACGCGCGCGACCTCGAATTGACCTACCAATACTCGAACTTTGGCGTGCCTGGCCTCGGATTGAAGCGGGGGCTGGAAGCCAATCGCGTCATCGCGCCCTATGCGACCGCGTTGGCGGCGATGGTCGATCCCGCCGCCGCAGCAGCGAATCTGAAGCGGCTGACGGCGATCGGCGTGAGGGGACCTTACGGATTCTACGAAGCGGTGGATTTCACCCCTGCTCGCATTCAAGACGGCGAGGAATTCGCGCTGGTGCGCGCCTATATGGCGCATCACCAGGGCATGACGATCGTCGCCATCGCCAACGCGTTGTTCGATGGCGCAATGCGCGCCCGTTTTCACGCCGAGCCGATCATTCAGGCGACGGAATTGTTGCTGCAAGAGCGGGTTCCGCGCGAGGTCCCGGTAGCGCGAGCGTGGGCGGCCGAAGTCCACTCTGCCACGCATCCAGACGAAGAGGATCCCACAGGCGGTCGCAAGATTATCTCCGTGCATCTCTCGCCGCCCGCGACCGTGCTGCTGTCCAATAGCCGCTACGCCGTGATGCTGACGGCGGCAGGCTCCGGCTACAGTCGTTGGGGCGATATGGCGATTACGCGTTGGCGCGAGGACGCCACCTGCGACGATTCTGGCTCCTACATCTTTCTTCGCGATATGCGCAGCGGGGCCGTGTGGTCTGCGGGCTATCAACCGACGGTCGCCGAACCCGACGAATATTCCATCCAATTCAACGAGGAGCGCGCGGAGATCACGCGGCGCGACGGGACCCTGACGACGGTCCTCGAAGTGCTCGTTTCCGAGGAGGACGACGCCGAGGTGCGTCGGGTCTCGGTCACCAATGCGGGCCGGCGTCCGCGCGAAATCGAGATCACCTCCTATGCCGAGCTCGCTCTGGGTCCTCAGAGCGCCGACGTCGCCCATCCCGCCTTCGCCAAGCTGTTCATCGAGACCGAATTTCTCGCCGACCCAGGCGCGGTCCTCGCCACGCGGCGCAAACGAACGCCGTCGGAGCCGGAAATTTGGGCCGCGCATCTGAGCGTCGCCAACGGCGAGGCCGTCGGCAAGCCGGAGTTTGAAACCGACAGGGCGCGTTTCCTCGGCCGGGGACGCAGCGTCAACGCGCCGCTCGCGATGCAGGACGCTCGGCCGCTGACCAATTCGGTCGGCGCTGTGCTCGATCCGATCTTCGCGCTGCGCCGTCGCGTGCAAGTCGCGCCGGGCGCGACGGTTCGCGTCGCGTTCTGGACGATGGCGGCCAGATCGCGCGCCGCCCTGTTGGATTGCATCGACAAGCATCGCGATGCGGCCGCCTACGAGCGCGCCATGACGCTCGCCTGGACCCAGGGGCAGGTTCAGCTTCATCATCTGGGCGTGGGGCCAGGAGAGGCTGGACTGTTTCAACGTCTGGCCGGCCATGTCGTCTTCTCGGGGCGAACGCTGCGACCCGCCTCGGAGACGATTCGTCAGGGCTCCGGCCCGCAATCCGAACTGTGGCCGCATGGGATTTCGGGCGATCTGCCGATTGTTCTGCTGCGAATCGCCGACATCGAGAATCTCAGTTTCGTTCATCAGATTCTGCAAGCGCACAAATACTGGCGAATGAAGCAGCTCGCCGTTGATCTCGTGATCCTCAACGAGCGGCGCTCGTCGTACGTGCAGGACCTCCAAGTCGCGGTTGAGACCCTCGTCCGCGCCAGCCAATCGCGGGCCGCGCCTGGAGTCGAGCGACAGCCTGGCAACGTGGTCGTCCTCAGGTCCGACCTCATCCCTGCGCAGACGCGCTCGCTTCTGATTTCGGCGGCGCGCGTCGTGCTCGCCGCCCAGCACGGCAGCCTTTCCGATCAGCTCGATCGCGCTGCCGACCCCAACGCGCCAATTCGACCGCTCGTCAAACCTCTGGCGCCTCGTCCGCGGCTCCCCGCCGCGAGCCGCCCGGCGAACCTCGAGTTCTTCAATGGCTTGGGGGGATTTGGCGCGAGCGGCAAGGAATATGTGACGGTGCTCGGCCCCGGCCAATCGACGCCGGCGCCGTGGATCAACGTGATCGCCAATGCTAAGTTCGGCTTTCAGACGGCGACCGAGGGCGGCGGCTACACCTGGTCGGCCAATAGCCGCGACAACCAGCTGACCCCGTGGTCGAATGATCCGGTCAGCGACCCCCCTGGCGAGGCTTTCTACATCAGGGACGACGAAACCGGCGATCTCTGGAGCCCGACGGCGCTGCCCATCCGCGATCCCCAGGCGACTTATGTCGCGCGGCATGGGCACGGTTACAGCCGATTCGAACATACAGCGTTCGGCGTCGCGGCGAGTCTGCTGCAGTACGTGCCGGTCGATGGATCGGTCAAGATCTCGCGCCTTCGCCTGACCAACGAAACCAATCGCTCGCGGGTTCTCAGCGTGACCGCCTACGTGGAATGGGTGCTTGGCGCATCGCGATCCGCGTCGCTCGACTTTATCGAGACTGAGTTTGACGTAACTACGGGCGCGATGTTCGCGCGCAATCCCTGGAACGCGGATTTCGGTTCGCGCGTCGCCTTCGCCGATATGCGCGGCGCGCAAACGGACTCGACCGGCGATCGGCGCGAATTCATAGGTCGCAATGGCGCGCTGGCCAATCCGGCGGGGCTGGCGACTGCGGCGCCGCTTTCCAACAAGGTCGGCGCCGGCTTGGACGCTTGCGCCGCGATGCGCACAACGCTCGAGCTGCCAGCGGGCGGCGCGGCCGAAGTCGTCTTCCTCCTGGGGCAGGCCGCCACGCGGAAGGCCGCCCGTGCGGCTGTGCAGACCTATCGCGCCGCCGATCTCGATGCGCTCGAGGCCGGCGTCGCGGCGCTTTGGGACGACGCGTTGGGCGCCATTCAAGTCAAGACGCCCGACCGGACGATGGACCTCATGCTCAACGGCTGGCTGCTGTACCAGACGCTCGCCTGCCGCGTCTGGGCGCGCTCGGCCTTCTACCAGGCCAGCGGCGCCTATGGGTTTCGCGATCAGTTGCAGGACGGCATGGCGCTGGTCGCGGCGCGCCCCGACCTGACGCGCGAACATCTACTGCGCGCGGCGGCCCGCCAGTTCCTCGAGGGCGACGTGCAACATTGGTGGCTGCCGCATTCCGGCAAAGGCGTGCGCACCAGGATTTCTGACGACCGCCCCTGGCTCGCCTATGCCGTCGCGCAGTACGTCGAGGCCACGCAAGACAGGCTCGTGCTCGACGAATCCCTTCCGTACCTCGAGGGACCGCGATTGGAAGCGGACGAGGCCGACAATTTCTTTTTGCCGACAGTTTCGGAAAAGCAGGCCACTCTGTTTGAGCATTGCGCGCTCGCGCTCGATCAGAGTTTGGCCGACGGGCGCCATCGACTTCCGCTCATTGGCGCGGGCGACTGGAACGACGGCATGAACCGCGTCGGCGACAAGGGCGAAGGTGAAAGCGTCTGGCTCGGCTGGTTCCTCTACGCGACGCTGACGGCTTTCGCGCCCCTCGCCGCTGGGCGTGGCGAGACAGCGCGCGCGGAGCATTGGACCATGCACGCTGACGCGCTGAAGGTCGCGCTCGAGCGCGAGACCTGGGACGGCGATTGGTATGTCAGAGGCTTTTTCGACGATGGAACGCCGCTTGGCTCGGCGAGCAGCGACGAATGCCGGATCGACTCCATCGCGCAATCCTGGGCGGTTTTGTCGGGGGCGGCGACGCAGGGCCGCGCCCTGCGCGCGATGGCTTCGCTCGATCGCGAATTGATCCGCCGCGACGACGGCTTGGCGCTCCTGTTCGCGCCGCCGTTCGACAAGACTCCGACCGATCCCGGTTACATCAAGGGATATCCCCCTGGCGTGCGCGAGAACGGCGGGCAATACACGCATGCCGCGACCTGGTCGGTGATGGCGTTCGCCGCGCTGGGCGATGGCGACAAGGCGGCGGAACTCTTCGCCATGCTCAATCCGATTAACCATTCGCGAACCCGCACAGACGCCTATCGCTACAAAGTCGAACCCTATGTCGTCTGCGCCGACATCTATTCGACCAAGCCACATGTCGGACGCGGCGGCTGGACCTGGTACACCGGCTCGGCCGGATGGTTGCACCGCGCCGGCGTGGAGAGCCTGCTCGGCTTGAAGCTGCGTGGCGCGTTACTTCGCATCGATCCCTGTATTCCCAAGGGGTGGGGACAGTTCGAGGCGGACGTGAAATATCGCTCGGCGCGGTACAAGGTGCTGGTGGAGAATCCCGGCGGCGTGAATCGGGGCGTCGTCTCCGCAAACGTGGACGGCGTCGAGCTGACCGAGCGCCCGCTGCGCGTGCCGCTGGTTGACGACGGGTCGATACACCACGTCAAGGTTCGCATGGGGTGAGCTCCGTCCGACCAGCCCGCGATGTGGGGCGCGCGACCGTCAACGGCGCGGCGACATTGGGCGCACAGCGGCTCTTTGCGGAGCGCTTGCCGGTCGCCTCTGAGCAGTCTCCGAGGCTTGCCGGCAATCGTCCGCCGGCTATCGTCGACGTCGTCGCCTACGCATCAGTGTGAATAGACCACGGCCTGGAAGTGTGAACCTACACGCGCGACGGCTCGGGTGAGCGCGTGGACATTGGGGTAAGGCCACGCGGGCTTCGGCGCGCGTGTGGCCAGGGGGCTCCGGCTGACGAGGCCTCGCGAAACGGCGGCATAAGTCTCTCCGCCAAGAATCACCAATGGGACTGGTGATGAATCGCGCGGTCATCGCGGCATAAACGGGAGGTCATCTTGGCTGAATTATCGACGAACGAGCGCAATGCACTGTCCGACAAAGCGTTCGGTCTGCCCCACAAACGAACCTATCCGATGCCCGACGCAAGCCACGCCCGCAATGCGAAAGCGCGCGCGGCCGAGGAATTCCATAAGGGCAATCTGTCGTCGGCCGAAAAGGCTCAGATCGACCGCAAGGCCGACGAAATTCTCGGCGAGGCGTGATCCATTAGATTAGGCCGTCCTGCAATTCGCCGGGTCGTAATACGCTTGCATTCTGCGTACCGCGGCGCGGATCGGCGAAAGTGCATCGTGGAGACGTTCCACGACGGTCGCCCAAGCATTTTCACTGTGTTCGACGAGCGAGCCATGCGGCTATGCTCCGTGATCGCCGACTGCTTGGCTGTGCTGTGGCGCGCGACCGTTTCGGATTGGCTAGGCCAAGATGGGTAGATTCCGAACCTATCTATGCGCGGCCGCCGCTCGTATGGGATTTCGGTCATTTGTTGTCGTGACGGTATCGATCTGACCGCACCCCGGGGAGAAGTCATGTCTGACGACAAGCGCCTGAAACAGGCCGTGCTCGACGAACTGCTGTGGGAGCCGAGCGTGAACGCCGCTCACATCGGCGTCACCGCGAAGGACGGGGTCGTAACCCTTATGGGCCACGTCGAAAGCTTCGTTGAGAAATTTGCCGCCGAGAGGGCTGCGCGGCGGATCAAGGGCGTGAAGGCGGTCGCCGAAGAAATCGAAGTGCGGCTGCCCTTTAACGTCAAACGCGGCGACGAGGAGATTGCTTCCGCGGTGGTCAATCGGCTGAGTTGGGACTCGATACTTCCGAGCGGCGTCGTGAAGGCGAAGGTCGAAAAGGGTTGGGTCACTCTGACCGGAGAAGTCGACTGGCACTTCCAGCAAGAAGCGGCGGAGAACGACGTTCGAGGGCTTTGGGGCGTCATCGGCGTTTCGAACGCGATGACCATAGAGCCGAAGCCCAACGCTTCAAGCATCCGCGACAAGATCATGGTCGCGTTGGACAGGTCATGGTTCGATCCCGCGGCGATCAATGTGTTCGCCAACAACGGCAAGGTGAAGCTGACGGGAAGGGTCAAGTCCTGGCGCGAGCACGATGAAGCGACGGCTACCGCGTGGGCCGCGCCGGGCACGACGTTTGTTGAGAATGAAATCTCCGTCGGCTGAATTGCCTCTGGTCCCCGCTAACCTGGCGAACCGGGTTGGCGGGTGGAACGCCGGCAGCGTCGCGTTGCATTCTCAGATGCTGTCTTCCCTGCGCCAACGTCGGCAAAAGAGTGGTCTTTCAGTCGTCGGAGTTGGCTTCGGTTTGCCTGACGGAATTGACCCGGACGTCCTGAGGCTGGGCGGAAGCCGCCCAATGTGGCGCCTGTTGTCAGCGCGATCACTAAACCAGAAGCCATACGATGAATCGAACGCTCGAGGTCGCCAAAGCCTGCGCGACAGCCATCGGCGCCGATCGCTTGGGCGTTCGAATATCCCCAGTTTCAACCGCCAGGGATTCACACGACGGCCACCCGCAGGCGCTTCTCAATCGTGTCGTTGCAGGTATCAATCCCTTTGGTTTGGCCTATGTGCATGTGGTGGACGGCGAGACGGGCGGCGCCAGGGACAGCATCGCGTTCGACTATGCCGCTCTCCACGATCGGTTCGGCGGGGTCTGGATGGTCAGCAACGGCTATGACCGGCAAATGGCGATAGCGGCGGTAACGAGCGGACGCGCCGATCTGGTGTCGTTTGGACGCCTGTTCATCGCCAATCCGGATCTTGTCGAGCGCCTGAAAGAGAATGCTCCGCTCAACAAGCTGATGGGCGAGGAAACGCTCTATAGCGGCGGCGCCCACGGCTATACTAACGACCCCACGCTCGAACAAAGCCAAGCCGCGATTCGCCTCGACGAGAAGGCGCCGGCGTGATCCCAGCGCATCGACAGGTTCAGCCGCCGCATCGCGGTTCTGTTTTCGCGTTGGGTTCAACATAAGCGTGAAGCGAATGTCGTTCGGCCTGCTCATCTGTTTTGCTTTCATAGGTACGCCGGCCATGGCCATCGAAGAACCAAAATATGCGGTTTCCCTCCACGAGGGCGCCTACGAAATCCGTGACTACCAGGCGGCCGTCGCGGCTGAAGTCACAGTAACCGGCGACCAGCACGGCGCGGCGAGAAAAGGGTTTCGATTGCTTGCCGGCTACATCTTTGGCGGCAACACGCGGCGCCAGAGCATCACCATGACAGCGCCCGTCGCCCTGGAGCGCACGAGCGAACAAATTGCGATGACCGCGCCTGTGACCCAAACGCCGTCTGATGGCGCCTGGGTGGTCCGGTTCACCATGCCGGACAGCTATTCGCTCGAAACACTTCCAGAACCGAACGACTCGCGAGTCAAGCTCAGAACAATTGCGCCGGCCCGCTTCGCGGTCATTCGGTTTTCAGGGCTCGCCAGCACGGCAAGCGTCGAAGCCAGGACCGCCGAACTCGTCGCC
>Ga0182030_10014706_pt1 | contig 15415 bp, 11 predicted proteins | sample 812S3MmetaG_FD_121299 | JGI IMG/M metagenome (GOLD analysis project Ga0182030, IMG submission 121299) | Permafrost microbial communities from Stordalen Mire, Sweden - 812S3M metaG (Illumina Assembly) | ecosystem: Environmental > Terrestrial > Soil > Wetlands > Permafrost | place: Sweden... | reverse complement strand
TAAACTTCAGACTTCAAGGAGAGCACGAATGAAGAAGTTGATCTGGACAGCGGCGGGTGTCTTTGCGCTCGCCGCGGTGTGGATGATGCAGGCATCCACCGACGGCATCAAAGATGTGATCACCGGTTCCGGAGTGTGGGTCGATGCGGCAAATCTGAAGGCGGGCAGCTTCCGTCATATCACGGTGAACGATCTTCCTTCGCCGACGAAGGGCACGCCGAATTTTGCGCGGCCGGTGCCTCGCCCCGAGGGCGCGCTGCCCGTCGCACCGGCCGGTTTTACCGTGTCTCTCTATGCGCACGACGGACTGCAGGCCCCGCGCCAGATCCGCCGCGCGCCGAACGGCGACTTCTTTGTGGCCGAGACCAACGGCGGTCAGATCAAAGTGATTCGCGATAACAACGGCAAACCGGAAATTTCCATCTTCGCCACCGGGCTGCAGCGGCCGTTTGGAGTGAACTTCTATCCGGCGGATAATCCGCAGTGGATCTACGTTGGCAATACGGGGTCTGTGGTGCGTTTTGCTTACAAGGCCGGCGATACGAAGGCCAGTGGCGCACCCGAAACGCTCATCTCCGATCTGCCCCCGAACGGCAATCACTTCACGCGCGACGTGGTGTTCTCGAAAGACGGTAAGCGCATGTTCGTTTCCGTCGGTTCGGCGGACAACGTATCCGATACGCCGCAATCCCAGGAGCACCGCGCCGACATTCTGGAATACACGCCGGAAGGCAAGTTCGTGCAGATCTACGCGTCGGGCATTCGGAATCCGGTAGGTCTCGGCGTGAATCCGGTCACGGGTGAAATCTGGTGCTCGGTGAACGAGCGCGACGACCTCGGCGACAACCTCGTTCCCGACTACATCACTTCCGTCAAAGAGCACGGCTTCTACGGCTGGCCCTGGTTCTACATCGGCAAACACGAAGACGCGCGCGCGAAACTGGCGCATCCGGCCGACAAGACCATCGACAGCGTGATCGTCCCCGACGTTCTGCTGCAGGCGCACAACGCTTCGCTCGGCCTGACGTTCTATGACGGCACGCAGTTCCCGAAGGAATACGCGGGCGACCTGTTCGCCGGCGAACACGGATCGTGGAATCGCGCCCATATTTCCGGCCACGAAGTGGTACGCGTGCCGCTGAACAAAGGCAAATCAAACGGCATCTATGAGGACTTCCTGACCGGTTTCGTCACCCCGGACGGCCAGCCCTGGGGAAGGCCGGTGGGCGTCGTCACAGGCAAGGACGGATCGCTCTACGTGACGGACGACGGCGTCGCATCGATCTGGAAAGTCACGTATACCGGCGGGAAGTAGGGCAGCGCTGTTCGTCGCCGCTCGGAATTGCTTTGGTCTTACCGCCGTCACAGGCAGGACGGATCGCTCCACCTGACGGACGACGGCGTCGCGTCGAAGCAGGGCAGCGCTGTTCGTTGCCGCTCGGAATTGCATTGGTTTTACCGCCGTCACAGGCAGGACGGATCGCTCTACCTGACGGACGACGGCGTCGCGTGGAAGCAGGGCAGCGCTGTCGTTGCCGCTCGGAACTGCTTTGGTTTACCGAACCGCGACTGTAAAGGAGCGGCAACGAAATCGCCGGGGCAGCGACGTCATCTGAATCTCTTTTTGAACGCGAAGTCCACGCCCACGTAGCCGTTCTCTTCGCGCGTCACAATAGCCGCCCACTGCCGGCTGAAGTCCCACTCCACGCGGATCAGCTGCGTGCTCGTGCTCGACACGTCCGTAATGTAGGTGAACAAAATCTCGGGCGACACCTGCTGCTCTACCGTCAGGCGCGCTTCAGGACTGCCGGTGATCCCGGTCAGCTGCGGATCGATCTTCACCCGGCTCACGCCGAAGAAGCGCTGCAGCGGCCCTCCCACCGGATTCGAAATCGCCTGGCCCACCAGCGCGGACGCGCCCGAATTTCCCAGCTGCTGCACGCTGAGCGATTGCCCCGTGTTCGCAGTAGCCAGCGTCGGGTCCGTCGGACTGCGCCCGGTCGCGAGCAGCGCCACAATATCGCCGAACTGCAGAGGAGGATCCGACCGGTGGCTGGGGTGCAGATTGTTGATCGGCCCCGTCACCGTGTCGGTGACATCCACGCCACGCGCCTTTGTCTGCAGATCGACATTGAGCACCGGTTCGATCTTCGCGGGATTGAAAAACGAAATCACGCCCTGATTGATGGTGTATTTGTTGTTGAGAAAAACCAGATCCCCCTGCGTGACGTCGATGCGGCCCAGCACCGCCGGGGCCGCTGCCGTGCCGCGCAGGCGGAGATTCGCATCCGCTTCGAGGCTCTGCGTCACGCTGGTTTCGAAAGCGACGTCGGGCGCCGTTTCCACCTGCACGTCGAGGTTCAGGTTCGCGAGGAAGCCCGCATTTCCCGCCGTGGTTTTCATGGGCTGCGCGGCGCCGACGAGGATGGTCGAAATATCCGCCTTCGGATTCACCGACACGCGCCGCACCGTAACCTTCCCCGACGCCTCACTGCGCGCCGTCGTGCCGGCGAGCGTGATTTCCGAATCGGAGACCGTGCTGACTCCGGGCGGATAGCGCACGCGCACGTTTCGCGTCTTCGCTTCCAGCCGGAAGGTAGTGAGGCCGCCGTTCAGCGCCGCGAAACCCGTCACGTCCACCTTGCCGCCGCCCGATTCCGCGCTGAATGACTGAATCGTGGCGCGCGCCCCGTTAAAGAGAAGCACGCCGTTTGCATTCGCGAGGCCGTTCGAGAAGTCGGCGTAATGGAAGTCACCTTTCGCCAGTTCAGCCCGGCCCGAAACATCCGGACTGGCGAGACTGCCGTGCACGGCGGCATTGACCATCAGTTCGCCTGACGATGTCAGATCCGGGTTGTACGTCTGTGCAAGCCCCAGGTTGACAGTCCCTTTCACCTGCAGATCGAACGGCGAGCGCGAATTCAGCGCGATGCTGCCCGTTACCGCCAGATCCGTGCTCGGCGCCGTGAACCGCGCGCTTTCGACGTGCACCACCGATTTCGCCAGCGTCGCGCGGATCGGCCCGTTGTTGCGCAGTCTCAAATCCGCAATATTCTTCGCACCGCCCGTTACCGTCAGCGGATGCAGTTCGAACTGCGTCACGTCGAAGGCAGCGGTGATCTCATCCGGCTTCTTTGCCGGGCCGCTCAGCGTCAACTCTCCGGCAGCGGACCCGTCCATATTGAGATCGGCCGCCGCTCCGCTTTCCGACGTCTGGCCCGGCGCCCGCAACAGCTTGCTGACTTCGCTCAGACCGAGATCGGAAAACGTCAGCTTTGCATTCACGGGATAGTCCCCGGTCAGACGAACCGTGCCATCGCCGTGAATCGCGGACCGCGCGATGTTCGACTCCAGCCGCGCGGTCAGGACGCCGCTCTTCGTCTCGGCGGTGAGCGTCGCGTCGCCGAGGGCGCGGCTTCCCAGAGCCAGGCCGGTCGCGCGAATATCTCCGGTCAGTTCGCGGACATCGAACTGTCCCGACCCGATGTCGACAGCACCCTCGGCTTTGAACTGGGCCGTGCCCCTGAGATCGGGTTCGATCTTTCGCACCGCCGCGATGTCCGCCAGCGCCAGTGCATTGCTCGACACATTGAAGGACAGGCTGTGCTGCCGGTCGAGGCGCAGCGTCGCGTTCACCCGCTTGCGTCCCGCGTCCACTTCGGCGGTAAGCGTCTGCGCGCCGCTGTTCAGATACTGCGCATGTCCCGTGAGCCTGTCGTAAGGCTCGTCGTGGATTCGCCCGCGCGTCAACGTCAGATCGGCCGCTACGTGCGGATCGCCGACTGTCCCGGTGACCTGCGCCGTTGTGTTCAGCGTTCCCGTAACCGGCAGCGTGCTCTCGCCCGCGAGCGCCAGCAGCTTCGCCGCATCTGCATCCGTGATCCGCACGTTGGCGTTCACGGCGGAGGCGTCCACCGGCTTCCAGTCCGCCAGACCGATCGACCCCGTGATGCGGCCCCGCAGCTGGTTCGCATCCACCACCATGTTGTTCACGGTGGCCTGCGTTCGCGATGCCGTGAAATCGCCGGCGAGTGAATCGATCTTCTGGCCTTCCCATTCTCCGTTTTGAACTGTCGCGTGCCCTGCGATGTGCGGATCGCGCAGCGCGCCTGTGACGGTACCGTTGAACGCGACCGATCCGTTCTGCTCCAGCCTCGCCGGCAGCTTCATCGTGCGCAGTGCCGGCGCCAGATCGTTCAGATCGTGCGACTGAAACTGCATTTCCAGACTCTGTCCCAGTACGCCGGATACATCCACGCGCGTATGCGGCAGTTCCAGCCATGACCGGCCGAGTTCCACGGTGTCTGCCAGGCCGTCGAACTTCGCGGTCACATTGCCGTGCACCGGCAGCGAGCCCTCGGCGGGCGCGACATCGAGCGTGGCGCCGGCCACGAGCTGGTGGTAGCTTTCCTCCCGCAGCTGGCCCGTGGCATCGAACGGGCCGGAAACAACGCCGTTGTACGGCAGCCTCGCGACGCCGCCCAGCCCCGCCAGCGTTTGCGCGTCGAAATGATCCAGCTTCCCGGCGATGTGAAAATCTTCCAGCTTCCGGATCTCCGCATCCCCGCGCAGTTCACCGCCCAGCGCATTCACCACCAGCCCGCCGATCAGCACCTTGTCCGGCGTTGCCGTGACATTCCCGGCCACGCGCATATCGCGTACCGGCCCATAGCCGATCGCCGTACCGCGCACCGTGCCGGAGACGGTATAGTCTGTTGGCGAAACAAACCGCAGTTTGCCTGTCATGCTGACCAGGCCATTGTGCTGGAAGTTGACGAACCGGAAAATCCGGTCCGCCTCCGCGAGCGAAACGCGCGCCGTGTAGTCGCCCGTAATCACCGGCTTGCGGAAATCATTCACCAGCACGCCGCTCAGATCGATCTCCGACTGCGCGGACTTCACCGTGGCCGCTGACACGGTCACGCGGTTCCTTTCCATCGCCGCTTTCGCGGTGAGCTGCGCGGCCACCTGCACGCCCGATTTCCCGTAACCGTTCCACACAAAATCGAGCGGCGCAATCGAAATGCCCCCGTCGTATCGCGGACCATGCCGATCATATGTCACGTTTGCCGTCAGGTTTTCGCCGCGCGCATTCCACGGAGTCTGGTCGTGCGCGCCGCCTTCGCGCTCGATCGTCGCGACGCCGTTCGTCAGTTCGAACCGCCCGATCTTCAGCGCCAGAATCTCCTGCGGGCCGGTTCGCCCTTTGGGAACCTTCGGGCTGGGAAGGTTGGTGGTCCCGTCGGCCTCAATAATCACGTGCGCGCGCGGATTGTCCGCCTGCACGCTCGCCACGTTGAACTTCCGCTCGAGGAACGACAGCACTTTGAAGCCGATGACGACCCGCTTCACCGCCAGCAGCGGCGCGCCGGCAGCCGGTTCCGTCCCGTGAATGACAAGGTTATCGATCTCCGCCGTGAGCCCTCTCCAGTCGACCTGCAGCGCGCCGATCTCCACTTTGCCGCCCGTCGCTTTCTCGGCCTCAGCGACCACGCGCTCGCGAATCTTCTCCCTGATCCATCCACTGCGGAACGCGACAATCGCGGACACAACGCCGATCACGAGGATCAGCGCGACGGTCCCCGCCGACATCAGCACGATGCGCAGGGGCCGCGTCATTTGCCTTCGAGTTCCTTTTCGAGACCCTTTTCGAGATCCTTGTCGAGGTATTGGATCCGGGTTCGCGTGTGCTGATCCTGCAGCCAGCGGTCCAGCTCCTTTTGTGTGCGCTCTTCGGCCACCTTCGGGTCCTGTTCGACACCCGCAACCACCGGCCGCAGCCGCAGATTGAGAAATGTGAGCAAATCCGACTGCCGTCCCAGATCGTCTTCCAGGTCCAGCGCTGTGAGCCCGTAATCCGCGAGGGCCTTGTCCATCGCTGCCGTGTCGTCTTTGTAATTCGCCTTCGCGTATTCGCCGACGAGCGCCTTTCGCGCCGCGCCTTCGAGCCGCGGATAGTGCCCGACATCCATCTCATGCTCGACGAGGCGCTGGTCGACCAGCTCGCGCGCTGCCAACTGCCGCGCCGCGAGGCTGAAGTCCGTCTTCTGCTCATTCTGAAACGCGCTCAGCCGGATGCGCAGATCGATCTCGCTTTCGGTGATGATTTTGTCGCCCACAACAATCGCGATCCGGTCGACGATGGCGGCCTGGAGCATCGCGGATGCGGCGAGAAGCGCGATGGTGGTCAGGCTGCGGCTGAACACGTCCAGGAGTTTAGCAGGGGCGAACTCGCGGGACAGGAGGCAATGGCGAAGATGGATAATGCAGTCATGAGCGTAACCACTCTGACCTCCGTCGAGAGTTATCTCTCCGCTGTCTTCGACCCGGACGTGGATTATCTCGACGGTGCACTGGAGGATCGTCACGTGGGTGAAAAAGATCACGCGAAACTTCAGTTGAAAGTCGCAAGACTTCTGGACTCGTTGGGAGGTTACTTCGTTACGATCGAAACCCGTATCAGGATTTCCGATACCCGCTATCGCGTCCCTGATATCTGCGTATACGACAAGGAACCGGATGAACAGGTCTTCACCGCTCCGCCCCTGCTCATCGTCGAAATCCTCTCTCCCGAAGACCGCATGAGCCGCATGCAGGAAAAGATGGAAGACTATTACCGAATGGGGTGCCAGGATATCTGGATTCTCGACCCTGCGCGTCGCAAAGCGTACAGGTATGAAACGCCTGCCACAATCGAGGTGTTCGACACCCTGTCTGTCGCCCGCGATTCGCGGCTCTCGCTCCGCCTCTCGCAAATCTTCGGGTAAATCAGAACGCCTGGCCGATCGAAAAGAAAAACTGAAAGTGACTGATCGCGAGCGACTGCGGCTGGCAGGTGCCTGCCGCGGAGCACTGCACCAGCTGCGAGTAGTTGCCCGGAAATCCGTTGTAATGCGGCGGATTGATGCTGTACGCCAGATCCAGCCGCAACGGCCCGATCGGTGTCCGGTAGCGAATGCCGAATCCCACGGCATGGACCATATAGTCGAAATCGTCCTGGTTTCGCTGCTCCGTGCGAAACGAGATTGCACCCAGGCTGGGGTAGATGTTCCCGGCGTCTTCGAAGAGCACGCCGTTGACGTTCGCCCCGTATAGCGGAAAGCGCAGTTCGGTGTTGTTAAAGAACAGCGCCGAGCCGCCCAGCGGAAAGCCGGTCAGCGTATCCCGCGGGCCGGCCTGGTTCTCCGGAAACCCGCGCTGCGTGTTGCCGCCGCCGCCGAAAAAACGCTCCGCCAGCGGAATGGGATCGCCCGGCTCCGCGTTCGCCGGAATCGCAAACGCCGGCTGCAGACCAACCTGTGTCTCGCGCGCCAGCACAACTTTTTCGCCCAGCCTGTAGTAGGTCGCGTTCCGTCCGAGAATGCGCGCAAAGCTCGTCTGCGACCCGAAGTATCTGGTAGCCAGGCCCACGTTGAGCGTGTTGTAAACACCCTTGTGCGGATCGAGCGGATCGTCGCGCCGGTCCTGTATCAGATTCACCTCGGCGATTCCCACACGCACCGACTGCGCCAGCTGCGGCAGCAGCAGCGGACTGATTTTCAGATCCGAGACGCCGACATGCCGGTACGAAAAGTTGTAGAAAATCGTGATCGGCTTCGTGACGTGCTGCGTCAGCCTCATCGAGGCCTCCTCGCGCTTCGACAGAAACGTGCGCACGTTGAACGTATCGTCGTAAAGCAGCGAGAACGTGGCGTCGAGCTTCGGTGTGCTGAGGATTTTGGGCACCGCGTAGCTCAGCAGCGCGCGCTTCTGCAGCGTGGAAAGCACGCCCTGTACCGTCAGCGTCTGTCCCACGCCGAAAAGGTTCAGCCGGCTGACCGCCAGCGAAACGCGCGGCACCACACCCGGCGCGCCGCCAGGCTCTGAAAGGTCTGTGATGGCATTGCTGCCGCCGATGCGCGCGAACTGCAGCCCGAATCCTGTTGTCAGCGAGTAACGGCGGGCCTCGTCGAGATCGTACACCACGTACTTTCCGCCCTCGTCGCCGTCCGGGTTCTGAATGGCCATGTTGACGCGCGAAAAGATTCCGAGGTCGTACAGTTTCCTCTGCGTATCCGCCATCGCTTCGGGCGACAACGGAGCGCCCGGACTGAGATCGGTAATCTGTTTCTCCACGAGCTCTGCCCTGGTAGTTTTCAGGCCCTGCGTCACCACCTCGCGCACGAACTGCTGCTGCCCTTCGTCGATCGTGAATTTCAGATCGATGGTGTGCGGCTTCGTCCCCGCTTTGGCATTCCAGTCGAATGTCGCATTGGGAAACCCGTTCCTGCCGTATTCGCGGATGATCGTTTCGCGGTCCGCCGCCACGTTGAATTCGCTGTATACCTGCCCCGGCTGGGAGCTCAGCGTCCGGCGAATGCGCGGCATATCGACTTTCTTCGCGCCTTCCACATCGAGCGTCTCGACCAGATACTGCGGCCCTTCCTGAATCGTCAGAAATACAGCCAGATCCCCGGTGCGCCCCTTGTAGTCGTCGGTAAGGCGCGAGGTGACCATCGCATCGCGGAATCCGTTCGATTCATACAAATCCCGGATCGTTGTGATGTCGCGCTTCAGCAGCGCTTCGCTGTAGCGGCCGCGGCGGAAGGCGAATGATTTCGGAATCAGGATCAGACGCTCCCGAATCGTCTTTTCGTCAAAATATTTGTTGCCGCCGATGCCGAGGTAAACGAAGTTGTGCCGCTTACCCAGCTCGATCGTGTAGGCGATTTCCGTCGCGCCGTTCGCCACCGTTCTCTCTTTGTATTCGACCTGAACGTCGGAATAGCCCTGATCCTGAAAATAATCCCGCAGATTGTTCCGGCCCTCCGCCAGAAGGTCGGCGTCGACCGTGTGCTCCTCAAACACCGGAACGTTGTCGCGCAGCGCGCGCTGCGAAATCTTCAGACCGGGCGTGGTGATCGTCACCGGAGGGCCGGGATTCACCTCCATCGTCGCCCTGCCTTTCCTGTTGCCTTCCTCAGGTTCGATCCCGTTCAGTACGACCGTGGCCAGCAGACGATGCGCGTTTTCGTACTTCAGCCGGACTTTGTCGATACCCTTCCGCGTTTCGCTCAGCGTGATGCCGCGGTATCCCGGAATCAGAAAACGCCGCCAGCCAGTCGCCCTGTCGATCGCGTCGGCGCTCAGCACCGTGGTGTCACCCGGGCCGCCAAATATGATCTCGGGTTTCTCGTAGTGCGCCCGCTTACCCGTGCGGATGGCGAAACTGACGTTTGCCTGCTGATGCACATTGTCGTACCGGATGCGCGGCTGGACCGTCGGATCGAAATAGCCATTCTGGATGAGCAGCCGGCGGATGTTTTCCACCGCGACCGGTATCTGCGCTTCGTCGAAGCGGGCGCCCAGCTGCAACCGGGACGCATTTACGATCTGACCTGTGCTCGGAGGCTCGGCGAAATCCTCCGTGGCGCTCACATGCCCGACGAACCAGCTGTTCTTCGTAATGAAAGTGAGGGCCACGCCGGCGCCCGACGCGGTCGCGTCAACCTGAATGTCCTGATATCGCCCGGTTGCGTACAGCCGCTCGATCGCGGTGCGCAAGTCGGCCGCGCGGTAGCTTTGGCCGGTCTTTATCGGGAAAACTTTGGTGAGGTCGTCGGTATCGACCGGCTGCGCCGGCGGATCCCAGGCCACGCGCACGACCGGACGGCCTTCGAATTCCCCGCTTTGACCCTGCGCCTGAACCCGCGCCGCGGTCAGACAACAAAGCAGAAGGGCCGCGACATACCGCACCGGTTTCAATCGTACCAGGGTGTACAGACGGCGGTCCTGCCGCCGGTGTGTTTATTTGGACGCTGCGGGCTTATTCGGATCCTGCGTTCCCTTAATGTGCCCTTCGAAGAAGTCCTTATTGTTCTCTTCGCAGGAGTATTCCATAATCTCCCAGTCGGGCCGCAGCGTAAACGTACGCACGTTCTTCCACGGCTGCGTGTACGTCACGGGATCGTCGATCGTGATCTCATAAGCGATGTGCCCCAGATCGGTGCGCGTGTAGCGCTCGATCACGTGCATCTGCGCGCTGTGCGGATGACCGATGGTGTCGAGGCGCGTGCGGCCGTTGAAGCCGATCGTGTCGATCACCAGCGTGTCGCCGTCCCACTTCGCGATCGAATCGCCGAACCAGCTCGGCGTGAGGTTCTTCGGATGTTCATTGGCGAACCTGGCGATGTGGAACCAGGTGTTCTGCTCCCACAGAAACCCGACGTACTTCGCGTTCTGCATGATCTGCAGCGGATCGGGCGAGTTCACCGACCGCGTCAGACCGAACGGCATGCAGGCGCCGGTGTAGTCGCCGTTGGCCGGGTCATACGCATCCCACTGGGCTTTGCCCGCAGGCGTAAAGGGCAGCTGCACCTGCCCCTTCTGGTCCTTCGAAATATTCGGCAGATCGCGATACAGCGCGCCGCCGGGTTTGGCCTCGCGAATCTGCATCGACATATCCGGCGTGTAGGGACGCGCCCAGACGCCGCTGAAATCGGGCTTGCCGTCCGGCATGCGCGGCGTCGGCCCCTCGGGCGGCTTCGGACCGCCTCTTCCCTGACTGAATGCCGGCGCGGCACACATCGCGACCAGCGCCAAACCGGTCGCGATCCGGCTCAATAGATTCCTGTTCACGTTAGGTTCTCCCGGGACGCGCTTACTGCTGACCTTCGGCCTTCGGCGCCTTCGGACCGCCGTCTTCCGCGGAACCCGCAAACACCATGTGGCCATTCGGCAGCGTGACCGAGCGCGCGTTGCAGGTGTTGGTGCCGTCTTTAGCGCGGCGGCCGTCGATGGTGATGGCGTCGCCAGGCTGCAGGGCATCTTTGGTCCAGCCGTTCCGCGTCAGCGTATTGGGCGGACCGCCTTCACACTGCCAGCGGACATCTTTGCCGTTCTCGTCTTTGACATCGACGTAAAGCCAGATGTGCGGATTCTGCCATTCGACTTTGACGACGGAGCCTTTCAGCATGACTTTCTTCGAGTCGTCGAATTCAGCGGCAAAGGAGTGATGCGCCAGCATGGGCAGCGCGGCGGCGACCAGCAGTCCCGCCATCGTAAGAACCATCTTCGTTTTCATGGAAAAACCTCTCGTACAGGCTTCAGTGCTCAATCCGCGTTTCGCGGAGCCCGGCTCATAACAATATATGCTATCCGCGGGCCGGATTCAGGTGCACGCTATCATGCGGGGTTTCGGGGTGTCAAGGGAGGGCCGCCGCAGAGGAAGACGATCTGGAAATCAGTTCGAGATCCTCAAAGTCTGCGAGGTCTTTCTCCGGCAGGTACAGTAATCCGAAAACTTTGGGCTCGGCGATCATCACGCCTCTGCCGTATACATCTGCTGGCCAATTTTCGGGATTATTATCCCCGTCGAGTACAAATTCGACTTCGCCCGCTTCTCCGTGAAGCAGGACACGATCTCCGGTCATGATCTCTTCTCCGGATTGATAAAGCAGCGGGGTCATACGGACTGTCTCTTCGCTCTCCGCGATTCAGGTGCACGCTATCATGCGGGGTTTCGGGGTGTCAAGGGAGGGGTTGTAATCTGAGTTGCTGTGCTCGAGGGCCCTGACCAGATCGACAAATTTACGCCCCGAATGCTAGAAGTCGAAGCCCCGGATGATCTCTCGGCCAAATTCGCTCTGGCTCGAGAGACCGCCGCGGGCAGAGGTTCCGTGAACCCTCCCGACGGCAAGCCACGTGTCGTCATTATCACTCCGGGCCTGGCTTTCGTTCAGTACCCCGGCGTGCCGGAAGACATCATCACCCCAAGCGCGCTTGCGGGCTTGAAATCCTGGCTCGGACCGGAGAACCGCACCGTCACGTTTATTGGCTTCACCTTCCTGCCAGGTTTGATGGAGAAGCCTGGTGGAGCGGAGAAATGCATTCCGTATCTTCGGCAGCTCATGATCACCTCAGGAGCCGGCCACAACGTCGTTGTTTTCGAAGGAAACCCATCGCGATTCGAGACCGGTCTGCGCGACAGCGATGTCCTGCTGATCGACTCGGGCATGCTCCCGTTCCTGCAGCCGGATTGGATGAGCGTGGCGCTCCGGGTAATGCGTCCCGGCGCGCGTGTTTTCTTCTGCGTCCGGGAAAAACAAAACAACGTTGTCGAGGTCATTTCTTCTCCTCAGTCGCCTGGCTGGCGATGGAAGATTGTTGACGGCGAGCCGAGCTACGCCCATTGTTTACTGACCATACTTGGGAGAGAAGCGGGCCGCTCAACTACTTTGTCGAGTGGAAAACCCGTGCCGGATCCGCGCACCCTCACAACCGACCCCGTCGAACTGGAATGGATCTCGACCTTTCCTTTCCAATACGACCGCCTCGACGCCTCTGCCGTCATCGCCGCGATTCTCAAGATGGCTCGCGTTCCGGACGACGGCCCTCGCCTGATTCCCGGACTCAAGAGCCATTATTCGTTTGACGCCCGCCTTACCGAGCAGGGCGAAAGCGGCAGTTCGTTTTGCCCGTTCCGCCTGACGCTTTCAGGTTTCGGTTCGAAAAGGCATCTGGAAGTAACGCGGGAAGAATTCTGAGCAGATCAATCGCGTTCCGAATCGCTCTGCCATCTCTCGGCGACCTTCCCCAGCCGGCTCATCCCGAAGAAGATCGATCCGAACACTCCGGCCACAGCGCCACCCAGCAGGATCGCGCCGACGAGGGCGACGCTGATCCACACCAGCGCCCCGGCCGCCATCACACCCGAGAATCCGATCAGAAAGTCCAAGTCCGATCATCTCACTGGTCCGAACCGAATTGAGATCACACCGCTCGCAAATATCGCCAACCCGTGTTACACGCACCCCTTACCGCGCTCGAACCGCCCTGCCACCCTCCGCCTTTCCAACCGTCCGTGCTACCTTGCAATCGATGAAAAACACCCCGCGCAGAACCAGATTGGCTTCGTTTATTCCGTTTCGCCGGAATCCCCTGTCGGCTTGCGGAAAAACGAGATTTTGCCAAACGAACCCAGCAAGTTATTGAAAACACGTGAAAGCGCCCCATCAACCCGTTTGATAGAATCCGCTTTCCACTCTTTCGAAAGGAGGCCGCGATGCAGACGAAGCCGCAGACGAAACCCCTCACTCTCCGCAGTTGGCTCAATCTCGCGACCTCCTTCGTCATCCTGACCGTGGCCTTCGCGTTCGGACTGTTCTGCTGGCCCGCGCTCTACCGTCCGCTCACGCGCGCGTACGGCTGGACCTTCGCGCAGGCCAACGCCGGCGGCTCCATCGTCCTTTTCCTCATCGGTATCCTCTCGCCCTTCGTCGGCACGCTGGTCGATCGCTTCCAGCCTCAACGCGTCATCCTCGGCGGCACATTTCTCATCGCCACAGCCCTCGCGCTGCTTTCCACCATCCACTCGCGGCCGCAATATTACGCTTATTGCGTCCTGCTCGGCGTCGGCGCATCCGCGGTGTCCATTCTCCCGACTTCCATCCTCATTGGTCCGTTTTTCTCCCGCCGCCGCGGACTCGCCGTCGGTTTCATCAACGCGGGCATCGGACTCGGCGGCTACATTGCCCCCCGCCTCGCCACGGCCCAGATCGCGCAGCGCGGTCTCTCCGGCACGTTCCTTGTCCTCTGCGCCTGCATGGCGATTCCATTCCTGTTGACGCTGCTCGCGGTGAAAAACAATGCCGTCGCGCCGCGCCTGCAGACCTCCGCGCGCGTTCCCGCCATGTCCGAACTCACGCGCATGCCGATGTTCTGGATCTTCGGCATCGCCCTCTTCTTCAGCGCGCACGCCATGCTCGGCGTACAGCAGAATCTGATTTCGTATCTGACCGGTTCGAAAATCTCGCCCAAAGAAGCCGCGCAGATTCTCGCCATCGCGCTCGCCGCCGCCGCACCCGGCAAGCTGATCGCCGGCTTACTCGCCGACCGCATCAACGCGCGCGCGGGGATGATCTTCAGCATCGTCTGCGTGGCTCTCGGCGTTCTCGCGCTTCTCAACACGCCGCCCGCATCCGGCATGGTCTACTGGCTGGCCATCGTCTTTGGCATGGGCTACGGCGGCATCTTCAACGCCGCGCCCACCATCATCTTTGAATACTTCGGCACGCACCAGGTCGGCAAGGCGCTCGGACTCTTCTACGTATTCTTCGGACTCGGCACCGCGAGCGGCGGCGAACTTGCCGGATATCTCTTCGACGAAACGCATCGCTGGTCCGTGCCGTTCACAGTCGACCTGGCGCTCGCGTGCGTCGGCCTCTTGTTGCTTCTGGTCAGCGCGCGCCAGACCCGCGTGGCACCTGTTGCCGCACCCGTACTCTCCACCACATGAAATCCAACCTCATCTTCGAAGGGAACTGCTGGAAGTTCGGCCACAACATCCCCACCGACCTCATCACGCCGACGCACATCATGTTCCGCACGGCCGCCGAAATGGCGAAGCACGTCCTCGAAACGGCCAACCCCGATTTCCCGAAACACGTGCAGCCCGGCGACATTCTCGTCGCAGGCCGCAACTTCGGCTGCTCTTCCGGACGCGCCCTCGCCGCCAAAGCCCTCAAAGCCACCGGCATCGGCTGCATCGTCGCTGAGCTCTTCTCGCGGACCTTCTATCGCAACGGCCACGAAATCGGTCTGCCTCTCCTCGAAGCCGGCGGCGTTCACGATCTCGTCGAAACGGGCCATCGCCTTCGCGTCGACATCGTGCGCGGCACTCTCGAGAACCTGACCACAGGCAAATCGCTGCAGGGGAGACCGCCCTCCGAATTCCTGCTCGAAATGGTGCAGACCGGCGGCCTGATTCCGCTGCTTAAATCCGGGTCGAAATTCTTCCCCGGCATCGCCAAATGATTCTGCTCAACAACGACGAAGTGGAGCAGGCGCTCACTCCGCAGGACGCGATTTCCTCAACCGAAACCATCTATCGCGAACTGGCGGAGGGCCGCGCCATCAACCGTCCGCGCAGCCAGACGTACTTCCCCGCTGAATCGCAGGAGCACCCCGGCTTCAAATACCGGTTCAAATCGCAGGAGGGCGCCGGCGTTACGAGCGGCGTCTGGGCGCTGCGCATCACTTCCGACATGGCCGGCTTCTCGTTCACCAACGGCGTGAAGCGCCGCCGCATCCTTCCGGTCGCCACCGGGAATCGCTACTGCGGGCTCGTCATGCTTTTCGATCTCGAACGCATCGAGCCCATCGCGATCATGCCCGACGGCGTCATACAAAAGGTCCGCGTCGCCGCGCTCAGCGTGGTCGGCGCCAAGTATCTCGCACCCGTGAATCCCAGGGTGCTCGGACTCTTCGGCAGCGGATGGCAGGCCGGCCCCCATCTGGAATTCCTCTGCAGCCAGTTCGCGTTCGAAAAGGTGAAAGTCTACAGCCCCAATCAGGACCACTGCCGCGAATTCTGCGCGAAGATGTCCGCGAAACTTGGTCGCGCCATCGATCCCGTCGATACACCCAAACAAGTCGT
>Ga0182030_10014705_pt1 | contig 15415 bp, 17 predicted proteins | sample 812S3MmetaG_FD_121299 | JGI IMG/M metagenome (GOLD analysis project Ga0182030, IMG submission 121299) | Permafrost microbial communities from Stordalen Mire, Sweden - 812S3M metaG (Illumina Assembly) | ecosystem: Environmental > Terrestrial > Soil > Wetlands > Permafrost | place: Sweden... | reverse complement strand
ATGCGTCACGCTACGCGAACGGCAAGAGCCCTGACCCGCTTCCGCCACGAAAGACGCGACTGCGAAGGGTCAAGTGATCGACCTCGCACGGGTTCTCTTCGCCGGAGGAGAGCCGCACCCAATTGAGATCACAAATCGCCGCGTTCGCGGCATAGTCAGACCGTCCACCGAATCGGGGGAAGATCAGATCGTCTGGCACCCTGCGAAGGGTCGCATGCAACCCGGCGCCTGCCGCGCCTCCGAGGACGAACGCAGCCAGCGCGACATGAGCGGGATGCGAGGCCATCCAGCCGCGCCCGTGCGCATCGGGTCTGCTCCCAGCCGCGGTGGTAGGCAGCCAAGCGCGTCCACACGCGATCAAGGGTCGCGGAGGGTGGGCGCGCATTGCGCTCTGACTCGAGCAGCGCGTCGAGATCCGCGTCCATCGGGCCCAGCCGTTCTTCGCTCATCGCTCACCTCGCCGAAGCCGTGTGACGGCGCCCTTGAATTCGGCGCGCGCGACGCGAAGCCGCGAGTACGCCGTGTTGACCGGGATGCCCATCGTGCGCGCGATCTCCTGCATAGCCCTGGCCGCCCTCGAGGACGTGGCGCGCTCGCAGATCTCCGAGTTCATCATGCGCCGTTTCGCGGGCCACGACATGACGCGGCTTGTGGAAGCCGTGCTCACCGCCGATGGCTACCTGACCGAGCGCGCGGACCCAGGAGCCGACGGCGGCGTCGACATCCTCGCCGGGCGAGGCGAACTCGGGTTCGGTTCACGGCGGCTGCGGGGGAAAGATCACGGCGACGACGTGCTCCCCCTTGTCGTTTTTCTTGTACGCGACGCGCGCTTTGACCAAGCCCTTGTAGAAGGGCAGTTCCTCGATCGCGCGCATCAACACCTGCGCGCCCAGCGTCGGCCCGTCCCGGTTTCCTGTTCGATCCCGGCCGCCCCTGCGCTGCACTTCGCCGATGTTTCCTCCCCCCGGCCTGGGACACGACGCTCCTCGCCTGATTGCGTCGCGCTCGCATGAAGGAACCGGGCGGGCTGCGCGAATACGTGTGACCGGGCGAACCCCGACAACGCGTAGGAGCGAGAAGCATGGTCGAGCAGCTCAAGGATGGCCTCTCCGACGGGAGCGGTGACGCCAAGTGACTGGGCGCCGTTGCGCCGCAGCAGTCTTGCTCGCTGCGTCCATCGTTTGGCCGGACGCTGCGCTTGCCCAGGACAAGCCCATACCCGTGCCAGCACCGGCACCGTCGCTGACTCCCCCAGTCGTTCAGGGCAGCACTGACGTACCGTACCCAAGGGGTGGAAAAGGCGACGCCGTCGTGTTGCTCGAGCTCACCATCGAGAAGGATGGAACGGTGTCGAGCGCGGTGGTGACGGAGGGCGCCGAGCCGTTCGCCGAGCAAGCTCGACAAGCAGTGCTTGGATGGCGATTCACGCCTGCGCTTCGAGGACGCAATCCCGTCGGAGCCAGGATCCGAGCCCGCGTCGAGTTTCGCCAGGAGGAGATTTTCAGCGCCCCTCCTCATGAGAGCGCTCCGCCGGCTGCGCGCGGAGCGGCGTCGACGACACTCTCGGGGAGCGTTCAGCCCCCGGAACCTCCCGAGGAAGTGAACGTTCACGGCACACGGAGGGAGATCGGCCAGACGACCCTCTCTGCCACGGACGTGCGTGAGATGCCTGGCGCTTTCGGCGATCCGTTTCGCGCGATCGAGGCGCTGCCAGGCGTCGTCCCACTGACCAGCGGGCTCCCGTACTTCTACATCCGCGGAGCCCCGCCCAACAACAACGGCTACTACGTCGACGGCATCCGGGTGCCTCTGCTGTTTCACGTGGGAGCCGGCGAGGGTGTTATCCACCCTGCGCTCATCGATCATGTCGACTTCTATCCGGGTGCCGCGCCGGCCAGCTACGGAGGGTTTGCAGGCGCCACGATCGCCGGCCAGACGCGCGATCCGGCCAGCAAACCGCACGGTGAGGTAAACCTCCGCGTGATCGATGCCGGAGCTCTGCTCGAAGCTCCGCTGGGCGACGGTCGAGGCAGCGTGCTCGCGGCCGGACGCTACGGATACCCGGGCCCCATCCTCAGCGCGATCACGTCCAGCGTGAAGCTCGACTACTGGGACTACCAGACGCGCGCGACGTGGCGCATCGCCGATCACGACACGCTGGGCGTGTTCGCTTTCGGAAGCCACGACCGCCTTTCGGAGCTGCAGGCGGGAGGGCAGCAGACGGAAGCAAATGGGAACATGCAGTCGGTCACCACGCTTCAGGAGCTGCTCGCCTCGGACTTTCACAGGATCGACCTTCGATGGGACCACGTGTTTGCGAACGGCGATGGGCACATGCGCGTGGCGGCGACCGTCGGTTACGACTCGCAGGGGGCAGCTCCGACGTACGCGACCGACTATTCCGCCGCTACGCGCCTGCAGGTCGAGGCGAAGCTGTCACATACCGTGCGCGTTCGTGGGGGTGCCGACGCCCGGTACGACGACTACGGCTTTAAGCAGGGGGCGCCTGTGCCAGGCGGGGAGAACATTCCCTCCTCGGCGAACCCGCCACCGACCAACGTGACGGTGGGCGCGCACGCCGATGTGGTCTGGCGCCTGTCTCCTCGAGTCGAGATAGTGCCTGGGGTTCGCTTCGATGTCTTCCAGTCATCACGGGCCTTGGCACCTGGCGCCACGGCGCAGGCGAACACGATCGTACCGGCGTTCGATCCCCGTCTCTCCGCGCGCGTGACCCTCACGGATTCGGTGGCTTGGCTCTCGACGTTCGGCCTCTCGCATCAGTACTCCGCCTTGCGCGTCGGAGCGGTCCCGCCGCAGGAGGTCTCTGTCCCCGGGTTCCCGTTCGGCGTCTCCCAGTTGCAGACGGTCGCGCAAGCGAGCCAGGGCGTCGAGATCGCGCTGCCTGCGGACTTCACGGCAGCGCTCACCGGGTTTCTGTCGGGTTGGGCGGGGCTTACCGACTTGACCGCCAACTGCGTCCAGCTCTCGCCACCGAATGGGCCCCGCCAGTGCCCCGACGATCAGCCCGTACACGGGCAGGCGTACGGGATGGAGCTCCTCGTCCGGCGGCCGCTTTCGAAGCGTCTGACGGGCTGGCTCTCGTACACGTTATCTCGCTCGACCCGCGAGGCGCACTACCTCACCGCGTCGGGGAGCGAAGCGACGGCGACGATCGTGGGCGACTACGATCGGACTCATGTGCTCAACGTGCTGGGCGCGTACGACCTTGGCCGCAGGTGGCGGTTCGGGGCCAGGTTCATGCTCTACACGGGCTCGCCCTACTCGGATAACTATCCGCAGGGCCAGGGCTCTCCCCTCCCACCCCTCAACGACCAACGGTACCCGCCGTTCTACCGGGTCGACGTGCGCCTTGAGAAACGGTGGTCCCTCGGCAAGGAGCGATCCATTGCGTTCGTCGCGGAGGTGCAGAACGTGACCCTGAGCAAGGAGGCAGGCGCATACAATTGCTCGGGCAGCCAGATCGGCTCGACCAACTCGACGACGTGCGGCGTGACCTACCTTGGCCCCATCACGCTGCCGAGCGTCGGGGTCGAGGCATTTTTCTAGTCCCCGGCGTGAAGGGATCGGCCCTCCGACGCGAAGTAGAGTGAGACCCCGGCAAAGATGTGGCGCTACGCGAGTTGTTGCGTTTTCTCGGGGGCCTTTGCGGCCTTTGCGGCAAGCCGCGCGTTCGCGGCGGATCCTCCCTGCTCCCCCATCGCGGTGGCGGTTGACACAAGCGTCCGCGCACGCTGGCCCGAACTCCCTAGGCAGGTGCGCCAGGCCTTCGAGGCACGCACCGACATCGATGCCTGCGCGCGCGTCGAGCTCACGTTGAACGAGGGCTCGATTGCCGTTGCCGTGACCCTGCCAGACGGCCGCTCCGCCTTGCGAGTGGTCTCGAGACGAGAGGATCTGCTGCCCACACTCGAAGCGCTGCTCCTGGTGCCTCGGCCTGCCGCAGCGGGGTTGGGGGTGGAGGCATCGGCTCCGCCGATCCCAGCGTCCGCGCCTACGCAAGCCATCCGGACCACCGCCACCCCGGTGGTCCCGGTTTACGTGGCCGTTCCGGAACGCGACGAAATGGAGACACGGCGGGCGCCGTATCCACCGAGCCGCCTTCGGATCGAATTGTCGGTCCTAACCGACGCACGCATCGGCGATGGCCAGACGAGCGTCGGCTTGGGCGCTCTCTCTCTTCTCGACATCGGCGGGTGGCTTATCGGCTTCGAGGGCCGCGCGGATCGCGACCAGCGGATCGGGGGCGGATACGGCGCGGAGGCGGCACTGGAACTTGCGGCCTTGGGGGGCCGACGTTTTCGCTTTCAGAACCTTGCGCTGGACTTCGTAGGCGGGCCCGCCGTCGCCTTGCGGGGGGCGCGCACAGGAGACACCAGTGTCACCCCCGGTGGAAGCCCGTCCTCGCCGTCCAGCTCGAGCACCGTGCCGCGCGCTCTCCTCGGCGCCCACCTGATCTTTCGCGCCCGATCGTCCTTTCGGACCTTCATCGGAGTCGATGGGGAGTTCGGGCCCGCGAGCGCTCCGGGTGACAATCCTAGCGATGAGTTTCGACTCCCCGTCTGGACCGTGGGTCTCGCGCTGGGGGCCACGGTGGGAACACAATGATCACTCGCCGCGCAGCGGGTCAGTCCCCTGGCCGAGGAAACGTCCCTCAGACGCCCGACCCCGCCATCCTGCGTCAGCTCGCGGGAGGTGAGATCGGCGCCCTCGGCGAGCTGTACGATCGCTACCGTGAACCTGTCCGGCGTTTCGTCGCGCGTGCCACCTCCGACGCCGATGACGTCGACGACCTGGTCCATGCAACTTTCCTCGCGGCCGCGAAGAGTGCCGGGCGATACGACGGCCGACCTTCGTGCCGTCCGTGGCTCATCGGGATCGCGGCGCAGCTTCTTCGCCGACGGCGCCATTCCTTCGGCCGCTTCCTCGCGGTTCTGTCGGCGCTGCGTGGCATTCGGGCTACGGCAGCCGACCCTCGTCCCGCACTGCAAGCGCACAGCGACGTCGAAATGGCGTTGACCCGGATCAGTGAGGCCAAGCGAATCACCTTGCTGATGGCCGAGGTTGAGGGACTGAGCTGCGCTGAGATTGCGGCAGCGCTTGGCGTTCCCATCGGTACGGTGTGGACGCGACTCCACGCGGCACGTCGCGAGCTCCGTCGAGCGCTTGTAGAGGGGGAGAAGTCATGAGTGCCACCTCCTGTCCCCGGCTCTTCGAGGCGGAAGCCATGCGCGACGGCCGCCTTGCCGGCGCGGAGCGAGCGAGCTTCGAGCGACACGTGACCGTGTGCCCCGCGTGCTTGCGCGAGGTCCAGGCTCTGGAGGGCCTGGCCGAATCGCTGCGCATGAGGTCTCCGGATCGTACAGCCGCGGACGAGCTTCACGTGCGCCGAGAGCGAACGCTACTGCTTGCCGCATTCGATCGCGCGCTTCTCGGGCCGGAGCAACCCCGGAGAGTTCGGCATCGGCTGATCTGGCCAGCGGTTGCAGCGCTCGTCTTAGCGATCCTACTCGTTCTTCCGCGCGGGCGGCGGCCCGCCGAGCCGCGAGCGCACGCATTGAGCTCGGTAATCCACGCGGACAGCACGTCGGTCTGGGCGGAGCGCACGGAGGGAGACCGCGAGAACGTCGTGCTTGAGCGCGGCGCGCTTTGGATCCATGTCGATCACTCGTCGGGGGAAGGTCGGCTCCTCGTCGTCCTACCCGACGGCGAATTGGAGGACATCGGGACGACGTTCACGGTGAGCGCCGACGACGGCCATACGACGCGGGTCGCCGTTCAGGAGGGTCACGTCGTGCTGCGGCTTCGCGGCCAGGCGGTGATCTCCCTCGGTCCCGGAGACACGTGGATACCCGACCCACGACCCGTGACATCCGCTTCGGTGAGCATCGCGCCCTCGGCCGATCCGGTGCCCACGGCTCGGCTCGATCGCAGTGAGCAGAGCACGCCATCGCCTCGCCCGTCGGCAGCGTTGGCTCCCCCTCCGGCGTCCGCTCCGTCGGTCGATTTCCGGGCCGCGATGGCAGCGCTCGACGTCGGGGACAATCACCAAGCCGCGGCGGCGTTCGCGAAGTTCCTCGAGAAGCATCCTCGCGACGCACGGGCGGAGGATGCGGCCTACTTGCGCGTCATTGCGTTCCAGAGGTCCGGGGACAGCGCGGGCACGAAGCAAGCGGCGCTCGAGTACCTCCGTCGCTACCCGGCCGGGTTCCGCCATGCCGAGGTGGAACCCCTGTCTCGATGACCCGGGCAAGAATGAGCGCTCCCAATCGACCACCTCGCGCGAGCGACCGAGCGGCGACGGTCGTGCGCCTCGTCGTCTGCGGTCAGTGTCGACTGACCTACCGTCCGCCCGAATGGGTCGGGCTTGAGCTTATCGAAGTTCTGGACGGCACGTGCGTTCGCGAAGTCCTTTCCGACTGGCCGTCGAGCATGTCGATTGAGGTCCGGCGCTGCAAGCAGTGCGGCGGAGAGATCGCGCGTTCGGCGGACTCCGGAGACATCTGAGGCGCCGACCTGGGGCGCCTTGAGGGCTTGTCTCTCCAAACTGGGCTCCGGCGATGAAGGAGAACGAGCCGCCGCGGGGATACGTGCGGAAGGCGGACGAAACATGAACGAGCTCCCCAGCGCGCTTCCCCCCCGGAGCGCCCGTCCGCGACTGGTCCGGTGATGTCGACTGCGGAAGCCGCAAGCTAATGCGGATTCGGAAGCTCCCGAGGACTGCTGAGCGCGTACCGTCGGGGTAGGCCGCCGCCGTACAGGATACCGAGGAGGGCAGCGTTCCGTACGCCGCCGGGGGTCGAGGCGTCACAGACCTCGAAGAGAGCGGTCACCTCGCCGCGGGAGAGGGCTCGCCCCTTCGGCACCCGCGCTCCACGCACGGCCTCGACCGAGCACGCGCGCGTCATCTGGTCCGACGTCATCAACCCGAGCTTGAAGCTGGCCTTGAGCACGCCTCGGAGCGCCGCGAGCATCCTGTTGGCCGTGGCCGGCGCGAACTTCTCGGCGAGCTTCGACCTGATGGCCGTGGTGTACGCGTATCGACCGCCCCGTGGTGTGAGTTGCCTCCCAGAATGCTGGCGGCCCCGTCCTTCGTGGAGTGAGCAGCCATTGCCAGCGGGCCCGATGTGATCACTCCTTCGCGAATGTCCCGTCCCCCGTCGTCGTGAGCACCACGTCGCCATCCCGCTCGGTCGCCCAGAAGCGGTCGCTCGTGGGCAGGTCGATCCAGTCTGACGGTTGCGACCCCGCGCGGCGGTCTCCGTCGAACGACTTGAGGGACTTCGAGCCCGGTCCGCCCATGACGGTCGGCGGAGCGACGGCCCCAGTAGTTGTCGTGATCCCCAACGTCTTTCCGCCTAATTCCGCAAGGGACTTGGAGGGGTCGAGCGCGTAGAAAGCCCGATGGCGCGGTGTATAGCGCTGGCGGGGTCGTGAGCAAGGTCAGGTTGGTGTCGAGCGTGGGCCTGGGCGAGTTCGCGTTCGAGGAGGGCGGCGACGGCGTGGATGCCGTCGTCTCCGAGCGCGGGGAGACAGGCGAGACGGAACTGGCCGAGCACACCGGCCGCGATGTCGGTGGTAGCCACGAGCACTTCGAGCATCGCGACACGGACCTGCGCTTCGCTGGACGCATGCAGGTGGTTCAAAGGGTGCTCCGCCGCTCCTTCGACGCAGGTTAGGCCGACTTCGCTTGCCCCGGAAGTACACTACCGGACCGGCCCCCGCTGATCATCGCATGACGACCACGACGATCATCAAGGACACTCCGGTTGCGCCCCACTGCCGGGGCCGCAGGTATCCACGTTCGGGCAGCACGCGCCGCGGCAGACGAACTGATCGGCCGGGCAGCAGGTGGCGCCGTCGGCGCTGACGCAGCAAGCGCCGCCAATGCACGAGTTGCCAGACGGGCAGCACGCGGAGCCGCAGACCTGACTTTCAGCGCAGCAAGAACCGCCGACGCAGGAATCTCCAGTGGCGCAACAGGCGTCGAGGCAGACCTGCGCGGCCGGGCAACAGCTGGAACCGTGGAGGCAAGAGTCGCCGCTCGCGCAACAAACGCCGTCGCACTGCGTCGCGGGGCAGTTACTCTGAAACAGGTAAGTGATTGGAATAATGCCCGCGCCATAAGTGCCCCCGACGAACGTCACGGCATCTGTTACTTCTGGGGAGGTAAAGGTGCCCACGTAGGTATCCCCCGCAATATATGCCACTTCCTGCGGGGTTGACGCTGGCGTTCCTTGCGCGCCACTGAGACACGTCTGTGGACCAATATCGACTATCGCAAGTTCCGATCCGGGACAGCCTGATGTGCCACTAGCGACACTCACGCCGATGTCGAGAGTCGTGTTGTCGAAGCAGACCTCGGCAGCGAATCCGCAATAGGTGGTCCCCACGTTGACGCAGAAGTTCCCGCCTGCCGTGCTTCCGACGTTGATGGTTGTTCCAGTAGCAGAACAGGCGTCGCCACAGGTGCAGTCCCCGAACGTCCCGCTCGAGAGACACACCTGCGCTCCGGTCGATCCGTTGGCACAGGTGCAGGCGACGGATTGCCCCTCGATGCAGACGCCAGCGTCATCGCCTTTCGGTCCCGGTGAACACGCCCCGATCAACACGGTGAAACCGGCGAGATACACAATTCGTTTCGGCAGGAGATCCTCCCTCGCCCAGCATGTTGCTGGCGCCATCGCGACTCCGACTTGGTCACAACTCGTTAACGATGGGCGCTTTCTCTCCGGATGTCCACCACGCGAGTGCCCCGAGGGCCAATCAAGTAATGACGGGCTGGCAACCCGCTCAGATGTCGACGTTCTTCATCCCTCGCCGGAAGCATACGTACCTGAGCGGCAGGCCCCGCTCCGAGCGAAGGTGCTCGATGTATTGGCCGTCCATGTCGTTTGGCTCGCCCGGCGCGGCAACGACAAGGCCTGAAACGGTCTCGCCGTGGACCTGGCAGCCGTAGGCGTACTCAGGAGCGGCCCGATGGTCTCTCGGACCGCGTGCATCGGCCGAGGGTCTATCTTGACCTCGATGACAGTGACTTGCCCGTCACGCTTGAGCTTAATGTCGATCCCCCCGCCTTCACGACCTCGATGTGACCGCCTACCGCCCGCTGGAGCGCGTCCAGCGAGTCGCCCATCTCGATGACTTCGGGGGCACGACCAGGGCAGAGCCGGAGGACGCGCACAGACGTCAGGCGACCGAGTACGTCGTCGCCCGCTTCTGCCCCTTGCTCTTGAGCTTCTTCTTCGAGAGCCCTTCCTTGAGGACGCGCGGGACCTCGCGCACGTCGAGTTTGAGCGCCTTGCGGATCTCCTCGCTGCGCAGACCCTTCGTGCTCTTCCTCACGAGGATCACTACGGCGTCGAGCGCCCTCGCGATGTCGGCGGGGGAGCGTCGAGCGAGGCGACCACCCTTGCCCTTCTTGGGGCTGACGTGGATGGGGTCGGGCATGCCGCCGCCACCACCCTGAGCACGGACACCGCCGCCCTTCGGGCGACCGGGGCCACGGACGCGACGGCCGTTGCCGACAGCGGTGCCCCCTTCGGCATGAAGGTCCGCTAGGGAGGCGCCCTTGATGGCGTCGAGGACGGCGGAGGCGAAGGACTGGGCGAGGGAGTCGAGGGCGGAGCGGAGGGAGGTGTTGGGCATCGGCTGCCAATACTACGGGTATCCGGTGGACGAGAAGCCCTAGCGATGGTTATCGCGCCGGTGGTGGCGCGCTCACCGAGATCTCCGCGTGAACGGCCTTGGGCGGACACGCGGGCTCGTCGGACAAACCACCCTGCGGTCGGGCAGAGCCGTCGGTCTCGAAGGCCCATCCAGCGATGAAGTACCTGTTAGTTCGCGCTGGATCCTGCATGTCGGCCACTTCCCAGAGCGTGCCGCAGTTCGCGCACCACATGTGACAGACCGTGGCGCCGGGGCCCCCGTCGACCGCCATCCACTCGTGCTTCATGGCCCTTGCCTCCTTCGCTGGTTCATCCGGAAGGCTGCTCACGCCGGTACTTCTCGACGGAAACGATTGCATCCCGAACAGTCCGCATCTTCTGGGCCTCCTCGTCAGGGATGTCGATGTCGAACGTCAGGGCCTCGCAGAACAGCTCGACCCGATGAATCGGGTGATCGAGATCGCGAAGGAGCTGGAGCCCTCCGATGAGGTGCTCGCGCGGCTTGTCGAGCTGGAAGAGCCCAGTTAAGCGCACGCAGGGGGCGAGCCGGATGAGGGGAAGCTCAGTACGGGTGCGTGGTAGAGGGGCTCGATGCGCCCCCGCTGCTCGGTCTTCATCGGGGACAGCTCGGCGTGCTGGCATCCCCTTCAGCACCGCGATGGGTTCTGCCTGGCGTCACGCCCCGAATCGCTCGAGCAGCGCGGCAAAGCGCGCGAGCGGTAGATCCGCGGCGCGGAGGATCGTGTCGAGCACCTTCGCGCTCAGCTGCGGGACCAGCGGGACGAAGAGCGTGATCCCGTCGCGCTCGAGCGTCGCCGACGGCGCTTCCGCGGCGGTCAGCTCGAAGCCGACGAGGGCGAGAACGCGGGCGCAGTTGAAGCCGGAGACCCTCTCGGGCTCCGGCCGGTGCGAGCCACCCTTCACGAGGGCGCGGATCACCTCGTCGAGCGTGAACGGGTTGACTGGCTTGCAGATGAAGGCGTCGCACCCGGCGCGGCGCGCGTCCTCGAAGGCGTCATCCCCGTGGGACGTCGCGATGATCACTGCGGCCCCCCGCGTTTCCGTGTTGGCCTTGAGGAGGCGCATCGCCTCGATGCCGTCCATGTTGCCCAGCGAGACATCCATGACGACCACCGCCGGCCGTTTGGCCGACGCGAGGCGCAGCGCCTCTTCGCCCGAGGAGGCGCACACCACCTCGTAGCCGAGTGACTCGAGACTCTCCTCGTAGACGATGCGCTGCTCCACGTTGTCCTCGACGATGAGGATGCAGGGTGGGTCGCCCTCCCACGTCGCGACCTGCTTGCGCAGCGTGGGGGCGTCGCGAAAGCGACGCGACGCCGGCGTGGACGATGGCGCGGGGGTGGGAGGACAGGTGGAGGTGTGCACGGGCGTCTCTCGAGCAAGACTGGTGCAATCGATGCGCCAGAACCAACAGCTCCTGATCCTCGCGAGAGGCCCCTTTTTCACGGATGCAAGCGACCATCGCCCGGTGGTCCGGCGAGCGCGGACGCCTCGCCGAGGCGATTCGCCAACAGCAGGGTCGGACGGCGTCGGCCACCGTTGCCGTCCGGGACCGCACCGTCAGCGTCGCGGCGCCGGCTTGAGGCGCGAAGGAGTCTACGCTGACTACACGCCCGGATGGTCCAAGCTCGCGCCCGTCGCCGGAGCCCGTCGCACGCTCGGACGTCGTCAGGTCATCAGCGGGCCGAGCTGCACGCGGGCGCCGCAGAAGCGCATCTCCATCACGCCGTCGAGCACGACCAAGCGCAGCACTTCCATGGGTGCGCCGCTGGCGGTGGTGAGCGTCTCCTCGACGGGTGAAGCGTGGGCGCCCGTGGGGTTAGGGGACGTCGGCTCGCGTGCCGGCCGCCCGAGGCTCCCCGCCCTCTCACCGCGCCGGGCGCTTGTAGACCCGCCCGGCGCGCATCACGAAGACGACGTTCTCCGTCTGCTTGATGTCGACGAGGGGATTGCCCGGCACGGCGACGATGTCGCCGAGCTTGCCGGCCTCCAGCGTCCCGGTCTGCTTGTCGATCCCGAGCAGCGCGGCGTCGACGGACGTCGCAGCACGCAGCGCCGCCGCCGGCGTCATGCCGAGGCCCGTCATCAGCGAGAACTCGCGGGCGTTGATGCCGTGCGGCGAGACGGCCGAGTCCGTCCCGAACCCGATGGTGACGCCCACCTTCAGCGCCTCCTTGAACATCCGCGAGCGCGCCTCGGTCGCCTGCTTGATCTTCACCCGGATCGGCTCCGGGAACCGCGTCGAATTCTCACCCATCGAGAGCCACTCCGACGCGAGGAGGGTCGGCACGAGCACCGTCCCCTTCCTCTTCATCAGCGCGAGCGTGTCCGGCCTGAGGAAGGACCCGTGCTCGATCGAGTCGATCCCGGCCTCGATCGCGGCCCTCCCGGCGACGTCGCCGTGGCAGTGCGCCGCGACCCTCTTGCCGAGGCGGTGCGCCTCGCCGATGAGGGCCTCGAGGGTCTCCCGGGTGAGCTGCGGCGAGTCGACGGCATCGGCCAGGGACAGCACCCCGCCGGAGGCGAGGACCTTGATGACGTCCGCGCCGTACTTCACCTGCAGGCGCACCGCCTTGACGCAGTCGTCGGGGCTGTCGCACACCCCGTCGTAGAGCGTCCGCGGGACGACGCGGTCGGGCGGAGAGCTGTCACCGTCCCCGTGGCCTCCGGTCGCCGACAGCGAGTGCACCGCCACGAGCATCCGCGGTCCCGGGACGAGGTCGGCCTTGATGGCGTTGCGCAGGCCCACGTCGAGGAGATCGCTCGAGCCCAGATCACGGACGGTCGTGAAGCCGGCCTCGAGCAGCCTCTTGGCGTAGGACGCGGCGTAGAAGGCCTGCTCGGTCGCGGGGCGATGTCGCGACACGAAGTCGTCCTTGTAGTAGTCGGGCGTGCTCTCGAAGGTCGTGTGGGTGTGCGCGTCGATGAAGCCCGGCAGGAGCGTGGCGTCGCCGAGGTCGATGATCTCGGCGTCGGGCGGAGCGATGACGGAGGCGGCCTTTCCGACGTGGGTGATGAGGCCGTTCTCGACGAGCACGACGACGCCGCCGTCGACGACCGCGTCGCCGCGACCGTCGAAGTAGCGAGCCGCACGCAGGACCGTGGCGCGCTGCTTCGGCATGACCGCGGGATCGAGCGCGGGCGCCGGGGGGACGACCGGCGCGGCAGCGGGAGCCGCGGCGGAGACCGCGGGAGAGGACGGGACGGGCGCGGCGCCCGCGCAACCGGCGAGGACAACGAGGACGAGGGCCAAGAGGGGTCGGCGGAGCATGGCGCGGCAGCCTACCCCCGTCCGGCGGCCAGGAGATGAACTCACATCGGTCGGCAATTCTCGGCGTTTGCAGCGTGGGTGGCCGGTTCTCCGGGTCAGAACGTCACCAGGATCGCAAGCCGCACGGCGAAGGTTTTCCGGATGACGCGGGGCCTCCTCTCCTCCGGGAATCCCGAGCGATTCGCTGCACCGAAAAGCGACTCATTTCGAGCCAGTGGGGTCGGAGGCATCCCCAGCCTGGGCCAAGAGACGCCCGTTCGTGCGACCTGCGTCCGCTGGGGGGACCTGCGCGCACGCCGCGAGTAGCTAAGTTGGACGCGGATGGCATCGTCATACGCTTGCGCGATGCTCCTCGTTCCCGGGGTCTGTCTGTCCGTCGCGGCGGTCTGTGCGTCGTGCGCACGGACCGGCCGAGAACGTGCTGCGGGCGCTCCGGCAACCGGCGCCCCCTCGACTGCGCTCTCCGCACCGGCGGCGGCACCGTCCGCGAGCGTCGCCCCGTCGGTCGGACCCACAGCCCCGCGGTACTCGATGATGCTGCCCTCCACGCGCTACGAGGAGTCGCGGATGTACTCGCCGGCCCTGGGGCTCGCCGCCGGCCAGGAGCCGAACGGGGAGCATCGAGCGGGGACGGTCTACGTCGCGGAGCAGATCGACACGTTCTCCGCTCCCTTCACGCTCACCGAGTGGGATCTCGCCACCGGGCAGGCGCTGCAGCGGACGGCGTTGCCCGTGGATCCGACGAACACGTCGCCGGTCATGGTCTTCGCGGGTGGCCGCCTGCACCTGGTGGACTGGGGGTTCGACCATCGCCCGTATTACTTCCAGCTCACGCCATCGCTGCAGGTGGTGGCGAAGGACCACGTGATTGGGATGGCCGGCCCGCGTCCGAACGCGCTGGCCAGCGACGGAGCGCTCACGGTGATCGTCGCTCGCGATCCCGCATGGGACGGTGCCACGGAGTTCGCGAGGACCTTCGCCGTGACCTTCGAAGCCGCGGGCAAGCCGCTCTCGCGCAGGGCGCTCGATCCGCCCGGCGAGAGTCCTTCCTCGGCGCTCCTGCAGGACAACGCGGCGGTGGCCAGCGGAGACGTCTACGTCCTGCACCATTCGGACGCGGGGCTCTCCATCCTGCGGCTCGCGGCGGACCTGCGGGACGTCGCACGGCAGCCGCTGACGACCGCCGCGGGATGGCCGAACGCCACGTTGCGGGCGGAGGGAGACCACCTCGTGGTCGACGTGCCGCCCGAGTCGTTCGAGGTTGCGCTCGATCTGTCCCGCGTCTCGTCGGTGCCGCAAGGCTCCATCCCCTTCCGGGGCCTCCTCGACGGCGCCTGGTGCGACGGGAACGCCGTCTCGATGGGGCCTGTCCGCGCCATTCTCTGCTACCACACGGACGGCGCCTCGCGCCGGCACTTCGTCGCATGGGACCGCGCGGGAGGGGACGTGGCTGGTCCACGGCAAGACAGCCGACCGCAGCAAGGGGACGCTGGGATCGATCGGTAGCGGAAGGCGCTATCTTCCGGGTGTCAGATCCGTGCCGGCCGGAGCGACGAGGCCGCCGCAATCTCGGCTCTCGCGCTGCGCTCCAAGGCCCTCTGGGGTAATCGCCGGAGTTCCTCGAGCAGTAGGCTTCTACGCGCAGCCCGATGAAGCCCGTCGTGATCGCCGTGCTGTCGCTGGTGCCGGAGACCCCCGGGATGCACGCCACCGCCTGCGAGCGTTGGTTGAAGAGATGCCTCGGTGTCTCTCGCTCGCTGCCATCCTCGTGGCGTGCCAGCCTTCGCCGCTAAGAACCGGCGCGCCCGCGGGCATCGATGCAAGGCCGCCCGTGGCAGACGCTCCGCCACCCGCTCCCTCAGCTCCGTCCTCGATCCCCTCGGCGACCGTGGACCCGACGCCTCCGCAGGCAAGCTGGCTCGACGCTCTCGACGCCATCGCCGACGACGGAAGGACGGTGGCCGCGGCCAACCACTTCAGCCTGGGCGCGCGGGGTGAGGAACGTCTGCTACTCGATCTAATCGACGTGGCGACCGACCGGCTCGTGCGCCGGGTCATCGTGTCCGACCCGGACCACCCCGAGTCCGACGCGGCAGGGGAGGCCACGGCCCGAGGGGTGCTCGGGGAGCGTCACTGGTCGAAGCTCGCTGACTACGAGGTCGAGGAGGACCCAGGCGCGCCCATTCGTCAGGGCGGCATGAGCGAGCCGTTTCGCCGTAGCCGCGCCTCGGGCGAAGGGCTCAAGGTCGAGTACTGGGAGCCGGTGCTGGTCGTGCACGATACGGTGACCGGAGTCGAGATCCTGCGCCGGACGGAACGGACCTGGTCGAAGAGTGGGGGCCCGCGCTGTCCAGGGTGCGGCGACTGCCCCGCGCCGCTCGCGAGCCTGACGTACGTGGGTGGCGACCGCGCACGCCACGTGCTGCTCGTCGGCGTT
>Ga0182030_10014704_pt1 | contig 15415 bp, 7 predicted proteins | sample 812S3MmetaG_FD_121299 | JGI IMG/M metagenome (GOLD analysis project Ga0182030, IMG submission 121299) | Permafrost microbial communities from Stordalen Mire, Sweden - 812S3M metaG (Illumina Assembly) | ecosystem: Environmental > Terrestrial > Soil > Wetlands > Permafrost | place: Sweden... | reverse complement strand
CCTGCTGGTCCTGGGAAAAACCTGGGTGTGATGCCAATAAAACAAAAAAAATGCAGAGGGATTTCTTCCAGTACCGAACAAAGTATTTGCGCGGATTGGATTTGAAGTTAAAGCCTGCAGTCTTTCCTGTCATTATTCGGTTTCTTATTTGCTGTAATAGCGGGTTCTATTCCTGCATGAAAGTTACCAGGAAATAACCGTTATATGTGCCTGAGGGATTTGCTACGGGGCTGCCAACTGTAAGCGTACCGCCAATGTTCACTGACGTCTGGGCGGGGGGCATGGCAGTTGTTATGAATGGGGAAACTGGTGAAGAACTGCCTATATGGAGAGACATAGTTCCTCCATTACTGCCTGTCAGCACAATATCTGGGCCATTAATTATAGCAACACGCGTGCCTGGGTTGGCCAGTATAGTAAAATTTGCCGCACCGAAAACATAGCCCATATCTGCAAGGACAACTGTGCCTGTAGAGGTACGTACTCCCGTTGGCGAAACAACAACTGTTCCCCCGGATGTACTTTGAAAAAAAGCCCCGAAACGAAGTCCTAATCCCGGATTAAAATAAACGGAAATAGGCCGGGGAGGAGGTTGTTGCGCCCTCACCTGCCATTGACATAATAACAACATGGCTATCGATATGATCCTTAAGATGGCCTGCCTTCTAATAAACAATACAATGTAGCTATGCGTCATTTAGTTGCCTATAAATATTTTTTTGGACTGCTTACCCATATCAGAAATAAGGGTGGCAATATATATTCCGCTGCTTACCTCTAAAGTGATCTCATGGTAGCCGTTACCGCTTATTCCGTTTTTACTTATAACCTGCCCCAGCATATCTGTCACAATAACCTCCCCATTTCCGTCTGTAAGATAAACAAACAAATGTTCCCCGTTGGCATATGCATTCAACGCGGTATTAATAACGGGAATACTGGCCTTATCTTTTGCAGTCAGCATTAAGAAGAACCTGCTTTCATACTTCCCGGCACCCAGGCTCACCTGGTACTGAGGATTTGACTGCAAATCCTGGCTGGTTCCGGTCTTGGTATCATAGAGATAAATGTGCGTTGACGTTGGTATATTTTCGATATCTTTTGCCGTAAATGTTACCAGGCCGCCTTTTTGGGTTTGCAAGCCAAGTGGTACGATATGGGTGCTATCAATTGGATTGGATAAAGCCCGGATAGAATAATTTGTGGCCTTATCTGCGGAAATGGCGTAAAAACTAGGCACATTTGCCGTTGTATTTAACAGCTTAAGCGCATCAAGATTGCTACTGAATAAGTCTGTTGCCGAATCACTATAATAAAGTACCATGGGGTCAGCATTTGAAGCATCAGTTGAAAAACCTGCAACAAGCCTGAGCATTGGTATATCCACAGCCGTTTGCCTGTGAAAAAACGGGGTAAGGTTATTGACTCTTGCCGGATTATTTACTGATAGTGTTCCAGTAACAGGATAAGAACCATTAGTAACATGAACAAAAAATCCCTGCATAGCAGGTATAACGTTATTGGCAATACCATCGCTGGAAACGCCGCCGACGTATGAGCTGTAGGTGCCGGTATATTGGTTGGTGTCGCTATTGTTAAAGTAGTAAATAGCATTATCAATATTCGTTTTTGTCCAGCCGGATGTAGCATTCCAATCAATAGGAGAGGGGTAAGGATTACCTGCAAGATTATAGCCGAGCGTATAAGTTTTATTGTGATTGTAGAGCGTAGAAGAGAGGGTATGGTTGCTTACAGTTCCATTCAAGGCGGCTGTCAGGGCCGATGAGGATGATCCAAAATTACAGGCGTATCCGAGCAAAGGTGTCATTGTAGATCCAGTACCGGTATCAACGTCCCAACCGGATGTGCTATCGCTTTCACTATAGCTGTAAAATCCGGGGAAAGTAGAGGAAAGGCTTGTATAATAAGATGATAATTCCGTCACAGCGGCTGCCGTAAAGGGGGAACTAATATAGTTATACCCATAGGCTGATGAAATATATAGTTGCATCGTCGTATTGCCCAGCACTTCACCTGCACCACTACCATCAATAAGAGCAGTTTGCGTTGATGTGGACAGCAATGTCAGATAACCACCGGTATTCAGGTTGCCTGTGGCGGCTTTCAGTATTCCTGATATATTCAATGTGCCACCTAATGTTACCCCTGACGAATTGTTGATAGTAAGATTATCGACCGTATTTGCAGCAAATGTACTTGCTGGTATAGTCTGTGCCGCGGTGCCATCCATCACAATACTGCCATTAGTAGCAGTAAAGGTTCCGCTGTTGGAGATTGTTCCTGCTATTTGAAGCGTACCTCCGTTTACCGTCACAGACCCTCCACTGGCGATGCTAATATTGTTAACGGATATGGTACCGCTAGTAATTACAGGGTAATAAGCCACTCCGCTTGGGATGCTGATATTGGCTGTTGACGCAGGCACACCCCCGCACCAGTTTGTTGCATCACTCCAGTTGGTACTGGTAACCCCGAGCCAGTTTCCGGGAGCGGTCACAGATACTGTAGTCGTGTAGACGGTACCTGGACTACAGCCGGGATTTGCCGTTCCGTTAGTAACGGTCAAAGAATAGACACTGGTAACAGTCGGTGTCGCCGTTGGATTTTGTGCAGTTGTGGATGATATGTTTGGGCCGCTCCATGTATATGTGTTGGCGCTGCCGCCAGGATTTGCAGTCAGGGTTACTGCAGAACCGCTACATACCGGGCCATTATTTGTTGGTGCTGCCGTGGGCAGGGCATTCACAGTTACTATAGTAGTATAAACTGTACCAGTACCGCAACTACCAGTGCTCACGGTTAAAGAATAGGTAGTCGTAACAGTAGGAGTTGCGGTAGGGTTCTGAGTAGTAGTCGACGATAAGCTCGCCCCGCTCCAGGAATATGTTGTTGGCGATCCAGTAGGATTTGCTGTTAGTGTTACGCTTCCCCCCTTACAAATCGGGCCGTTATTTGTTGGCGCTGCTGTCGGGGTAGAATTTACTACTGCCGTAGTGGTATAATTGACGCTGCATCCGTTTCCAGTTCCGTCACTTACTGTCACTGTATAAATACCTGCGGCAGCAGTTGTTGCTGCTGGTACGCTTGCTGAAGCTGTAGTTGCGCCTGTTATGCTCACTGGTCCCGCCCAGGAGTATGTTGCTACATGTGAAGGACTGTTAGCCGTCAAGGTTAATGTGCTGCCTGAGCATATTGGGCCATTATTTGTCGCACTGGTGAGTGACGGGGTAGCGTTTACACTGACAACAGCCGTGGTTCCACAACCGGTGCCAAGGGTATAAGAAATAATAGAAGTGCCTGTGGCAACCGCCGTTATTACGCCTGTGCCTAAACCGATGGTTGCTACTGCGGTAGTGCCGCTCGTCCATGTTCCGCCGCCGCCATCACTTAATGTTGTCGTCCCGGTACATAACGTTGTCGTTCCGGAAATCGCAGATGGCGAAGCATTTATAGTGACTACGGCAGTATCATAACACCCACCGGACAGTGAATATGTGATTGTTGTAGTACCTGATGTAACACCGGTAACTACTCCGGAAGTAGATGACATGGTTGCAATTGCAGAGTTACCAGGGCTCCATGTACCGCCCGTCGTGGCATCACTTAGTGTAGTGATAAGACCTGCACAAGCGCTAGCAGTTCCCGTTATACTTGCAGGTGCAACACTCACAGTCATTGCCTTGGTAGCAGTACATCCTGAAGAAATAGTATACACAAGGTTAAATGTTCCTGTAGCCACCCCGGTTACTATACCTGTAGAAGAACCGACAGTTGCTTTTGTTGTACTGCTGCTGGACCATGTGCCTCCGGAGGCGGTATCGGTTAAAGCAATAGTTGTTCCCACACAAGCTATCGCAGAACCGGAAATCGAAGATGGCATGGAATAGACGGTGACAGTTGTAGCTGCAGTGCACCCGGTGGACAAAGTATAAGTAATCGGTACATTGCCTGCCCCTACGCCTTTGACAATGCCTGTTGATCCAACTGTGGCTATGCTGGTGTTATTACTACTCCACGTGCCGCCCCCGGCGTCCGTAAGTGTTGTCGTCAGGCCGACACATTCAGTAGCAGTACCTGTAATAGCAGATGGTAACGCATTCACCGTAACTGATTTTGTAGCAGTACATCCGGAAGATATGGTATATGTTACTGTCACAGCCGCCGCCGCCACTCCCGTGACGATACCAGTAGAAGAACCAACAGTAGCTTTGGCTGTGTTACTACTCGTCCAGGCACCTCCTGACGCCGTATCGGTAAGAGCAATTGTGGCACCTATACATACGCTTGTGGCTCCGGAAATTGCAGATGGCATTGAGTAAACCGTTACCGTTTTTGAAGCTGTACAACCTGCTAGGGTATAGGTTATATTGGCTGATCCGGATCCTACACCAGTTACGATACCTCCTGTGCCCACTGTTGCAATGCTGGTGCTATTACTGCTCCATGTGCCTCCACCAGCATCTGTTAGCGTAGTGGTCAGCCCAACGCACGCCGTCGCGGTGCCTCCTACTGCGGCAGGCTGGGCGTTCACTGACAGTGAATTAGTAACAAGGCAACCGGTAGGTAATGTATAGGTTATTGTAGTGGTACCGGCCGCTACTCCTGATACGATACCCGTTGTCGAACCTACAGTCGCCTTTGCTGTTGTGCTGCTAGCCCAGGTGCCTCCTGTGACAGCATCACTTAATGAAGCAGTCAACCCTACGCAAGCTACTGCTGCACCCGAAATAGCAGAAGGGGTAGCACTTACAGTAAATATAGTTGCGGAAGTACATCCTGTAGATAGTGTATAAGTAATGGTTGCGGTATTGGCACTGACGCCGCTGACAACACCTCCAGTGCCCACAGTAGCGATCGCCGTATTGCTGCTCGTCCATGTACCGCCTCCCCCGTCAGACAAAGTGCTGGTTAGCCCAACACATGCATGTGCGGTGCCGGTAATTGCAGAGGGTAGCGGATTTACAGTAACTACCGCCGTTTTAATTGTGGTGCCGCAGGCATTTGTAACATTGTAAGAAATAGTTGCGGTGCCGCTGGCAACTCCGGTAACAATCCCTGTGGCCGACCCAATGGTTGCAGTTGCTGTGTTACTGCTGCTCCATACACCGCCCGAAGTCGCGTCGGAAAGTGCGGTTGTGGAAGCTATACAAACGGAAAGAGTACCGGTAATACTGGCTACCGTGGGCGCGGCGGCCGTCACTGTAATGGCGATAGTATTACATGTACCAGGATTGGTCAGGCATCCGCCATTTCCATTTGCATAATAAGTGGTTGTAGCTGTTGGATTTACTACTATTGAATTACCTGTACCCAACAATGTCCCGTCACAACTGCCGGTATACCAATACCAGGCGCCAGCTCCGTTTAGTGTACCGGTGGCCGTAAGCGTGGTGCTCACCCCGCAGCTCACGGTAGTGGCGGAGGCAGATAAGGTGGGTGTGGTTGGGCTGGTTGTAACAGGCCCGGCTTCCATAACGGTTGCTTTACTGCTCAGTCCACCATCTTCCATACCGACTACCGGGATACCAAAATTGTCAAGAACTAAAGAAGTGTAAGATGCCGCCCCGGATGAAAATCCGGCACTCCCAAACACAGACCAGATCGAGCCATTATACTTCATTACCGTGGCTTTATTGCTGTTGCCTGCATCATTGTACACCACATAAGGCAGATTGTTAGCATCAATTGCAATATCAGTATAAATAGCTGCCCCGGCGGAAAAACCCGCGCTGCCTATTGTTACCCAACTCGTACCATTAAATTCCATTACGGTTGCTTTATTGCTGTTCGCCGCATCATTATATATTACATAGGGAAAACCATTTCCGTCTATAGCTATATTAGTATATGTTGCAGTACCTGCCGAAAACCCGGCAGTGCCGACAATCACCCAACTTGTGCCATTATATTTCATCACAGTGGCTTTGTTACTGTTGGACGCGTCTTCAAAAACAACATAAGGCGTACCACCACCGTCAATAGCTAATGAGGTATAACTCACTGTACCTGAAGAAAAACCTTCCGTCCCTACCACGACCCACGAGGTGCCATTGAACTTCATTACAGTGGCTTTACTGGGGTATAAATAATAGAGGTCGGTAAAAGCAAGATAAGGTGTTCCATTCCCGTCTATAGCCAGAGACGTGTAAGTGGCGCCCCCGGGCGACATGTTTTCTACGCCTACATAGGCCCAGCTACTGCCAGTATACTTCATTACAGACGCCTGGTATCCATCCTGATACCCGATATAAGGTGTATTGTTGTATATAGCCAGTGAAATGTAGCTAGCAACGTTGGCGGTAAATTGTGCTGTACCTACATAACTCCAGACCCCGCCAGAATCTTTCTGAACAGAAGCCTTGGTATTGTTATCGAGGTAGGCGATATAAGGAATATTGTTTTGGTCAACAGCCACTGACGTATAGGTGCCATTATAAGCAGAAACGCCAGCTGATATCAGATTATACCAGGCAGTACTGGTGAAAACCGCGTCATTACAGTCTTTGCTATTGATCACATATCCTGTTGGCTGGGTACAAGCCACTGTGCTCACCAGCGGGTTCCCCCATCCATCCCCATCGGCATCCTGGTACCAGGTGGTTGGGCTATCAATAGTGGCAGTTACAAAGCCGCATAAACCCTGCGTTGCAAAACAAGTGTTTTCAGCCCTGCAATAATAAACCGTCGTGGCAGTTACGCTTGCAGTCACGGTACTGCCGGTGCCTACGTAAGTACCACCGCAGCTTCCGCTATACCAAACCCATGCAGTAGCGTCGTTGAGTGATCCGCTTGTAACGCTAAGTGTAGCGGTACCTGCAGTGCAACTTATAGAAGGCGAAGCGGATAATATAGGTGTCGAGGGAACGTTTTCAACCGGCCCCAGGTTCATTACTGATGCTTTATTACTGTTGGTTGCATCTTCATATACAATGTATGGTACGCCATTATACAATGCCATATCAATATAAGACGCCGCGCCCGCCGTGATTCCTGCACTGATTACATTTACCCAGCTGCTGCCGCTATACTTCATTACGGTAGCCTTGTTACTATTAGCGGCATCATTATAGGATACATACAGCACGCCACCAGCATCAATTGAAAGATTCACATAGGTAGCTGCACCTGCTGAAAAGCCCGCGGTTCCCACATTTACCCAACTGGCGCCATTATATTTCATCACAGTTACCTTGTTACTGTTAGCAGCATCGTTGAATGCCACGTAGGGATTTCCACTGTTATCTAACGCTAACGAAGTATAGGTAGAAGTATTAGAAGAAAAACCCGCACTGCCAACATTCACCCAACTGGTACCATTAAATTTCATCACCGTGGCCTTGTTGCTGTTACCCGCATCTTCGTAAGCGATATAAGGAGTTCCGGAACTGTTTATGACCAGCGAAATGTAGCTGGCCTGGCCTGCTGAAAATCCTGGAGTACCCACGTTGGCCCAGGCACCACTGGTATATTTCATTACCACGGCCTTACTGGCGTACACATAATAGTTGTCGCTGTAGGCTGCATAAAGCGTACCCCCACTACTTATGGCCAGGGAATTATAAGATACCTGGCCCTGTGAAAAACCGACTGCGCCGATATTTGACCATGCGCCTCCGGTATATTCGATCACGGAAGCCTTGTCTCCATTGCCTCCGTCCTCAAATAACAAATAAGGATTGTTACTTGCATCAATAGCCAAAGAATTATAAAGCGCTTGACCACCTGTAAAATCAGCCCCACCCAGGTAGCTCCATACTCCACCTGAAAATTTCATTACAGATCCTTTCGTATTGTTGTCCAGGTAGGCTATATAGGGTATTCCATTGCCATCTATGGCAATGGAATTATAAGTTGCCGTAGTAGACGAAACTCCCGCGCTCCCGCCGGTATAGCTCCATTCGCTCGCATTGAAATTAGCGTCATTACAATCAAGACTGTTCAATACATAACCTGTTGGCTGTGTAGCCGAAACTGTAGAGATGGCAGCATTACCCCATCCGTCTGCGTCTGCATCCTGGTACCAGGTTTGTCCATTCGCCGAAAATGTGCATAGGAGACCTGCTAAGCCAAAAATTAAACCTGACAGAATTGTTGAAAAAATATTCCTGTTTGTATATGTCTTCATAACCTTATAACTGATCCTGCGTTATTGCTATTCACATAATGCAGGATCAATCTGAAAAAATGAATCTTATTGTGCTTCCTGGTGATGGGTACAATAAATATCATTGCATCAGTCTGTTATTTTAATGCAACGTCTTCCTCAACAGTTTTTACTGATTTATCGTTCATTTGAAGTGTGTATGTTACATGCAATTTCCCTTTATGAAAATTGGCCTGGTTGTCTGTGTCAAGATCCGTTTTAAAATTGCGGACCGTATTAGGAGTATATACCCCAATACCCTTTACTATTTTCACCTGCGTTACTTTACCATCCGGTGATACATGGTCAACCTTTATATCTCCGTATACCGACATGGAGCCAGTCCGCTTAAATGTAAAGCTGAGTGCTGGCTGATTATTGTCATTTGTAAACGAAAAGTTAGTCATAGTTGCATTCGCATCATAGTCTCCTATTCTAATAATTGCAGGTATTGTAATGCCAAATATTGGTGTTAGCTGTATGGATATACTTGCAGAGTCTTTTTTTGAAGGTCTGTCACCAAGCGGCCTCTCATCAGGAACAGCCCTGAAATAAAGGTGTGAGCGATATTCGCCCGGTTTCAATTCGTTTGTTTTTATTAATTGTATTTTTACTACCTGTGCTTCATTTGGAGCAAGGGTTACTTTGCGCGGGAAAAAGCGTAAGTAAGGCCCTGCAAAATTTTGACCTGTATCCGGAGTTGTGATTGATTCAAAGGACCCGTCATCCTTCATTCTTATATCCACTACTGAAATAACATAAGTAGCAGTATCCTTCCCTACATTGGCCAAGTTGATCTCCTGCGATTTTTTAGACCCTTCAAAAACTATTCTTAATGGTGATATAAGCAAATCACCTTGCGCCATTACTTTACCCCCGGGACATAAAAAGAGTAACCAAAACAGGAAAAATTTAATTTGAAAAGGTAATTTGATTGTGAATTTTCCTAACTGAATGGTAAACTTCTTCATGTGCATTTTTTTATATTTAATATAAATTTACCCGATCGTTTTAATAAAATTCCTTGCCGCCGTTTATTAATTATAATTTACTGTTATTGGCACAGCAGAGGCATTTGTATATGTCCCGGTATGCTGGCCTGCGGTAACACTTAATGAAGCGCCCACTGTTAATGTTTGGGTGCCCCCTGTACTTAATGTGCCGGTACCGGACGGAGTACTGGTAAACGAATTAACAGTCATTGTTGAAGAAGATGGCCCGGTAATGCTGGCTGTTGAAGGTAGTGTTATAGCGTAAGTGTAACTGGGGGCGCCTGAAACTGTAAAGTTTGCAGCAGTCACGGTACCCGTTGTTGCAGGGAGAGTAACACCAGTGCCTGATGCAGAGCGACTGCTGGCAGAATTTAATATCACAACGCCACCTGCACTAGCCGATACCGCCGCGTTACCAAAATTCATATCATCGTTTTTTGCTAAAGAAACAGGCACTATAACTGTAGCTGATACAGCCGCTGTAGCACTGGCTTGGGCAAATGAAATATTACCACTAGTCAATGTTATTGCCATGGTAACTAACGGTACAAAAAATAATTTTTTGATGCGTCTCTTTTTCATATTTTGAAATAGTTTTTTCAATGGTTTCATAACTACATCAAACTTAATAATAAAATTAATGCCGCAAGTTAACACATTAAAAACATTTTTTCAAAATTCATTAACATTTCAATGTTAAATAAAATTTATTATTATACAAAAAGTGCGAAAGTTTATTTGTGAAAAACAGTCTGGCGTTGACGTTCGCTGCTGTTTTAACCCAAAATCCCAGAAATTTCAAAGAGCAAAAAAAAATATAAAATTAATTTACTTCACAGAGTCGGGTAAGCTGTTTTGTCTTAAAAAACATTTTTTCTAAGACCGAACTAATCTTATCCAGATCATCTTCTCCCTTTATCACATAATCATACGCACCAGATTTAAGCGCATTGATGGCAACCTGCATATCTTTCTGTCCTGATATAAGCAATAGATAGATGTCTGGATTGAGCCTGTTTATCTTCTGTATCATTTCAAGACCATTATAGGGGTGCATATCATAATCAAGGAAGATAATATCTGGTTGAAGATTTAGTTTGTTAATACAATCCAACCCGTTGTCAAAAAGCACGCTGTCTCTAAAGCCCAGATTTACTAAATGCTGGTTATAACGTAAACGGCAAAATGGATCGTCATCTACAATAAAAAATTTCGGAAGTTTTCTGGTTTGCATATACTCGTTTTGTTAGTAGTTTGCTAATAGCATGCCATTCTTTCAGATCATTGGTTTTCAATCAATTGTATTTAAGTATTTAATAGACAATTCCAATAAGTAGATTATTTTTCCACCTTATGGAATGAAAGAGAATAATTTTTTTGTACTTTTATTTAAAATTTCCTTGTTATGGGACAATTCAAAATATTTATTGTCGAGGATGATCCTTGGTATGGTGAGATATTAGGATACCATCTTTCGTTGAACCCCGATCACGAGATCCATAGGTATTTAACAGGGAAAGAATGCCTCGCCAACCTTTCTAAAAAGCCGGGTCTGATCACCGTTGATTATTCGCTACCTGACATGAATGGCGTGGAGCTTCTGAAAAAAATAAAACAGCAGAATCCTGAAATTCCCGTGGTTGTTATCAGCGGACAGGAAGATGTAAGCACGGCTGTGGACCTGCTGAAACAAGGTGCATCTGACTATTTCATTAAGGACGACAATACAAAGGAGCTTCTTTGGAACGCCGTGAACCGTATAAAAGACCATCAGTCGCTTGTAAAAGAAGTGGAGGATCTTAAAGAAGAACTGGGCCAGAGATATGAATTTGATAAAGCAATAAAAGGCAACAGCCCTTCTATATTGAAAATATTTTCTCTGCTGGAGAAAGCCTCCCGCACTAACATTAATGTGTCTATTACCGGTGAGACTGGCACCGGCAAGGAAGTAGTGGCCAAAGCCATTCATTATAATTCCGATAGAAAGAAAAAACCTTTTGTTGCAGTGAATATGGCAGCAATTCCCCGCGAACTAATTGAAAGCGAATTATTCGGGCATGAGAAAGGTTCGTTTACAGGCGCACAAAACAGAAAAACGGGAAAATTTGAAGAAGCAAATAAAGGCACTTTATTTTTGGATGAAATCGCGGAGCTTGATCTAAGCCTGCAAAGTAAAATACTTCGTGTTTTACAGGAAAGGGAACTCATAAGAGTTGGCGGCAATGAGAAAGTAAGCCTGGATGTGCGCATAATAGTAGCCACGCACAAAAACCTGGCTGACGAAGTGAAAAAAGGCACTTTCAGGGAAGACCTGTTTTACAGGATTATGGGCCTGCCGGTTAACTTACCGCCATTACGGGAAAGAGGTAACGATATTTTGTTACTTGCCAAGTATTTCCTTGATGAGTTTACTAAAGCTAATAAATTAGGGACAATAAGTATTTCGCAGGAAGCAAAGGACAAGTTCATGAAGTATCCATATCCGGGAAATGTGAGGGAGCTTAAGGCTGTTATAGATCTTTCGGCGGTAATGTGCGATGGAAAAACGATAGAGCCCGGTGATATTTATTTTGCTTCTTCCAGTTCAAGCGAGATATCTGTGGCTGAGGAAAAGACGATGAAAGAATATACTTCGGATATTATTATACACTTTCTGAAAAAATATGATAACAATGTAATTAAAGTTGCTGACAAGCTCGACATAGGGAAGTCAACTATTTATAAAATGATACAGAATAAAGAAATTACTTTGAACTAGCATTTTATATGTCAACTGAGCAATTACAAACCCAACTTGAGCATAAAACTACAGCGCTGGTAGCTGCCGAAAAGCAGATTGCGAAATTAAATGAAGAACTAGCGAACCTCAAGAAAATAGTTTTGACTGATGGTACCAAATCGAAAACTATTGAAACAGATTTTGATACCCAGCGAAAATTTTATGAGCAAATATTAAACAATATCCCGGTTGATATTGCCATACTTAACGCTGATCTCAGGTACCAGTATCTTAATCCTGTTGCGGTAAGTGACGTTGAAAAACGAAAAGAACTGATCGGCAAAAATGATGCCGAATTCTGCAGCATTACCAATAAATCTAAATCAGTGGCAGAACAACGCCACGAAATATTCGAGGCCATAAAGGATACTAAGAAACCGAAAGAATGGGAAGAGGAAATTAGTAAGCCGGATGGCAGCACCGAATACCATTTGCATAGTCTCTACCCGGTTTTAGACGATAAGGATAACCTGGAAATGGTGATCGGCTATGGAGTTGATATTACCCGGAACAAAAAAATTGAAGAACAAATAAAACTCAGCGAAAGGAGATACAAAAATATATTCAACTTCAGCCTAGCCTGGATATGCACCCATGATATGGAAGGCCGCATATTAACTATCAACGCTGCGGCATGCAACATTCTTAAGTATAAGGAAAAACAACTGATAGGAAAAAACATCGCTGACCTGATACCTGAACGCACACGGTCTGAATTTTCAGACGCGTACATGCAAAAAATACTGACAGAAGGAAAAGCTGAAGGTATAATGAGCATTTTAAACAAGGAGGGGCATAAATTTTACCTCCTCTATCAAAATTACCTGGTCAATGAACCTGGTCTTGAACCTTACGTAATAGGCTTTTCACAAAATATTACAGAGCGCATCTATGCTGAGAAAGCGCTGAAACGCAGTGAAGAAAAATACAGGGGTATCATTGAAAATATGAACCTGGGGATGACAGAAATAGATACAGAGGAGCGCATTATTTATGCCAACCAGAGATTCTGCATTATGAGCGGTTATGACCTCGATGAATTAGTAGGGAAAAAAGCTACAGATCTTTTTTTAGAGGGAACAAAGCAAAAACTAATGAGTAATCACATATTCCAAAGGCAATATGGTATTACCAAGAGTTATGAGGTAGCGGTGAAAACCAAGAACAATGAAGACCACTGGTGGCTCATCAGCGCTGAGCCTTTACTAAACGAAGATGAAAGTGTAAGAGGCACAATTGGGGTTCACCTGGACATAACAAAGCAGAAGAAGCTGCAACAACAGTTAAGAGAGGAGAAATCAGACGCCGATAAGTCGTCGAAATCAAAGGACATATTCCTGACCAATATGAGTCATGAGATACGTACTCCCCTAAATGCAATTATGGGCCTCGGGAAATTGCTGAGTAAAAGCGATGTTAATGCGCAGCAAAAATATTACCTGAATGGCATAGAGAGTGCATCAGAAAACTTGCTGGGGATTATTAATGACCTTCTCGATTTTTCGAAAATTGAAGCCGGGAAAATCACTATTGAAAATATCAGCTTTAACCTGGAAAATATATGCAAACAAGTTGTAAATATACTGATGCATAAAACAGAAGAAAAGGGATTGCTGCTCACACAGGAAGTAGATGAGCGTATTGCTCCGGTATTGCTGGGCGATCCTTACCGCATTAACCAGGTGTTTATGAACATGCTGAGCAATGCTATTAAGTTCACTGAGCATGGTTCTATTTCTTTAAAAGCATCCCTGCTTGAAGAAGGAGATGATTGGCAAAAAATATTGATCACGATACAAGACACGGGCATTGGGATAAAAGAGGAATATATAAATCACCTGTTCGATAAATTTACGCAGGAAGATGAAACCGTGGTACGCAAATTTGGCGGTACAGGCCTGGGAATGAGCATTACCAAGCAATTGATGGAACTGATGGGTGGCTCTATCAGTGTGGAAAGCAAAAAGAATGTTGGTACTACAATTATCTTGAATTTTAATTGTAAGATCGGCATTTCGAGAGTGATAGAAAAGAAGAAAACGATTAAAAACGATACCAGCAACATTAGTGGTAAAAGGATATTACTCGTAGAAGATAATAACCTGAACCGGTTGCTGGCCCATACTATTCTTACGGAATACGGAGCAATGGTCACCGAAGCGCTCAATGGAGTTGAGTCTATTGAGCTGATGAAAAAACATACTTTCGACATCGTATTGATGGATATACAGATGCCGGTAATGGATGGGATACAGGCAACCAAAATAATCCGAAAGGAGATCAACGCTACTATACCAATAATTGCACTAACAGCGAATGCCATTAAAGGCAAGTTGGAAGAATTTTTGAATGCAGGCATGGATGATTTTATTTATAAACCTTATGATGAAATTAAACTCGTAAATCCAATTGCGAAATGGCTGAACAAAACGGCTGCATCGCAAGCAGAGAACACAAACGAAGAAGCCGTATCAGTTGTCAGGAGCAATATTCATGTGCTATCCCTGCCAATAGCTGATAGCAACTCCTCCCCGGTATTACCTCCTGTAGATGTAACGGTGCCGGAGGGGCCGCTTTATGACCTGACTACGCTAAAAAACATCGGGAGAAATGATATGGGCTTTATTACCAAAATGCTCCAGTTGTTCATTGAAGAAACTCCCCCGGCAACTTTAAAAATAAAGGAGGCTTATGAAGCGGGTGATTTTGCAACGGTCAAGTACCTGTCTCACCGCATAAAGCCTTCAATCACTAATATGGGCATTGCGTCCATAAAGAACGAGATTTTGCAAATTGAGCTACAGGCAGATAAGGCTACCAAGACGCCTGCACTTGAAAATTACGTTGAAAAAGTATATAAAGTTATTGAACAGGTTGTGATTCAATTAAACCAGGAATATACTTTATAACTCTTTCTTTCCGCATGCGTTAATTCTCCAATCATCGTTCATTTCCTATTCAACAAATTCATATTCCGCCATTAAGCCCACTCCATTTTTTGGAAAATATATCCTTTTTTTTGGAAATTTCCATATTTTGGTAATTATGTAATTTATTGAAAATCAGCTATTTAAGGTTTTGGCACGCCATTCGTTATATCCTTTGCAAATCAAACTTCTAAAAAAACACAAAATGAAAAACTTAACTAAATTATTCGCAACAGCAGCAGTGATCATCGCAGGTTCTACTGCTTCTTTCGCCCAGGCTACAGCTACAGCAGCGGCCTCTGCTACTATCATCACTCCTATCACTATCGCCAAGACTGTGGATATGAACTTTGGTAATGTGGCTGTTTCTGCTACTCTGGCTGGTACAGCAGTTCTTGCTCCTGCAGGTACCCGTACTACTGGTGGTGCTGGTGGTGTTACTCTTCCTGCTACTGTAGGTACCGTTACCGCTGCTACCTTCACAGTATCCGGCCAGGCCAGCTACACTTACGCAATCACTTTGCCTTCTACAGCTACTATCACTTCATCTGGT
>Ga0182030_10014703_pt1 | contig 15416 bp, 8 predicted proteins | sample 812S3MmetaG_FD_121299 | JGI IMG/M metagenome (GOLD analysis project Ga0182030, IMG submission 121299) | Permafrost microbial communities from Stordalen Mire, Sweden - 812S3M metaG (Illumina Assembly) | ecosystem: Environmental > Terrestrial > Soil > Wetlands > Permafrost | place: Sweden... | reverse complement strand
GACAATAGGCGAGACCCCCTCACCCGGCCCGCCCCGGCTGGCGATTACGCCGGATGCGCGCCACCCTCTCCCCCAAAGGGGCGAGGGCAATAAAATCCATCCTCCCCTCGCTGGCCGTGGCGATCGAGGGGCCCGGGGGTGAGGGGGTCATTGCAACATGCCATTGTCAAATCTTATCCGGGACACCACGCTAGAACACGCGTTTAATGTCCAGGGCAAAGTGGGGATTGCTTACGGTCCCGGTTATCCTGATCGGCACGAACGTTCCCGCTCCCTCTTTCTCAAACAGCTTATCGAAGTGCCTCAGAAGGGCCGACTTCCGGCCCGTAGTAAGTTGAGAAAGCGTAGCCTGAAGGCGCAATGACCCTTGGAAGTCGATCTCTTGATCGTGCAGGGCGTAGGTTCCATCGAGATAAACGGAAGCTCCCGGCACCTTGAAGGTCAGATTTGAGAAAGTCATGACGCCGTCCCCCAGCACGAACTTGCCGGCGAAGTCCGAAGCCACGCTGCCGGAGCTCTCGGCTGCGGTATGGCCGCTGCCCCGGCGGCTTAGCGATGCCACTTTGTTTTGGATGTCGAGTTGGGAGAATTGGGCCGAGCTGATATGAAATTCGCCTTCAAGCCTCAAACGGTCGGCAACCGCCCCCTTTCCCGGTGGGATATCGATCCTGGTGCGGAAAGTGACGTCTCCCGTCAGGGGGGGCTTATCCGCCGTTAATGCCAGGCGCAACAGATCTTCAAGCCTGGCGTGATTGGAGACGGCATCCAGCAAGACCCTTCGATACCGATTCCCCGGCACCCGGAACACGCCCCCGCGCGCTACAACTTCCGAATTCAATAGTTTCGCGTGGACAGGATCAAGCAGGGTGTTTCCAGTGGTGCCGTCCACAATGGCGTGGAAGCGCGTATCGAGGGGGACGGGGTGGCCGCTAAGTCCCAGGCTGAAGTCCGGCGTTGACGTCTCTCCCTGAACCTCAATCCGATCCAGCAGACCATTGAACTGGCCCTTCGATGAGAGGATGCCGCTGAGACCTCGGATGGTGGAAAGATCGGCGTGCGTGAAAGTATAGGTGCCGGCAACCGGCGTGAGGCGCGGCTCGTCCCTTTGCCAGGGACCGAACTGTCCGTGGCTGTCAATTTCCCCCACGGGAACCGGATTGGTCAGCGTGGCCTGGTAAATCATCGGTTGGCCGAGTCCGGCGTGTTGCAGCCGAAGAGAACGGATAGCGAAACTACGGGGGGGCTTGTTGGGATCCCGCACAAGCATGTCTAATTCGGCGTCATCCGCGATAATCTCATCGACGACAACTCTAAATGGCTGGGGGTCTTTCTTGCGTAGCGTCGGATGAGAGGTAATTGGCGCGCGAGGTTCCACCGGGGGCATCGTGACCTTGAGACCTTCCAGGGTGATCCTCCGCACGTGGTGAGTCCTCCGGAAAAGCTCCCACAATCCAATTTCCGCCGAAACTTTCTTGATGCTGATGAGGGGAGGAACATCCGTGCGGCCATGAAACCGCAGGACAAGCCCTTCGCCCCGAATAACGATTTTGGGGTAGAGGGAAACCTGAAGATCGGTAAACTCGACGTCGCTGGCGAAATGTTCACTTAGGGCGCTCACCGCGCGATCCCGCAGATAACCGGGAAGGCGCGGCGCCATTCGCTTCGCGACGATGGCGCTGGTAAGGACCACCAACAGAAGCGCGCCGCCAATAATTCGCCCTTTTTGCATCGGATTCGGTTGCGTTCCCGGTCTTTACACCGATGGAGGGATTTTATCCCCGAGTGGTCAAACAACTCGGCCGGTCACGCGATCGCCGGATTTTCAACCCTGACGCGATCTCGGGGCCTGATGTCCAGGAGCAACTTCCGGCTGACGCTTTCGCCTTGCAGTTGCGCTGTTCTGCTCTTCCCTTCCCGGGAGTTCACGCCGGGGTCCGGTATCGGCGAAGAGCCCATCTTTCTAAAACCCCCGGAAGTTCAGTCTCGCACAATTCTCGACAGTATGTCGAAGTTCGACGGAGCCCTCGACACTTGCTGACGCCCAGTTCCAATACGCAGCGTAAATTCACCCCGGCTCACCGCTTGGCAAATCGTTCCTGACGGAACAGTCGCGGTTTCAGTTCAGGATCCGGCATGAAAGGTCGCCTTCCCGGAGAATGACGGGCAGCGAATTTAGACTCTGGGTGGCGGCGCAGCGCCTAGCCGCGATTTCTCACCCCGGGTCTGGAAGGGCGGGGCTTTACAGGCTGAGGAAAAACCCTGTGCACTTGGCGCTAGCACTGTCAGCACCACCCCGGCGCTCGGCGCGCCACCCCTCCTGATTCAGGAGGGGTGGCGCGCCGAGCGCCGGGGTGGTTGTATGCCGGGGATAGTTTTTCCGCAGCCTGTTTAGCCCCGCCCTTCCGGCAGCGTCCAACCGTGGTGAGAAGTCCGGGCTGGTATTACCGATCCCTGTCGATAAAGCCCCTACCGAAGGCCCGCGCCGCTTCCCGATCACAACCCACCCGTGCCCGCTGCCACCCTCTGGACCTCTTGGTCCCGAATCAAGCAAAGTTAGGCTATCCTATTGATGTTACTGCGCTGGCGCGGTTACGGCGATGCACCGGCACGTTGGGCCTTGAGCGCGAAGTGAAAACCTGGAAAGCGGATGAAGGATTGAGCTATCATTCAGTTTAAGTCCAAACCGAACGTACGGATCTCGGGTGGAAGCGGTCGAGCGATTATGAAACAGATCTCCCGTAGCGGACTTGCCTTCTTTCTCCTTTCTGCCGTCCTCGCCACGGCTGTGTGCCTTCAGGCACGCGACCCGCTGGCCGGCCAGGTCAGCATTTACCGCGACGAGTACGGTGTCCCCCACATCGTGGGTGAGACTGAGGAGGCCACCTTTTTCGGCTACGGTTACGCGCAGGCCCAGGATCACCTGGAGAAGATGATGTTGCAGTATCGCGATGCCCAGGGACGGCGGGCGGAAATCCTGGGCTTCGAGGCCCTGGGCGATGGCTACTTGCGATTTATCCCGCATGAATACCGCTGGGACGGCGACTACTTGCAACGGCTCCTGCGCACCAAGCGGACCGTGGTCGATCACCGCGATCAGATTGACCCCCAGGTTTACAGGATTCTCTCGGGCTTCGCGCGAGGGGTGAATGCCTATATCGAGGAGCATCGGGCAGATGTTCCGGCCTGGATCGACGGCATTACCCCAGAGGATGTCGAAGCCCTGGAGCGCAGCCAGTACCTGCGCTTCTACAGCATCCACGAGGCGCTCAGCAAGCTCACGGACCTGCCGCATTCGTTCCCGAATCTGGGTTCCAATCAATTTGCCATCGCGCGGGAAAAGTCCGCCGACGGCCACATCATCCACGTCGAACACACCCACATGCCTTGGGACAATCGCTTCCAGAACTACGAGGCCCACCTCATCACTCCCGGAAAACTGGACACGGCGGGCATCAGTTGGTTCGGCAGCCCGTTCTTTTTGGACGGCCTTAACGATAAGATCACCTGGTCGGCCACCTGGAACACTCCCAACATCTCGGACGTGTACGAGGAAAAACTCAACCCGCGGAACTCCCTCCAATACCTTTACGAAGGCGCGTGGCGCGAAATTACAGTCTCCTATGAGACCTTCCGGATCAAGGGGCCGCAGGGATTGGAAACGCTTACGTTGCCCTGCTACTACACCCATCACGGGCCCATCGTCAAATTCGAAAAGGAAAGGCATCGCGCCTACGCGGTGAAGCTGCCCAACTACGATGGCGTGAATTACTCCACCAATCTGTATCGTTTCATGAAGGCCGGGAATCTTGCGGATTTCAAAGCCGTGGTCGCCCTGCACCTCATGCCGCGCTGGAACCTTCTCTACACGGATCGGGAGAACCTCTATTGGGTTCACAATGCCAATGTCGCCGAGCGCGCGGACGGTTTCGACTGGCGCCAGCCGGTGCCCGGTTGGGTGAAGGCTACGGAGTGGGGTCCGTACCTTCCCTTGGAGAAGTACCCGCAACTGCTGAACCCGCCCTCCGGGTTCATCCAAAACTGCAACAACCCACCCTGGCTGTCCACGGTGAACTCGGGACTGGCGCCGCTTGACCCGGTTCCCTATTATTTGATCTCTGTCCCGAAGCCGGAAATCAGCCAGGAGGACCTGAACCCGCGCGGGGAAAGGCTGCTGAAAGTCCTGGCGCAGGACAAGCGGTTCACCCTGGAGGAGATGAAATCGCTGGCGTACGACACCTACGTAGTGCCCGCGGATGTCATCGTCCCCTTGCTCACCAGAGCGTTTGAACGAAAGCAGGGCGAGATTACGGACCCGCACATCCACCAAGCCATCGCTATCCTCAAATCCTGGGACCGCCGGTCAGCCGCGGACAGCGTCGCACAGACGGACCTCTATTTTTGGGCCCAGGCCTACCGCGATCTGTTTTCTTCCGTGCGGCTATCGCGTTTTCTTGCCTATACGCGCTATGACCTCAATCTCGAATCACGGGAAGAGCAGGACATGGCGCTCCAAGCCCTGGAGGAGGCCCTCCGGCGGATTGAAAAGGACTTCGGTAAGCCGGAGGTCGCTTGGGGCGCTGTGAACACCGTCGAACGGGGAGGCACTTTCGCAATGGATGGAACTGGCGTGTTTGACGTCCTCCATCCCGATGACGGGCCGCAACAGGAAGATGGCCGGATCCACGACAATGACGGATGGGGACACCTGCTGGTGGTAGAGGAAAGCGATCCCAAGAGGGCCTGGAGCCTCCTCCCTTACGGAGAATCGGAGGACCCCGCCTCACCGCACTATAATGACATGACCAAACTGCACAGCCAGAGAAGCATGAAGCCGCTTTGGCTTACCCCGCAAGAAATTCTCGCCCACACGGAATCGGTCTGGGGTGACAAGGATCGCCTCAAGAGATATCTGCCGGCATCGCAATCCCATTGAGCGGCTGCGAGGCTGCTGCGCTGCGCCTCCAGCGCCGGCCTCACCGCGGGATCAACGCCACAGAGCGCAGGACCCGGGAATAATAACCAAGGGCTTGTAACGACGGGGCTAAACAGGCTGCGGAAAAACCCGCAAGCGCTGTCATTCTGAGGAGCAGCGGCGACGAAGAATCTCGCATTGCCTTGAAAACACTCAGAGCAAGATCCTTCGCTTCGCTCAGGATGACAGTTTGATGGGTTTTTCCGCAGCCTGTAATGCCCCGCCCTTTCAGACCGGTGGTGAGAAATGCGCGCTAAGCTGAACAGGGTTTCGCCGCCACGCGGTGGCACGTAAAGATCGAGGGATACTCTTTCCTGACCCGTGCGGAGAAGGCAGAGACGATTTGCCAAACCGTCGCGAGGGAATGAACTCCCATGGACTCTCTGATGAGTGAAATGAAACGCGGCAATATTTAGGGTGCGAGCGGCTCTCTCCGGTCTTTTTCTTTGAGCTGATGCCGGCATCAAAAATCACACAACAGACTGCGGCTATCCGGCTGCCAACATGCCGCCTTCTTTTGGCTAAACGCAATGCGCACGAAATCCTTGAACTTGATTGGGGCGGGAGGCATGTGCCACAACGACGGCCGCGGCCCGGACGATTGCGTGCGGGTCATCTACGCAATGACCGGGTGCTTCTTACCGAAGCCAGTCGCCTGTTCGAATGCGTGCGCCATTTGCAGGACCCTGAAGTCTTCTTTGTTGCGCCCGACAATCTGCACGCCCACCGGAAGCCCTTCCGGCGTAAAGCCGGCCGGCACCGAGGCCGCTGGGTTGCCCGTTGCCGAGATATACCAGCAGGACTTCATCCAGTCGATGTAGTTATCGAACTTTATGCCGGCGATCTCCGTTGGGTATGGAGTATTGACGTCGAATGCCGGCAACTGCGTGGTGGGCAGAACGAAGTATTCGTACTTTTCGAGGAAGACCTGAAAGCGCCGCCAGACCTGGCCGTGGGCGGTCTCGGCGCGCGCCAGATCCATGCCTGTCAGTCGCAGCCCTTCCTCGATCTCACGCCTAAGCGTGTCCTTGAAAGCGTCCGGGTGGGCGCGAAGTTGGGCTCCGTGGGCAGTCGCCGAAGCCCAGGCGCGCAGCGCGCGGAAGGCGATCTCAGCAGGAGCAAAGTCCGGCTCCGCCTGCTCCACCTCGCACCCCAGCGCTTCAAATGTCGCGCGATGCGCATCCACTACGGTTCGCACGCGAGCGTCGAAGGGTACCCCGCCAAGGTCCTTGAACCAGGCCACGCGCACTCCTTGGAAGCTGCGGTCGAGATGGCGTGCGAAGCCTTCTCCCGGCTCGTTGATGGAGAGCGGGGCAAAAGGATCGGGCCCCGCAAGCGTGCTCAGCACCAGGGCCAAATCGGCCACCGAACGCCCCAGGCAGCCCGAGGTACTGAGCGTCGACCACGCGAAGGCCGCTTTGGGGTTCGGTACGCGGCCAATCGAAGGCCGGAAGCCCACCACATTGCAGAATGCGGCGGGATTGCGCAGCGAACCGCCGGTATCGGAGCCGTCGGCAACCGGCACCAGGCCGCACGCCAGAGCGACCGCAGCCCCCCCAGAGGAACCGCCGCACGTTTTCGTGAGGTCGTAGGGATTGTGCGTCGCGCCAAAGACCTTATTGAACGTCTGCGATCCCGCGCCGAATTCCGGCGTATTGGTCTTGCCGATGGTGATCGCGCCCGCTCCCCGGATCCGCTCGACAACCAGATCGTCTTCGGTGGGGATGTAGTCTTTATAGAGCGGCGATCCGAATGTGGTGCGGATGCCACGGGTTTCGACGAGGTCCTTGTGAGCCACCGGCAAGCCATGCAACGGCCCCAGTTTCTCCTTGCGCGCCTGCATCTCATCGGCATTCGCGGCGGCGGTTGCGGCCATTTCCGGTACCAGGGTCACAATGGCATTGACCTTGGGGTTCACCCGTTCGATCTGCTTCAGGTGCGCGGCCAGGGCTTCACGCGCCGACAGCTTCTTTGTGCGGATCAGCCGGGCCATCTCCACCGTACTCATGAAACATACGGAGGATGCGGCTGCCTGAGCCTCCCAATTGCCCGCGACCAGAGGTGTGGCAGCCAACCTCAGTAGGGCTTCACGGCGGGTGGGATGGATCTCGCTCATGGTGGTGAGTCTATCACGCGTCGAAGTTCGCGCCCGGGCGTTTTCGGCGGGGCTGAAGCCCCGCCCTTCCGGCAGCCCCCAAGAGCGTTTCAGCCTGGTGAGAAATCCGGGCTAAGCGAAGAAACCCACTGACATAAATGTGCGCCCTTCCGCAAACTGGACGCGAATTCTGCGACCGCAGCGAAGCAACTGATTATGTGGAATTAAGGCTGGGTGCAAGGCCGGTCAGAAACGAGCCTTAATCCGGATTTCTCCAGTCTGCCTGGGCAGCCGTATTCGTTCCAGGCTGCGATCAAAGTCCGTCCACGGCTTCCCGTCCAATTCCACCGAACGCAGATGCTTTCCCCAGGGAACACGGAGGACTAACCATGCAGTGCTTGCCGGGTTCCGACTGGGCAGCGTCACGTGGGCATCGACCCCGTCGGCGTTCCCTTCCAAGTGGTAACTTACAGGACCGAAATAGGTCGGCCCTTCACGGACTTCCACCTCCTCCCCCGGGGAGAGCCACCACCGCGGGGTTCCGGCGGCCAACCACAGGGAGTCCCCATCCTCCCGCACCAACAAATCCCGCACGCGGTTCACAAATTTCGCTTCGTCGGGAATCTTGTAGAAAGGCCCGCTCGGAGACCGCCACTGGCGAAACTCCTCGGTGAAGACGTTCACGTCAGGATAATAACAGGCAACAAAGTCGTTGTAGAGATTCCGGATGGCGGCAGGCACTTCGTTGCGCCGGAGATAAGTCAGAGTGGGGTTCTGCAGATTGGCCTGAAATACCATACCGCCGCGACTGAACCAAAGCTTGTCGTCCACCCATCCATGTACGTTGAGACCCAGCGATGACGACATGGTGGCGTTATCTTCCCAATCGTCCAACACCCAATTGGCAAATTGCTCGTCCACGTGGAACATATCCGTCGTCAGCAGGATCATGGGCCCGTAAAGAACCTCACGCGTGGCAGAAAGGCGGTAGGTGGGCAATGCCTTTTGGGGGTAGCGCGAGTAATAGGCGACGCGAATGGGACCAAACAGGCGAATCCGCTGGTAGGGCCGGGTGGGCACGTAGGGAATATAGGTGTTGTCTCGCAGCCTGATGACGGGAGCCAATCGGGAGGCCCGCAGCACCGCCTCACGAATATCCGCTGTGTACGCCGCGGCTTCCTGTGCATATTTCCCTGCATCCTGCGCTCCGGCATCGGCCAAAGCCCTGGCGAGACTGGTTATTCCGGCGGCGGCAAAGGCATTCACGGAAAACCAGTGACCCCAGTCATCGTTATCTTCCAGGTGCCCGGCGGGAAGTAGACCGTATTCCGGAATTTTCTTATCTCCATCGCGCAGCATGGTGAGTTTTCTCTGCTCAATCACCCAGTCAGCAGCGCGCTTCATGCTGGGGGCAGCATGTTTCAACCACGCATTGTCTCGGGTGTAGAAATAGTGCTCACCCAGGGCCCAAAGAACAACTCCGTGGTCAAGGTTGTACTCGGAAGCGGTGTAATCGTAATCCTTGTCAATCCGGGCCCCGTGATACACATCCTTCTGATCGCCAGTGAAAGTTCCGAGAAAGGCCCGGGAACCTTGCAGGCGCATGAATCCCTCCAAATACTCTTCGGCGAGTTTGTGGTCGCCGAGGGCATCGAGAAGAACACATTGGAAGGCCCCCTCGTTTTCAAACACCTGATAGTAGTAGCTCGCCGCGGGCACCATGTAGATCCCACTCTTCGGATCCTTCGTGGCGCTGATCCGGATATGGGGAAGCGTGGCTTTCGCAAACTCCACAAACCGCTTTTCCGGCACCTCGAACGGCACGACGCTATCTGTCACCTGACGCCAGTAGGCGATGACGCGGGCACGTTCGCGGTCGTAATCCAGATTTGCCAGTTGCTCCCGTTCGGCGGGTGAGAGCCTGGGCACAAAGGGCAGGAAAAGCAGCACGCTCTTCTCTTCACCCCCACTGAGGGCGATTTCGGCATGGATGCCCTGAAGTTTCTTATTGCCGTCCACCACTTCCCCCACGGAGACCCGGGCTGACTCGGGAAAACCTGCTCGGGCGCGGACTAACCGGCCATCCTGGGCAAGGAGGGCGCCCTTTTCGAAAGAGACCTTCCCGCCCGGATCAGTCGCAAGCCATAAGTGTGCCGTGGCCGGTTGTGAGGTGGAATCTCGCGCCCGGATCTTGAGCATCAGGATGGCAGGGGTCTGCTCACTGCGCCCGGATTCGTCCGGACCCAGCGGCCCCGAAAGCAGAGTGGCAAAACCCTCTTCCGCATAACTGATGCCGTCGGTTGACCAGGCCGCCGTGGCCACGGGCAGGTAGTTCTCGAGAACCGAGAGCTTGGAGTCCTTGAAAGCGGGCCGGTACTGCGGGGTGGCTCCCGTTCCAATGCGCCACGATATCTTGTCGCCCGGCCACTCCAGCCGCTCCAATTCCCGGCCCTTGGCCTTGGTCCCCTCCTTGGAAATTGTGATGTTTCCACCCCACTCAAAAGCAAATTTCTGCCAACTGGCGTCGGCCGCCAGCGGCAGGTAGAGCCGCCCGCCTTGCCGCTCGACGGGATCCAGGGGGGGAATCTCCTTCGTGGCACGCTCATAGGACTGTTCAGGCTCCCGGGCAAGCTTTTCGCGAATCTTTGCTCCGGACTTGACGATGGAGGGAGAAAACGGGTGCGGGTCGGAACCCAGGGTTACGTAGGCGTGAAAATCGGGAACGTAGACGGGGCCCTTCTGAACGTCGGGGATGCTGAAAGAGAAAGTTCGCTCCTTGGCTTCGAGGGTCACCACCGTAACGTCGTGGGAGCCTGGAAGCGAAGGCTCAGTCGCAACGAGATCGAGCGACAGCCCTTTGGGGACCCCTGAAGTTTTCAAGTGGAAGGATTTTCCCTGGGTCGAGTCACCGGCCGATGGTGTACAAAGGCTTAAATTCCGTAACCGGCCGTTATAAACATTCACGGATCCGTCCCAGAAGTAGGTCGATGCTTCCCCGGCACCCAGCTCCAGACGCACGTTTACGGTCTTCTCCTGCGAGCCGCTGAAGACTTGGACGGCCTCGATGCGAGGGTCAGACAAGAAGACCAGCCGCACCTTTAAAGTTCGGCGATAGTCCAGACCCGGCAGGTTCACCGCCAGGGGATTTTCCGCCTTGTCCAAGGGAATGAACGTGTATCGACATTCTGTTCCCTGGCAGTCCACCTTGGTGGAAGCCTTCAACCAGCTTCCCTGCCAGGGATCGTCCACCGGATCTTCAATGGTGGGCATTTCCGGGGGTGGATAGGGCCAATTGCGAAACCAGTATTGCACCTCCGCCGGGGGGGCGATGTTGCGGGCCTGAACGCGCACTCGGACCTCCCGGATGTCGCGTTCCTCCGCCCATTGCACGCCATAGATGTAATGGCCGTCGACAGCCCGTTCGGCGTTCTGCCCGGCGGTCATTGCTTCCTCGTAATCAAAGGCCACCTGCGAGGCATGTTGATCCTTGACACAGCACCGCTTCCCAAAGGTTGCTATGTCCAGGCCGGGCGTCTCGGCCAAGGCAGAGGAGGTCAAGATTCCGGCGAAGCAGCAACAAACAATCAAGCGAATGATCCGCATGTTCCCTCCGTTAGCGGGTGACTGAGTTGGGTGACCTTGCCTTTCCGTCGCGAGTGGGGTCGCCATTAGCGATATGCCCGACTACTATAATCTGCGGGAGCGGAGATCGTAAGGTCAAAAAAACTGGTCCGTGAGCCAAAAGCACCCACAAAATGCGATTAGCATTTTACAGACATTTTGAGCAGGCCAATCAAGCAAGCGCCTCGTTGAATTGGCAGTCAAGTTCGAGTGTGTTCGTTGATCAGGCCGGTGACAAGTCGAGGGCAGTACTCCACCTGGCTCGGGACGCCGAGGGCAATCCCAAATGCCGGGTGATACCCTCAGGCGAGTGCATTTGTAGCGTAGGCAGCGCCGTTTTGACGAAGGATAAGGGTTATAACGGCAATTAAAAAAACTTGTTTGACATCATTCACCCCATTGCTTACTTTTGAGAACCCTAGTTCTGGGTTCTAAAACATTAGGAAACCAAGGAACGTGTCGCCTGGCGTCCGCAAGCGCGGTCGCGGTCGTTTGGCTCTTGTTCCGCATATTGACCACGCACCATGCTTGACCACCCGAGGTTGCTAACATACGTGGGAAGGAGGGGGGACAATGAGAAGTGATTGTCGTTTCCAGCCTTTATGGCGGCTTGGCTTGCTGGTCGCCCTTACGATGGGCAGTGCAGTGGGACTGCAAGCGCAACTCAATCGCGGCATCATCCAAGGTTTGGTGACGGACCAGACGGGAGCAGCCCTGGTGAATGCGTCCGTAACGATCACATCTGTCGACACCGGTGTTTCTGGGCACACCAAGACCAACTCTACGGGATATTACCGAGCCGTGGATTTGACTCCCGGGGGATATCGCGTTCACATCGAGGCCCGAGGCTTCAATCCCGTCGACGTGGTGGATATTAAGGTTTTCGCCGGTCAGGAAGTGCGGGTAGATCGGCAATTAGAGTTGGGGAGCACGCGCCAGACTATCGAGGTGCAGGCGGCGCAGCCCCTGCTGGAAACCGCCTCTGCCAACAATTCGACCACCGTTGAATCGCAAATCATTCAGGACATGCCCCTTCAGGGCCACGACCTGCAACAGATTGTGTATATGCTACCCGGCGTCCAAAGTGACGCCGGACCTCCGGGCAGCAACTTCGGGTTCAATAGCCAGTTTGGGATCTTCCCCGATCCAACTTCTGTGCAAGGCTCTGATGTCTCGGTAAACGGGGGGCAGGGCGGCGCTAACGCCTGGTACCTCGATGGCAGCTTGAACGTCTCCACCCTTTCGGAGAACATCAACGTCAATCCTTCACCCGACGCGGTTTCCGAGTTCCAGGCCATCACCAGCGACATTGCGGCGCAATATGGGCGGACTGGCGGCGGTGTATTCAACGTGGTGTTGAAGTCCGGCACGAACAAGTTGCACGGCAGCCTGTACGATTACATCCGGAACAGTGCCATGGATGCACGCAACCCGTTTACCTCCATCAATACCGATGGAAGTATTATTCCCAGCCGGCGACTCCAGTTTACCGAGGCGGGCGGGACTATCGGCGGACCCGTGGTGATACCGCATATCTACAACGGCCACGACAAGACGTTTTTCTTTGTGTCTCTCGACAAGACCATCCTTCATTTGACGGGCACTTCGATATTTACAGTTCCTACCGCAGCCATGCGCACGGGCAACTTCAGCGAAGATCCCAACGCCGCGTCCTTCGGCATCTGGAATCCGTGGAGCACTACAGGGCCAAACGCCAACGGTCTTTTCCAACGAACCGCTTTTGGCACTCCCTTGGTCCCCAACGGATGTCTAAACACGGTGGTGGAGTCGAGCACGACTCCTTCTTGTCAGTTCAGCACCCAGATCCCCACGGGCATGCTGAACCCGATCGCTCAGTTCTTTGTAAATTCCTACCCGCTGCCAAACTTCGTTGACCCCAATAGCAATTGCCCAGCCGGCCAGGGTGGCGCTACCATCTGCGACAACTACCTGGGAACAATCGGCAACAGCCAGAACCCCTGGAACATGTCATTCAAAGTGGACCATCAGTGGAGCGATAAGAGCAAGTACTTCGTGGAGTATCTCTATAATCCCGGCAGTTACGGCGTTTTTAAGACTCCGTGGACGGGCGCCACATTTCCCTCGGTGGGATTTGGCGCGTCGTTCCCCGTTACCTTTGCCAATCAAGTGGCCACGGTCGGAAATACCTACCTGCTTAGCCCTTCGCTCGTAAACGAGTTTCGCGCCAGTTTCAGCCGTCAATACATGAACAGCTTTCCGTCTCACGGGGCTTTTCCGAACAGCGTGAGCGATCTCTCCGGCGTGCAACAGGAGCTGGCAAACGCCCAGATTTTCCTGGGGCCCGGCGTCCCTGACCCGCAATGGTATGTGGGCATGCCGGAAGGGAGATCGTCCACCTTTGGCAATCCGGGATTTCTCAACATGATGAGAGCCGGAGAGGCATACACGATTCTGGACAACGTTACCAAGACCATGGGGCGGCACACCATCATGACCGGCTTCATGTATCGTGATGAGCACGACGGCCGCCTGATCTATGATCCCACCCAACTCAACTTTGCCAGCAACGCGGCCAACCTGGTCGCTGATCCCGTTACCGGCTTAGGCGGGTTCGGCTTAGAGCAATTCCTGCTCGGTGCGCCTTCCCCGAACCTGACTCAGACGGGCCTCACCGGGCAACCCTACCAGACAGATCACTACTGGGGGTTTTTTGTGCAAGATGATTTCCGGGTCAAGCCCAACTTCACTTTGAATGTGGGGCTGCGATATGACATCCCGGGCTACTGGAGAACTCGTCAGCAGCCGATGTCGAATTTCTGCCTGAGCTGCACGGATTCTGCGAGCGGTTTGCCAGGTATGTTGATTTATTCAGGGTCTCCCCAGTTGCCGACGGGGAGTAACATCTTCCCGGCTAATAAGAAGGATTTTGCCCCGCGGTTCAGTTTTGCCTGGAGCCCCGGGCGGGACAAGAAAACCGTGCTCCGGGCCGGCTACGACCTTATCTACACCAACGCCACCAACGCTCTGAACAACGACGGACAGGGTGTAGCGCCGGGTCCGCTGTGGCAAACTTTTAATTATTGGGAAGGCAGCTTCAATTCTTCCCAATGCGCGCCTTTTCTGGCCACATGTCCGCCCTGGATGTTGGGCAGTCCCCAAGCGCCCACGGGAACATTGACTCAGCCTGCGGTCGCGGCGAATGGACTCTCACCCGCTCAGGAAAAGGTCCCCGGCTACGGGTCAAGCTTGCAGTTCTATGCGCCCCCACCGGCTGTCGATCCCATGGTGCAAATGTGGGACGTCGACGTCCAGCGCGAGCTTCCGGGCAACCTGATGATAGACATAGGCTATGTAGGCAGCCATGGCACGCACCTGGCGGGCGACACCTTTCGCAACTTCAACTATGTTCCCACGGCCGACAAACTAAAGTACCAAAACCAGTTGAATTCAGAGGTGCCGCTGAGCACTTATTTCTCAGGAAACGCGCTGAATCTGATGGAACAAACCTGGGGTGGCAACTCGCTTCCCATGTCGGACGTACTTGTGCCTTACCCCCTTTTTGGCAGCGTCTTTTCCCAGACGGTGCTCGACGCCTCGTCGGATTACGATGCCCTGCACATCAAAGTACAGAAGCGTTTTTCGAGTGGGCTCAACTTCATCGCCATCTACACATTTTCAAAGGAGATCGACAGTTGCACCGAAGCTCAACTTGCTTCTCAACTGTTTGATCCCATCCACTCTGGATATTCCGGAAACATTGGCGGACGGATTGGAGCGGAAGGCGGCGGTTTCGCCTCGGGAGCGTCCGGGGTGTTTGGCACCGGCTGCCAGAACGAAGACAACCGGCGCGGTGACCGAACCATCTCGATCTCCGACATTCCGCAGCAATTCAACATTGCTGGCACCTACCAGTTGCCGTTTGGATCGGGCAAGCAGTTCCTGAATCAACGGGGAGTCGGCAGAGCCGTACTTGGGGGCTGGGTGCTTTCGGGAAATCTTAACGCTGAGAGCGGTACGCCGCTGGAAGTCACCGGTCCGTGCGACGCGCTTACCTGCCGCCCAGACCTGGTCGGCAATCCATCCCTCCCCCATAATCGGTCCAAAGCCGAGTTGATCAATGACTGGATTAATCCCAGCGCCTTTCTGCCCCCCTATGGTTCTGATCAGACATTTTGGCAGAACCCAACCGCAGCCGACCCGCGAGACTGGCAGTTTGGAACCGCCGGGCTCTATCTTCCGGGCTTGAGAGCGCCAGGCTTTTGGAATGTTGACACGTCCCTTTCCAAACAGATCCACTTCGGCGAGGCCCGTTATCTTCAGTTTCGCTGGGAGGTCTATAATACTCTCAATCACCAGAACTTGGGTTTGCCCAACACCGGCTTTTGCCTGGCGCCGGGCACAGATGGCGAGACCGATGCGGTGCACCAGGCGGGTTGCTCGTTTGGAAAGATTACCAACATCCAAACGGACCCGCGCGCGATGGAGTTCAGCTTGAAGCTGGTATTCTGATGCTGGCAACCCGCCGCGGCTAAACGCTAAGCGGATGCGGACGCGGACGCTTGTGCGCCACTCTGGCGCGAGGCCGGGGGCTGCTGATTGATGCTAGTGTGGTGTCCCGGATAAGATTTGACAATGGCATGTTGCAAGGACCCCCTCACCCCCGGGCCCCTCGGTCGCCACGGCCAGCGAGGGGAGGATGGATTTTATTACCCTCGCCCCTTTGGGGGAGAGGGTGGCGCGCATCCG
>Ga0182030_10014702_pt1 | contig 15417 bp, 10 predicted proteins | sample 812S3MmetaG_FD_121299 | JGI IMG/M metagenome (GOLD analysis project Ga0182030, IMG submission 121299) | Permafrost microbial communities from Stordalen Mire, Sweden - 812S3M metaG (Illumina Assembly) | ecosystem: Environmental > Terrestrial > Soil > Wetlands > Permafrost | place: Sweden... | reverse complement strand
AGGTATCGAATCAAGTATTATGGAGATTCTAAAGCTCTGGGAGGGGAAATCACTGCATTTGAGGGAACAAGTAGCGAATTTGTTTTGACATGATTTACGCTGAAACATTACTTGGTTTTCCATGCCTCAATTGTATATGCATTTATCTACCGTCATATCCTTCTTGACTCGTCATATTCTATGATCTTATGACCAATGCCTTGTAGGAAGCTCAAACGAACGCCATTCTGCTATGCACGCTAAATCGCAAAGCAAAAATACTCCCAGCCTACGTACAATCCTCGCACCTTATCCACGACGCTTCTTCCGAATGGCCTCATCCCATCGCCACGCGTCCTCAAAGATCGCAGGCTTCTTCGCGATAAGTAGAGTTCCCAAGCCTTGTACGACTTGAAAGGCGCCAGTACCAACACTCATGGTTTGTCCCATGATGATAGACTCGCTGACCCCTTCGATCTTGTCAGTCTTCATGCCCGCTGCAGCTTCAAACAGATGATCCGGGGTTTTCTCAAAAGAAGCGAGTTGCAGAACACTGTCTCGCATCTTCGACAAGCCAAATCGAGTGATACCTAGAACCTCGCCTTTGTATGTCATGACATCCGCCAGCAGCTGCATATGTCGAGGATCGATACCCATCGAGTTCATGACTAAATCTATTTCTTTCGCAATGGTTGTCCGTGCAGCCTCGATGCCGAGTACTTCGCGGGTTTCCATTACACTGTTTGTGCATGTCCTAGTGCCGATAACACCTTCCGTGGTCATGCACGCCCGAAGTCCGTATCCTTCGACGAGAACGGTATTTTCATTCTTCTCAGATGTCTGAATGATGGCTCGAGTCGCATCCGGATATCCTGATATCGGAAGTAGGGGTAAAGTACGCTTCAGGTGATTGACACGGAGCAAAAGATCATTTCCTCCTTCATCGATACTAACCTTTGGTTTAGTGCCAGCGCCACGCGGTGTCTTGGTATCAGGATTCTTGCTGACTCGAACAAAGATGTTATCCCCGTTCACCTCAATGTCGAGGGGTGAAATCTTCAATTTCTTGTTCCCAACGATGGAGTTACGGATATCCTGGACACTAATTCCAAGATGCATGTCGTTCAGGGCTTGAGTATCGATCGAAAGACATATCATTGCCCATTTAGCAGACCACATGTCCTCAACAAAACGGATGACGTCTGCTACATATGTCTTCTCGATTCGTCCCTTGACGACGCGGGCAACTTCAATTTGCATCTTATTTTCCAAAGGGCAGGTAATGACTGGTGTGCTGATGACTTTCGAGGCGTTGATAATTTCCTTAATGCGAGGTACACCCTGTGTGATGCTCATACCTGCAACACCAGCAAAATGAAATGTTTTCAGGGTCATCTGCGTTCCAGGCTCCCCAATGGACTGTGCACCCACAGCTCCTACCGCATGGCCCGGCTCAACTTTGGCCTTTTCATACTTTTCTAAACAAAGTTTAATGAACTTTTCCAAAGTCGCAAGCGATATCTTTGCAACACGGTCAACTTGCATTTTTCTAGCCATTTCCTCATCTCCTAGTTGGGAAGAAGGGTCCTGGGGGGTTTGGGGATCATCCGCAAGCTCTTCCAAGCCTGCCTTCTTTCGCATAGAAGCCATCCGCGACGACAAAGCCCCAACATAATTCGTGATAGTCTCTAAAAAGTCTCGGCCACTTTCAAATTCATCGACAGCGTAGTCTCTTTGGTCATCATAGTCTAATTTTTCCCCGTGGAGCAAACCCTTCCGGATGTAAAGGCTCTTCGTTTTAGATAAGAGCTCTTCGCATTTCTTGGTGATCTGATGTGGTAGCAAAGATGGATCGTTATTATTCCATGTTAAAGCTTCTGCATGAATCCAAGTTCGATCGAAATTGACCGGTACTGCACTTCCCTCCATGTCGAGTGGATCCAACTTATCGGCGCCGTATTGGAATTGAACAATAGTGTTCGAAGAATTCCGTACTGTATCATCATACTGCACAGAAAGGTCCTCCAATGACTTCATGAGTCGTCTCGACATGTATCCGGTCTCCGCAGTTTTGACCGCTGTATCAACTAGACCTTCGCGACCGGAAATGGCGTGGAAAAGAAATTCTGTTGGAGTCAGGCCCGAGAAAAAGCTATTCCTAACAAACCCCTTTGAAGGGGGCTGACGAGCATTCTTAGGGAAGTGTGGTAGACTTCGATCCTGGAATCCATCCGGGACCCGTTGGCCCCCAATAATTTGTTGCCCCACAACGGCTACCATTTGCGCAACGTTGAGATTCGATCCTTTGGATCCAGATTTAGCCATGATCAGCGGTGCGTTCCACTTGCTCAGAGTATTGATACAATACTCTCCAGCTTGTTGTCTAACTTTGCTGAGAATTCCCGAAATCGAATTTTCAAGTGTTTCTTCCATATTGCATCCGGTCGCCTTCTCCAAATTCCCGGATTTATAATCTCGGATCAACTGCTCGCAGTCTATGTAAGCTTTTCGCACAAGCTCTCTCTTCTGAGCTACGAGATCCTCGGTCGGATACACGTCGCTGATACCGATGGAAAAACCCTGGTTTGTGAGATATCGAGCAGAGAGCTTTGCAAGCCGGTTCATAGCGGTCACAGCTTCATCAGGACCAAAATCTCGAAGAATAACGTAAAAAATCGAATCCTTCTTCCCAGAGCCAACGGTGGTCTTATCCATTCTTCCGCACATAACCTCTGAATTCCGAACAACAAGCCAACCGTCATTTTCATCCATATCTGGACATTGACCAGCTTTGGCTCTGTAGTCTCGACACTTCGCATCCAAATTGACCTTGACAGGGGATGCCCTGTTTGGCCGCATGAGAACGCTAAAGACTTGTTTACCTGTCCAAAGAGCTTGTGGCTTTATGATTGCGGGAGGGGGAAGGTCCAGCTGGAGATTGCCGTCTACCATATACATGCAAAGATTGGTGAATGTCTTGCGATCGAAGAAATTCTCTTTACTACTCAAGACATATGCCGCTGTGATAAAGTCTTGGGTCGCAGAGATAATTGGTTCTCCGTTTTTGGGAGTTGAGAGATTGTTCTTGACCCCCATTAATTCTATCGCCTCGGTCCTGGCTTCTTCGGTTTGAGGAACATGTAAATTCATTTCATCGCCATCAAAATCAGCGTTATAAGGCGTACATACGCATTCATTTAGACGGAATGTTCTCCATGGCCGAACCTTAACATAATGGCTCATGATACTGAGTTTGTGCAAAGATGGCTGGCGGTTGAAGAGTACAATGTCACCATCCTCAAGGTGTCTCTCCACAATATCACCAATTTTCAAGTGCTTTGATTCGTTCTCCCGACGGGCGAATTTGAGCGAGATCTTGTGATCCGAGTCCTTCTTGATAATATGCTGAGCACCAGGATGTACATTAGGTCCATTTTTGACGCATTTTCGAAGCTTTTCAAGGTTTCTTTCTTGGACTCGTTCAGGATACGTAAGATTCTTCGCGACCAATTCTGGAATGGCGACGTGGTCGATACCTAAATTTGGATCAGGGGAAATGACAGTTCTGCCCGAAAAATCAACACGTTTCCCTGATAGATTTCCTCGGAAACGGCCCTGCTTCCCCTTCAAGCGTTGACAAAAGCCTCGAATTGGCTTTCCATAGGCAGTTTGTTGGAGACCAGGCACATCGCTGTTCACATACATAGCCAATTGCACTTGCAGAAAATCCCACTGTTCCATAATACCTTGGACCGATTGCCCTCTCTGAAGAGCAGCTCTGATTAAAGAGCTAATGTGAACAATATCAGCGAGTTTTGTTGTAAGATCATCTTCCGTGCTGGCACTATCTTGTGCGACTGATGGGCGTATGCATACTGGCGGAGCAGGAACAAACTGCCACAAGAACATCTCGGGTCGACCCTCTGCAGGATTCATTCCCAGGAGTTCACAATCAGATGGAGTGATCATCTTAAAAAGATTTAGGACTCTGAGAGGATTCAGATCATCGATTGCCTTTTTCATGTGTTTCTCCACCTCTGGATTGTTCTTTCTAGCCTCGTCGAAGGAGCTTTGAAATTGTTTTAAGCTCTGCGGTGGCTGCTTCCTCTGGGAGGTGGATTTGTTGAAGGTTATATACTTGTCATGGGCAAGCTTCAGTGGTCCGATCTTTCGAATCTGGCCATTGACGGAATCGCAGTGTGGGCAGACCTTGGCCTTTCGACACTGCTCGTTGATTTTCTTGCAAATTTGTGTTCTCTTCAAATTATCAATTCCAGGTTGCCGCAGTTGCTTTAGGAAGCTCCGCCTGTCGATTTCGGAGAGCAATACCTTTGCACAGTGCTGTGCGGGAGATTAGTTTTGAGCTCCTAGCCTAAGGGTTTCTAACTCACTTTACAGATGTTCTGTAGAATGTTCATGACTAGCTTCAGATAACCTATGTGAAATGCTGGAAGAGCCAATCGTACATGGCCAAAATGCCCGTTGCAATTATGGAGTCCTTCGCCGCATGTTTCGCAGACACCGGTTTTGCTCGAGACGCCCTGAATTGGATGCAAACATTAGCCAACTGTGCTTCATCATACGATTTACGGTAGCTGCACCAATCTTGCATCAAGCGCGCCATGAGAGACCGGCCTCCGCATCTTCTCAACATCATAAAGCACGCGATCAGAGACCTCGAGGACAGCCTGACTAACAATCTCTTGGTTGGATCTGAATGAGGTTAATTTGAATTCAAGAATATTGATGGCTCCGAGATGCTCACTGTATACCAAACTTCAATTCCTTGAACCGTTTGGGGATCTTGTCAACTACCTGGGCCTTGACCGCCTCCCCTCCACCAGTCGACATGAGCTGCATTGTGGGTTTGCTATCGGAATTGTCGCATCAGGTGGCGATGATATGTGTAAAGTGAGAGACTTTGTGCAAATATCTGTTAATCGTAGTGATATCGGATACTCGTATGTCAGCTTCTCGCAGGAAATAAGTAAGGTGAAGAAGGTAAGGTCGTTGTGAATCATCGAGGTAAAGATCTTACATTCCAAATTTCAAGTCGAAAAAAAATACATGGGTTGGCGACGGGTAGTGCCCCTCCTTGCCCCGCATAGTACTTAGTAACCTTAGGTACCTTACCTAATACGTTGGGAATGGCGAGCAGAGCGTATCAGACGCTTTACAACGTCCGATTCATTTTTATTCATTTTTATTCAGGTATGTTTTCGAATTATTTCCCACAATTGATAAGGCAACGACGTGATTTTCATCCATAAATTTAATAATTAAAAGTAAAACTTCTATCAAAAGGTCGCATGCTTTCCATCCTCTCCTCCACGTAGCGCCAAGAATGCCCTCACATCTGTCACATACTGTAACCCCTCAAGCAGTGGAACAAGGTGAAGAAGATCATTGTCGGTGGGATCGTTGATCCAGCCTTCTATTGGAATCGCATTATCTTTTTAATGGTTAGAACCGAGCCTGGCATCAAAAAGATTATCTCACCTTGATGAAACATATAGCTTAAAGGACTGTTGTCCAGGATCATGACCTTGCTCAGATCTGGTTCAACGGAGCTCAGATCTTTAATGAACGCGCCATGTCTGTATGTACAATGTTGTCGATAGTATCGACCCGAGAAAAACTTGCGTTCCTGCTCGAGCCAGTCTATAACGGGGTCTGCGTATTCTTGGACAGAAGCCGTAAAAACAACTAAATTATACCATTTACATACCTGGTTCTTATGAGGATGGCTTAAACGAAAAAGGATTATGGATGACTCACCCGTCGAAGGAAATCGTCACAGTGCGGTCTTTTGTGCACGTAGTAAAGGATAGGATGTTGAGGACCGATACTTGTGGTGCCTCCGGTCCCAACAAAGGTGTTCAGTTTCACCTCGACCATATGACCCGTGCTCATACGGCCTCCTTTAGACATACTATGGATCAAGGTCTCGTCAAGATCAAGTATGAGAGTCTTTTGTGTGAGCCTCCAACTAGGCGCGTCTGAAAGAGTGTATGAGGGTTGACGACGGGGTATCAAAGGTCTTGGCGGCGCTGGTGAGCGAGGATATTTGGTCATGAGGAGTGAAGCAGCTGGGGAGATTGGTGACTTAAGAGTTGCCGGAGATATTTCCGCAACAGCGCCCGACCCATTGCCTTGCGTGCTTGCGGAGGAGGTTTTACGATGCTTTCTCTGTCTTAGACTGTCCTCATTGTGAAGCTTTATTCGAATTGACCTTCTAGCAGGGGCAATCTCATCAGAAATTTGCAGCGACTTGGAGCGTGTGTGGCGACTAGAATTTGCAGATACATTGTATTCCGTCTCGCTCGTCGACCGGTCCCGCTCGGACTCGGACTCAGACGACATTCCAGACGAAGAAGAGTTTGATGAGAATACTTTGGAGGCTCTCACGGACCCTCGTCGCCCAGCTAAGCTCTTTCCGTTATTTTGGGCGCCCAGAGACAAAGAACTTCCCTCTTGTACGGTAGATAGCCCGAGAGCTTGTGTCGTTGAAGCCCGTGTACCCCTCAAAAGCACCGTGCCAGCTTTCCCTATTTGCGAGAACGGCGCAAATTTTCCTCTCTCATCATAAAGGCAGGCTATCAGATATACGCCTGGAGCCGCCAAAGTAGAAAGTACCCAACGTATAGAGTCCAACAGGTTGCTTGAGAGACGAGAAATGATGGACCACCCAGAGGATTCGGAATTTAGCTGCTCATCTCGCTCCTTATCTAACAGCAGAGGAATTCTCTCGCTGATGGTTTTATCGTTGCCAGATTCTGGATCTGCGGAATCGGATACTCCTTCCTTCTTCTCATTGTATATGTCCTCTCGTGAACCCCTTCTAGGCTCCGCTGTGGTAGATGACAAGATATTACCGTAAGAGTTAGATCTTGAGGGAGCCGGGGTCTGTGGCGGTGACACTCGTCCCGAGAGGATATTCAGAGAGTTCATCGTCCTATTCCAGCCATGAAGGAAGACCTTGTGGGGGAGTGTAACGATTAAGCTGAAAGCGGCTTCAGGAGAGCGCGAGCGCGCTACGTGCCCAGAGATCTCGGCGCGCAGTAAATTGATTCGATCTCGAGTGTCGACTAACTTGTCCACTATAGGTAGAATTTGGTTGCTTCGATATTGGCCTTATTGTTGTTGTTGTCGGGGCCGTTGATTTCTTACGTCAGGTAGCAGCAGCTTGGGGTACAGTTCTTTGAAGACGAGGATCGGTTCACCTAAAGATAGCGCTCCAGGCCTAAAAGATCAAATTTCGAATTAGATGTATGAGGGGATAAAGAACAATTAAGTGGATTACTTGCACACACAATCCCGTTCCTTTGATCACACGTCTAAAGTCAGGTCGGGGCGTCGGCAGGAAATGCATGTCCAAGCGGCAGCTTGTGAACCCATGCATTTATTTTCTGGAGCTTCAAGAGTCATCACCAAGCTTAACATACATTCTTGCAAGCACCACCCCTCTGAACCTCATTCACGACAAATTTGTGACACCAATTCTGCTCATCCCTTAGGTTTGAAACATTCTATTTCGTCTTTCCTTTTCTCCTAATCGCAGCTAATACCTTCTAGGACACTCATAAAGCACCGACCTCCCTACCAATAGTGAGAGTGTGAAATCTACCATGCCCTCAATACAAACTGGCTATGCGCCAAATCTGGGCGTATACCTGAAGTCTCTGAAAACGCAGTCATTGGATTCTTCCATTGAAAATCTTATCTCGTAGGTTGCGCCGTGCAACATGGATACAGGGCTGACGAAAGGCAGACTCCTCAAACGAAGACAGATCAAAAACTCAAGGCCATGCGCAATGGCAACAGCACATCTCTTGCTCCGAGTTGTAGCGCGATTTAAGTGGACCGACATAGGGAAGCTATTGCAGCGGATACAAGACGTTGGCTCAAGGCTGATCGAAGCACAACCGAGAGAGATGGTGGTAGGGAATATTGTACGCCGAGTCTTAGGCATGATCAGGGACGAGGCAAAAGAAGACCGAGAAGAAGGGAGCGATTCTGCATCCAATAGCCAAGTGGGCTCCCCCCGTCCGCCTCATAGTGAGCTTGCTTCTATGAAACCAGAAGGGGCTTCGCATGGATTCAGCCCTCTTCGGTTCGAATCCAAAGATGAAATGGAAGCCACTGAAGAAACTAACGGCGAAGATGAATACAAGTCACGGCCACAGGGCGCTCGACCTCCACTCTTAACCTCACACACCTCCTATGCCATATTAAATGGGGGAGCTGCTGCGCAGTCAATGTTTAACCTTCTTTCCGCGACCCCGTCTCCGAATGCGACCCCACCAGGATCCGCCTCACCCCAAGGCAAAGATGCCGTCAACGCCACGTCTCTTGCGCATAGGATTGCCACATCTTCAAAGGATCTGAAGGCAGAAATTATCAGTGGAATCGAGGAGATCATTGACGAGCTTGATCAGGTCGACGATCAAATAGCAGCGTATGCCCAAGAACATATTCATTCTAACGAGGTCATCCTTACCCATACATCTTCCTTGACTGTTCAGAAATTTCTGCTGAAGGCCGCTGAGAAAAGGAAATTCACCGTCATCGTAGCGGAATCATACCCAAATGACCACGAGGCAACGCACGCCGCCGTAACGGGGAAAGTTCGTCAAGATCATGAAGGTGGTGATGAGCTAAGTTCGGAAACATTCTTGAAACCACTCTCTGCTGCAGGCATCACAGTCATTCTTATGATTGATGCTAGCATTTTCGCTATCATGTCGAGGGTGAACAAAGTTATTCTAGCTACTCATGCTGTTATTGCAAACGGTGGGTTAATAGCAGCTGCAGGCGCGCGCATCATTGCAAAGGCCGCAAAGGTCCACAGAACTCCCGTCATTGTAGTCAGCGGTGTCTATAAGCTCAGCCCGGAGTATCCATTCGAATTCGAATCTCTGATTGAGTATGGTGATCCTGGAAGTATCGTGGGATACAACGATGGCGCTTTGGTGGACAGTCTTGAAGTTGACAACCCAGTCTTTGATTACGTACCACCCGACCTAGTCGATCTATACATCACCAATCTGTAAGTTTATGATTCTAGAAGCCAATCCTAATCACTGACTTTCCTGACAGTGGAGCACATGCGCCTTCATACCTCTACAGAATTGTTGCAGATCATTACAAGACGGAAGATATCAATTTTCACAAACCTGAGCTGCAATTTTAAGAGACAATATGAGGCCCAGCCAAAGATGCTGGAGGCATTCTCCAGACACAGGCCTGATGTCGTCAGACGATTCTCTTGTCCATTGAGCGACTGATGCTGAAAAGATCTACAGCAGCTTAATATTGAGACGTTTGGTCGAAGATAGCTCAGAGCCGCGATAGGTGTTGGTGAGGGTGACGTCCGAATATAGGGACCACCACCAGGACGTGCACAAACGATGAATGGATCTCGCGAGGCTACTAGTACTAGTACTGCTACCTAGTACTAGTAGTAATGTTAGACTTCGTCTCATCCCGGGCCCCGGCCTCACCATACTAGCATCACGATCAACCCTAATAATACTGCAATTGAAGCGGCAAGCACAAACATTGTACTGAAGTCCGCTTAAAGCACCCTCCTATTGATATGATGTGAATGGGCGCCGCGTCATCAATTGAACGTGAAGATACTTCTAGAGATTTCCTGAGGGATTCCATTGGTAGCCTTGTTTATGGGAACACGTCATGTAATGTAGCCTGCCTAGATTCAGCGTCAGCGACATCGCTTACAATCTCGGCATTCAGTTCAGCTTCAACCTCAACTTCAACTTCAACTTCAACTTCAAATTCAACCAGCTTTACAATACCTTCCATCTTCCCTAGGTACCCTACTAGACTAACCATAATCTCTAACCTCTTGTGACAATCACGATGCACCCGACAGCGCCCCCTCCCCCTTATAGCGAGACCGACGTCAATTCTCCCAGCGTCCTTGCATCTACCGCTTCAAACACATTCTTCCCCACCCCTCCAGCATCGCCATCTATTGATGATTCTCCTACATATACCCCACAATACACCCCAACTACGTCTGTTAACCATGAGCACGACCATGCTGCCTCAGAATCAGCAGCTGCTTATTTTGATGTAGGATTATCCTTCCTTCATCCCTTTCTCTGAGATACTTCCTCGCTACTCTCTAGGTAGTCTCTTCCAGAACTGCGCGTCTTGCTTCAGCTTCACTGTGGGCGAATGAACACTGATTTCTAATATAAAGACGCGGCCCTATGCTACTAGGGTTTCTGGACCTCCGATCATATATACTATATGCATCACCTCATCTCCTGAACCTAAGGATCTCCTTTTCCCCCAAGGATTGTTCGAATCAAAAGATGTTACATCGCAAGACTGGGCCACCTTTGTGAATTATTTACTCCCTGATCACGATGCAGACGTCAATAGTCAAGTCGCCGACCGGAAGCTGGAAGCGGAACTGATTGACAAGCGAATGCATCAGCTCACCCTCAATCAGGTTGATGCACAACTCGATTCTCTGAAATCACCACGCTATGCTGCGCCGCAATGTAGTCCTTTAGATAAAGCTACAGCAACAATTTTCGAGTGGAATGGAATGTTTTTTGAACCCCGAGGAATTAAGATCAAACTGGTCGATGCTGAAGATAATGCGGTAAATGAAGACCACAACAAACCTACACAGATCCCTTATGACCGTGGATTAGAAGGAGGTCCAGCAGCTACCAATGGAAAGCGGAGAGGTTGGGGCTTCGGGGGGGTGCGAGCTGATTCGCGGGGGTTCAAGATGGGACCGATTGAAGCGGATAATGAAGGCTTCCGAATTGGGAAAAACGGAATAGTTGCTGATAACAAGGGCTTTCGGATTGGAAACTTGTTGGTAGCAGATAACAACGGATTTTCCTTTGGTCCATTTGTTGCGGATTCTCGCGGTCTCACAGTCGCGGGAAGATCTTTTGGTCGCCGTGATTCTCAAGAAGCAGAGAAACTCTGTGGTCGACATAGTCACCACCACCGTGGTCATCATCACCGTGGCCGAGGAGCCCACACCCATGGTCGGCATGGCAGGCAGAGGGGGCGGTCGTCCTCGAGTTCTAGCGAATCTAGCACATCAAGCTCGTCCTCGTCGGACTCTGATTCTTCTTTGGGGTCTCTGCCAGATTACGATGATCTTAAAGATCAGCAACTTCCTATCGCTAAACAATCATTGATGGATTGGCTCAATCACCCTGATCAACCAATTACTAGGGAATCTGTGCATAATATCAGGCAGGAGATCAAAATTGCCAAAAAGGGAAATTCGGCGCCGATGAATCGAGATGCTCTACGTAAGGAAGTCAAGTAAGTTTCAGGCCTAGAACAAATTTTCTATTCAAATTTGCTTGGGAGTTCAGACTAGCTCTTTGATTCTGAATCTGCCCTCAATCCTTATAGGCCTTGATACTGATCTGGGAATTTCGAATATAGGGAATTAATGAGGGAATTCAGAGACAGAAAGAAAGCTCAGAATTTTTTTCGGAGAAACGTCAGGAAAGAAAAACGAGCCATCAAAAAGGCTGAGCGAAAGGAACGGAGAAACTCAAAGAAAGCAGAAAAGCTTTCTAGAAAATACGACAGGAAAGGCAAAGGTAGGATGGAGAATGAACATTTCCCAAGGCCATTCCTCCAAGATCGCACTGCACTAAGCAGATCCACATCGACCCCGTTTCCAGCGGCCCCATTTGGTAGGAATCGCCACCCTCCCAATTTTGCCCTGCATGGTGGCTGGCCGTTCACTCAGCAGCAACCTTATGAACCAGGGAGTGTTTCTGTACCCAATCTAGGTGGTTTCTCCTCTACAGTTTCTCGAGGCGCGGAGAAACTTCATGCCCGAGCAATACAAATGGAAGAGAATGCCAAGACGAAGGAGGCCAAAGCCATCGATCTTCGAACTTTCGCAACAGGACGAAGGGTGGGCGAGAAGGGGAAGCTCAAGATGATAGATGAAGCTACCACATTAGAGGAAGAAGCCGAAATTTGCAAGAGGGAGGCTGAGAAATTACGTACTGAAGCATTGCACTTGGATTCGGAACTTGCGGGAGAACTCGAAGAAAAGCTTGAAGGACAAGTTACAGGAGTCATAAGCCATTGAGAATGTCAGATTGATCTATAATGCCTTGGCATGATCACTCTCTAGCCAATGTTTCAAGTGCACATAATATCAAGGTCTTCTTTCCTTGCACATGTTTCATTATTTGCCTAAGAAAGTGCTACAATCTTCGACTACGGAAACACCTGGTGATGCTTGTGGAGTTGGTGAGAAGAGCAGGCATAACAAAGTCTACAAGACTATTGCAGATAAACCAGCAAGGCGAGGGATCCAAGATCTTGTGTCCGTCCCAAGCGCTGAAGTTTCTCTCAGCGGCAGTGCTATAGACTAAGACACTCTTGGCGAAGAGACCGGCTATAGCCCGATCAAATTCACAGATAGGCTGAATCACAAAGCAGGCAAAATCAAGGTATAAAGCCAATCAATGTTGCAGAGAACGACATTGTTGATATTGATCATTTGAGCGACTTCGACTCTATCTTTGGCAATGTCAATGTCCTTTTCGAAGAACAAGAACTCAGCTCTGCGATTAAATGCTACAATGACCACGCTATCAACTCGAAGACGGATGTGTCTGCCGGTCAAATCGATAGCTTGATGTCAGAAAGGGATTTGGAAAGAGCAATACGCTAGGCTCTGGCTCTCCTTAATTTACAAGGCGGCAAACCAATATAAAATGGAGAAAGAGCGAGGATTAGTACAATTTCCCTAATACCAAAACTATTTCTGACGAGTCGCACAAGTAATTCGTTGATGATTCTGAACAATAACAACAGCAGCAAAAGTGGAATCTTAGACAAGAGCAATAACAAGAGTATATTTAAGGATAGACAATCAAAACAGTCTTAATCAGGGTTTCGAAACAATAGCCTAGGTATAATTATGTTAATAAAGAACAAGAACAAGTAAGACTAATGTATGTGTAGATTCGTTTATAAACTATAGTGATACTAATTAAGGCATTACAAAGCTTGTCCTACGTCTCAATCACTATTATTCGCTTTCTATTATAGACTTTACTAAAGGGCAGAAGAACAGTGCCTTGACTAAGTACAATGATATCACTAATCAAGTTTAGGACATTGATCTTTAGATTAACAACAGCGATTCGGTCAGCAATGATAGTAACGACGAATTCTGCCGATCTCTGTTATAGTACCGCTTTGGGGCGAGCACTGTCACAGCCAAAAGTACTGATGACCCCCAAGGCTATGCAGAGCTATGCTACGTTGCACAGATTGAAGACGTCTATCGTAAACGAGAATCTCATAACATTATTGGCAAGGAGTATATTGATAGCGAGATGTATTATCTGGTAGACTAGGTTCTGATCTTGGTGCGCGGTTCTATATTACGAAATGCGTAAACACAGCTTCTAATTAGTCTCTTTGAGGTACGATGTTAAGCACAGAAAGAGAAGCGGAAGATAGAAGGTTCCGAACAACTAAAGGGATTTGAAGCCGCAGATGGGATACAGCAGAAACGGCAGCAAGGAAGGCTGCGGAAGTTGATGTAATGTTGCGCACCAAAGGCCTGTCGACTTTCAAGGAGATCCCTAACTTCAAAGGCCATCTAGATAGTCTGGCTGTTTTATGAAAAGAACATAGAACTTAATCTATCAACAGTTTTTCAAGTCCGTGGGGACCTCGACCACGTCGCAAATCTCGTGGTTGTATCCAGTATCGAGATTGTCGGCAAGTGCAGCCTTTACCGACACCCCCAAATCCACTACAAGAGATCCCTGGTCAACCGATAATGTACCCTAAGCCTGCTGGAAATTACAGCGAGTTATAGGGCAGTGACCACTAAAAATTCAGGATTATCGATTGTGGACGATTATCGGTTGACCAGGGAACTCTAGTACAGCGAAAACCACAACTGGGTGAACTGGGAGGCGCGAGAGAGCTCCTTGGCATCCTAACTCTCGCATCTCCGGGCCAGACATGACTAGGTAAACCCACATAAAAGATGATGGAACCACCGAAGCACATCAGAGCTAGGACATACTCTCTGCCTAAGCTATAGGATGGGGACGGTAGAGGAGAGAGTGAGGAAGGAAAATATATCTGAACTTGAAAAGGATTATGTTACTAGTTTTCGAGGAGCAAGAGAAGTCGGCTCCAGCTTCCACTACAAGCTCCCTGAGGTCTCCTCGCGGCTCTGCTAAGCTATCGCACTCTCGAATTGATCAGTGTTGAGGATCTATGACTTGCAAGGTAACTGAAGCTTCGCTCAGTATCTATTGAGGCTCGACTAGTAACGCAAGTCGAGATCGATAAGTACCATATTCGACTTTGTGGACCGACAGCTTGCTGGAAACGGGACGGGACACCTATTATGAACGAAACTTCATGGGAAAGGAAAATAGCGATGGTGAGGTCTATTGCTTGGTTGATTGGGTTCCGAATTTGGTGCGAGGCGCTGTATTGCGGAAGGCGAGAGCGCGAGGACGTGTTGCGGAAGGAGGATGAGCATGACAACGATAATTGTTCAATTTTTCGAAAGTGTTAATAATCTTGGATAGATTGATGACTTCCCTATCAAACCACAAAGCAACACTCAGTCTTCTGGACTGGCTTCGGCCAGACTCTCGCCTTGAGTCGGCTATCGCCGATGCAAGTCATATCTGCAGGTCTATGGCGTATCCAAACCCAACATGACACAGCCGTCAATGCCAAGGCCATCAACTTGTACACGGGTAAGTCATTAATCAGCGGTTACGACGGCGACACCTCGTCTTGTGGTTGCTTTTCTCTCGTATACGGGATTTAGCTGCCAAAACAGGCAGGGCAGTCCTGAAGCAATTTTGTTGGAACAAGAACCAGGATCTTCGGCAGTCTCTTCCCCGAGGAGTTTTGAGCTTCAAAAGACCAAGGGACAATTAGGCACACAGTGCTTGACCTGCCGCATATTCATCCTGCGGGTAGAAGCCTGCGCTAGTCTAGGCCAGATCATGTTCTAGTGCGTGCGTACCGCGGCTGAAGTCCTCTGGGAATTTGTCGGAGATCCACTTCCAAGGCGGGTCCTCTTTCTTGTATGCCAATAAGCGCTGCTCGTCTAGGTCTTTGCATGGAATATGTTTTCTCGTGCTCGAGCGGTCCGACTCGTCCTTGCTAGAACGTCTGTCGTGGCTACTATTGGAAATGATGACTTTGAAGCTCATATCAATAGAGCTGGATATAGTCTCTAAGTAAATAAATCTAGCTAATCAGTTTACTCGAATCGTTTTCGTATTCCAATCACAGGCACAAAGTACTATATAGTGTAAATTATAAATATATTAAAAAATATAGTATTCTAGAGATATAAATAGTTTATATATACTGTCTAGTATATTAAATAATATATTCTTTTTTAGTAAAAGT
>Ga0182030_10014701_pt1 | contig 15418 bp, 8 predicted proteins | sample 812S3MmetaG_FD_121299 | JGI IMG/M metagenome (GOLD analysis project Ga0182030, IMG submission 121299) | Permafrost microbial communities from Stordalen Mire, Sweden - 812S3M metaG (Illumina Assembly) | ecosystem: Environmental > Terrestrial > Soil > Wetlands > Permafrost | place: Sweden... | reverse complement strand
ATTGCGGGTCGATGGCGGTGTCGTGAAGAGCGCATTTTAGCGTCTATACGAGCGGCCGAACGGTAAAGGACCATCGGCGAAAGGTGTCGCCGCTGATCCGACTGCGAAGCGCCGTCGCCTCGAGCCCCTGGGAAGCCGCCAGACGAACTCTACGGTTCCCGGATCTCATAGCCGCGCGAGCGCAGCTGAGCCAGCCAGCCGTCAGCGGCAAGGAGCTTCTTGATGCCAACTACGGCCAGGGTGCTTCGATTGCCTTGCAGCGCTTGCTCGGCGCTCGAAATCCAAAGCGAGTCGAGCTGCGTGGAGACTTGAGCGTACTCGCTCCGGAATCGGGACACGCTCATGACTGCGTCGAAGCACGCGATCGGTTCGTCGGCCGGTAACATCGGCCGCAACCGCGCGACGTCGCCGAGCGACCATAAGTTGGCCCGTTCGCGAAGGGACGGCAGGTCCTTCTCCAGGTGCTCGATAACCGATCGCAGGCAGGCCAGCTCGCGCTCCGCGGAGATCTGTGTAAGGTCGCGGATATAACCCTTTTCATCGGGAATCCTCAGATCGAGCACGACGGGTCGAATGGGAACTTGCGCGCGGCGCGAGATGCCCTCGATCCGGCGCCAGATGTCGGGATCATCGTCGAGCCCCTCCTGGTCGAGCGCATGATCGGCGAGATCGAGTGCCGCCAGCATCGGGCGAAGCTTCTCGTCACCCGAGTTGCCGAGATACTTCACCCTCAGGCCCAGCCAGCGCATGTACAGATCGTGCGGTAACACCTGCTCGAGGGTCCGCCCGTCCGGGCTGTGGCGGGCGCGAAGAAGCGAAGGGAGCAGGGTCAGTCCGCGAAAAAATCCGACGTGCGGGTCGATCTGGGGCGGGGCCAGCACGGCCTGGGATTCGTGAATGCGTTTCTCGACATCCGTGGCGTCCCAAATCATCTGTTTCGGCAAGGGCGTCAGCGTGGCGAAGATCCAGAGATCATGATCCCCTTTCGATATGCGCCAGAGGCCCGGGCCCGGCTGCTTGCCGACGACGAGCACCTCGGCCAGTTGGGCGTCGGATGCCGGCGCCTGGATCATGGCCCGCGCTTCGGCTCCCGCCAGGTTGCTTGCGGCCGGTGCGCACGCCGCAAGCACGACCGCCGCACGAGCTGCCCAGATCAATCGGCTGCAGCCGCGGAGACGCCCAAGTCATTGCGGTTCCACCAGCCCCCGCCCAGCGCCTGAAACAACGTGACCGTATCGGTGAACCGGCTCGACAAGGCGCGGACATAAGCGATGCGGGCCTGTTGGTAGGCCTGCTGCGCGGTCAACAACGTCACGTAGCTCACCGCGCCGGCATCGTACTGGCGCTGGATCAGCTCGATGCTGGCATTGGCGGAACTGACTGCATCGTTCTGCGCCTTGAGCGCCTGCGCATCATTGTCGAGCGCCGAGAGGGTGTCAGCGACGTTTTGAAACGCGTTCAGCACCACCAGCCGGTATTGCGCCCTGGCCTGATCATAGAGATCCACCGATGCACGGCGCTTCGCGCGCAGGCTCCCGCCTTCGAAAATGGGCTGAGTCAGGCCCGTCGCAATGCTCCAAACGCCCGAGCTGCCCTGGAACAGGCTGTTCCATATGAGACTCTCGTCGCCGACGGATCCGGTCAGCGTCAGCTGTGGCAGCATGTTGGCCGTCGCCACGCCGATGGCCGCGCTCGCCTGATGCATCATCGCGGCCTGCGCCTGGATGTCCGGGCGTTGTGCAACCAGCGCCGAGGGCAGGCTGACCGGGATTTCCACGGGTAATTTGAGATCCGACAGCTTCAGCGCGACGTGCCCTGCATCATGCGGAAACTGCCCGGTCAGCGCCGCGAGCGCATGTTCGTAGCCTGCCAATTGCTGTTGCAGCGCCGGCAGCGTGGCGCGCACCGAGGCGAGGTTCGACTGCTGCTGCAATACATCGGCGCGCGTGCGTACCCCCGACTGATACTGGCGCTCGATCACGTGCAGCTGCTGCTCCTCGACCGCGATGATCTGGTGGGTAACCTCGATCTGCTCGCGCGTCGCCGCCAACCCGATGGCGCTGGCTGCGACGTTGGAGGTCAGCGTCAGCACGCTGGCCTCCAATTGAAAGGCTTGATTTTCAACCTGTGCGCGCAGTCCTTCGAGCGTACGGCGCTCTGCGCCGAACACGTCGAAGGTATACGAAACGTTGACGTTGGTTTGATAGAGACTGGTGATGAAACTCGGAAACCCTGGTGAGATCGAGGCGCCGCTGATTTTCGCGCGTTCCTGATTCACCGCGCCCTGCAGCTGAGGCGCAAACACGCCCTCTTGGGCGCGCACATTTTCCCGCGCCGCACGCAGCGCCGCTTGCTGAGCGGCAATATCCGGATACTGCTTCAGGGCTTGAGCGATCAGCGCGTCGAGCTCTTCGGACCCGAACAGCGACCACCATTGCCCCGGCAACGTGCCGCCGACTGCAAAGCGCTGTGCTTCGCCGCCGCTGACGGCGGTGGCCTCGGTGGCGCTTGGCAAAGGGTCGGGGGTAAAGCCCTGCGTCCTCGGCGCTGCCGGTGCCTGATAGTTCGGACCTACCGCGCAGCCTGCCATCAGCGCAGGCATGAGTGCCAACGCCACCTGCGCCGTCACAGCCGCGGTGCATGGCGTGGATGCCGGCCGGCTCTGCCCACCACCCGTGCCACGGCTCATGCAGCACCTGATGTGGCGCCGCCCGGCAGGGGCTCGCCCGGCAGATCGCGCGCGTGGCCTGCCGCCGGTGCTGCCGGAGATGCCGGCACTGCCGGGGATGTCGGTGCTGCCGAGTTGGGGATATTGATCCAGCGATGACCGATCTTGCGGCTCACCCAGCGCTCCAAGTCATCGATCCACGTGAAGGCCGCCGGCACCATCACCAGCGTCAGACCGGTCGAGGTTACCAATCCCCCGATCACCGCAATCGCCATCTGCGCCTGAAACGAGGCGCTCGACACCATCGCCACCGGCAGCATTCCAGCGATCATCGCCACCGACGTCATGACGATTGGCCGCGCGCGCTTGTGCCCCGCTTCGAGCAACGCCGTCAGGCGGTCCTTGCCGCTCCGCATTTCCTCGATGGCGAAGTCCACCAGCAAAATGGAGTTTTTCGCGACGATCCCCATCAACATCAAAATGCCCAGCACCGTCGAAAGCGAGAAGGGGCTGTGCGTGAGCACCAAAGCCAGCACCGCCCCACCGATCGAGAGCGGGAGCGCCGAGAGTATGGTGATGGGCTGGAACACCCGCACGAACAACAGCACCAGTACCGCGAACACCAACATGACCCCCGCAACCATCGCCAGTACGAAGCTTGCAAATAGCTCGTCCATGTACTGCGCGGTGCCGATCTCGACAATTTTCACGCCGGCAGGCAAATGCTTGTACACCGGCAATGCCCGGATCTTGTCCAATGCCGTCCCGAGCTGCGCATTGTTCAAATCGGCTTCGAGCGAGACGCGTCGGTTCTGGTTGTAGCGGCGCACCTTTGACGGTCCCTGGCCAAAGCCGATGTCCGCGACCGCCTTGAGGGGCACCGTGGTTCCGCCGCTGGTGCGCACCGGCAGATTTTCGATCGTCGCCAGATTCGAGCGCGCAGACTCGATCAGACTGACCCGAATCGGAATCTGCCGGTCGGGCAGCGAGAACTTGGCGTCGTTCTGGGGCAGATCACCCAAGGTTGCCAGGCGTACGGTCTCGGAAATGCTCGCCACCGTCACGCCCAGTTGCGCGGCCTTGTCGAAATTGGGCCGCACCTCCAGTTCCGGACGCGCCATATCACCGTTGATGCGCGGATCGCGCAATTCTTTGAGCCCGCGCATCTGCTCGACCGCCTCGCGGGCGGTTTGGTCGACCATCTGCGGGTTGCTGCCGACCACGTACAGCGTCACATCACGGCCCTCCCCGTCGGACTGGCTCTGAAAGGTGACGCGCGCATCCGGAATCTTGCGCAGCTCCTTGATCGCCTGCGCCTCCCACTGCTTCTGCGTGAGCTTGCGCTTCGAGGGAGGCACGAGCTGAATATAGAGATTACCGGAGCGGACTTCGCCGTCCTCGCTCTCCCCGAGCGATTCCACCACATTGGCGACTTCCGGATAGCGCTTGAGGATCTGATAAGCCTGGGCGGACGCTGCAGCAGTCTGCGAGAGCAACACGCCCGGCGGCAGCTCGATCCGCAATGCGGACGAGGCGAAATCCGCGTCCGGGGTGAAGGTCTTTGGGACCAGCGCCAGGCCCGCCACCGACACCACGAAGATCACCAATCCCGTCAGCAGGGTCTTGACCCGGTGTTCCACCGACCAGCGCAGCGCCCGCAAATACCAGTCCATGATCTTGCCGTCGGCGCTGCGCAGGTTCTTGTGCGGTTTGAGCGTGTACGCCGCCATCAGCGGGCTGATCAACCGGGCCACCAGCAGGGACATGAAGACGGCCACCGCCACCGTGAAGCCGAACTGGATGAAGAACTGGCCGACCAGGCCGCCCAGGAAACTGACCGGGAGGAATACCGCAATGATGGTGGCCGAGCACGCCACCACCGCAAGCCCGATCTCGTCGGCGGCGTCCATCGCGGCGCGATACGCGCTCTTGCCCATCTTCATGTGCCGCGTGATGTTCTCGACCTCGACGATCGCATCGTCCACCAGCACGCCGGTGATCAGCGAGAGCGCAAGCAGCGTCATTTGATTGAGGGTGAAGCCGAACCACTGCATGAAGGCGAAGGTCGGCAGCGCCGCGAGCGGAATGGCGAGCGCCGCGATCACCGTCGCACGCCAGTCGCGCAGGAACAGCATCACGATCACGACCGCGAGCAGCGCGCCTTCGACCAGCGATTCGATCGAGGAATTGTATGATTGCTGGGTGAAGTCCACCGTGGTGAACACCTGCTTGAGCGTGATGCTCGGCGCTTCCAGGCCGATCTTGACCAGCTCCTGCTGCACCCGATGCAGTGTGGCCACATCCGAGGCGCCTTTGGCCTTGTACACGCCGAAGGTGGTGGCGGGCCGGCCGTTCAAACGCGAAATGCTGCGAACCTCCTCGACGCCGTCGCGCACGTCGGCGATATCGCTCAAGCGGGCGACGCGACCGTCGGGCATCGTCAGGCGCACCTCACCGAGCTGCGAGGCGCTGTGCGCGCCGCCGAGCACCCGGATCGACTGCTCCGAACCACTCACCTGGGCCCGACCGCCTGCGGCATCGATGTTCACCAGCCGCAGCTGCTGATTGACCTCGCCGGCCGTGATGCCGTAGGACTCCATGCGCGCCGGATCGAGATCGACCCGGATCTCACGGCTCACGCCACCGGAACGCGTGACCTGCGCCACGCCGGGGATCGCCAGAAGCCGCTTGCTGATCGTGTCGTCCACGAACCACGACAGCTGCTCCTCACTCATGCCCGTGGTGCTGATGGCGAAGTACACGATCGGCCCGCCGTCCACGTCCAAGCGCTGCACCTGCGGCTCGAGAATTCCTTGCGGTAAATCCGCGCGCACGCGGGCTACGGCATCTCGCACGTCGGTCGTGGCCCGATCCACCGGGGTTCGAATCTGAAATTCGACCACGATCTGCGCAGTCCCTTCCGTCGCCGTGGAAGTGATGTTTTTCACGTTGCCGATGTTGGCGACCGCGCCCTCGACCTTCTGCAATATCTGCGTCTCGAGCTCCGCCGGCGCCGCGCCCGGCTCACTGATGGTGATCTGTACGAAAGGAGCCGAGACATCCGGATTGAGTGTGATGGGCAAACGGATGAACGCCACGATGCCAAACACGCTCAGCACCGCGAACAGCACGAGTGGGAAAACCGGATGCGTAATGGCCCAGGCCGAAATGTGCTTCACGGTCAGCTCGCCTTGCCGGCGATGGCGACGGTCTCGCCGGTGCGCAGGAAGGCGCCGGCAATCGCGACCACGCGTTCGCTGCCGTTGAGGCCTTGGCTCACGAGCAGGCCCTCGGATCGCGCGCCGCCCACGGTCACCGCGCGCCGCTCGACCTTGTTGTCGCCGCCGACGACCAAGACGTAGGTGCCCTTCTCGTCGCTGAGCACGGCGGTCTGCGGCAGCAATACCCCCGTGGTGCTGCCCACCTCGATATCCGCGCGCGCAAAGGCGCCCGGCCGCAGATTCCGATCCGCCGGCAGGACGATGCGGACCGTGCCCTGCCGCGTGCCGGCATCGATGACCGCCCCAATCTGCCAGATCGTCCCGGTGAAGGTGTTGGGCACGCCGTCCAGACGCACCGTCGCGCTCTGACCGAGGACCAGTCGGGGCACATCCTGCTCGGCGACCTGTCCGCGCATCTCGATCTGGCCATCGCGCGCGAGATGAAATAGAACCGTGGACCCTGGGACGGCAATTTGACCGACTTCGGCGCTTCGCATGAGCACGATACCCTCCGTCGGCGCGACAATGATGGTGTGCGCCAGCTTGTTGCGGGCGTCCACGACCTGCGCCTCGGCGGCTCTTATCTTTGCCCGGGCGGTCAGCGCGGTGGTGCGACGCCGCTCGTTTTCCTCCTTTGAAAAGAGATCGTCGCCCTGCTGCGCCCGTGCCCATTCACTCTGCGCCACCGCCGCGTTGGCGCGCACCTCATCGAGGGATGCTTCAGCGGCGTCGAGCTGTGACTGAGCTGTTATCGGGTTCAAGCGGGCCAGTACCTGACCCTTGCGGACCCGATCGCCGGCTTCCACCAGCACCTCGGAGATGCGGCCGGCATCCCCCTCGTTGCCGATCGGCATGTCGTTGCGCGCGCTGATCAATCCGGTCAACGAGACTTTGGATGTCACGGCGCCGAGCGCCGGCACCACCACCGTTACCAGCGGCGGTGCGGCAGCGTCATTGTCGGAAGTGGCGGCGCCCGCATGCGGCCGCAGCAGCATCCAGGCGATCGCCGCCAATACGAGTACGGATCCGCCGCCGACGTAACGCCATCGCCATCCTGGGCGAGCTTCCGAAATTTCGGACGCAACAGACTCATCCATAGCAGCAATCCCTTAGCGAGCTCCGCTGGTTGCCAGGGAGCGAGCGAAAGCCGAAACGATTGGGGCGTACCACGGTGCGCGCAGTCCTCCCACTGCATCTACTGACCTAATACACCGCAGCGCACGGAAGGTTGCAAATATTTAGGGAAATAGTCTCGTCAGACCAACGATGTCGTTGTCACACATCGGATTGACCGGCGATTGCGAATGTCACGCAAATCGAAGTGCTGCGGTCTCGCCGCCCTTATTGCGCGAGCGTCTCGTCGCGCGAGCCCGCGCGCGTCGAGTCCCCGCATCCGATCGCGCTGGCGGTGTAGCTCAGAACTACTATAACCGATTGATTATATTATTTTTATGCCGAGTGGCACGCGGCCATCCTTGCGCACGCATCCGAGGTGGGTTCCGCCTCTGCCCCTCAGGCGTCGACACCCCTCTTGAAGGTTTCCGGCAGGAAGAAGACACCGATAACCAGGGTCGCACCGGCGATGACGATCGGGTACCAGAGTCCGTAGTAGATGTCGCCCGTCGCCGCCACCATAGCAAACGCCGTCGTCGGAAGAAATCCTCCGAACCATCCGTTGCCAATATGATACGGGAGAGACATCGCGCTGTAGCGGATTCTGGCGGGGAACAATTCCACCAGCATGGCCGCGATGGGGCCGTAAACCATGGTGACGTACAGCACCAATACGAACAAGATCGCTACCACCATCGGCCGGTTGATGGTTGCCGGGTTCGCCTTGTCCGGATACCCGACCGCGGTCAGGGCAGTCTTCGCGGCGGCCTGAAACTTCGCGATCGCTTCCTTGCGATCCTTGCCGGTGACCGTTCTCGGATCCGGTGCGGTCAGCGTGGTCGTGCCGCTGCGGATTTCAGCCACCGCGCCGCTCGGCGCATCGATTCGTTTGTAAGAGACCCCGGCCTTGGCGAGGAAGCTCTTGGCGATGTCGCATGATGTCGAGTCAAATTTGTTCTTGCCGATGGGGTCGAACTGAAAAGAGCATTGCCCGGGATCCGCATACACCGTCACCGGCGCCGCCGCTTGCGCCTGATACAGGGCCGGATTGGCGTAACGAGTCAGTGCTTCGAACAGCGGGAAGTACGTCACCATGGCGAGGAAGCAGCCGCACAAGATAATGGGCTTGCGGCCGATCTTGTCCGATAGCCAGCCGAAAAGCACGAATGCCGGCGTCGCCAGGGCGAGTGCGATGGCGGTCAGAATATTGGTGGTGGCGCCGTCGACCCGCAGCATTCGTTCCAGGAAAAAAAGCGCGTAGAACTGGCCCGTATACCACACCACCGCCTGCCCCATGACACCGCCGAACAGGGCGATCAAAACGATCTTGAGGTTGATCCAGCGCCCGAACGCTTCCTGGAGCGGCGCCTTCGACGTGGTGCCCTCATTCTTCATGTTGACGAACACCGGGCTCTCCGCGAGCTGCATCCGGATCCATAGGGAGATGCCGAGCAACAGGAGGGACACCAGGAACGGTATGCGCCAACCCCAGGCCTTGAAGGCGTCCTCGCCTACATACGTGCGTGTGCCGATGACGACCAGAAGTGCGGCGAACAGACCGAGGGTCGCCGTGGTCTGTATCCAGCTGGTGAAAAAGCCCCGCTTGCCGGCGGGCGCGTGCTCGGCGACGTAGGTCGCCGCGCCGCCGTATTCGCCGCCGAGCGCCAAGCCCTGCAGTAGTCTCAGCGCCACCAATAACACCGGCGCGGTTACGCCCACGGTCGCATAACTCGGCAGGAGCCCGACGGCAAACGTCGCACCACCCATGATGCTCATCGTGATCAGAAACGTGTACTTGCGGCCCACCAGATCGCCGAGCCGTCCGAACACCAGCGCTCCGAAAGGCCTCACGGCGAATCCCGCCGCGAACGCGGCCAGCGCGAAAATGAAGCCCGTGGTGTCATTGACACCCGAGAAGAACTGCGCGCTGATCACCGTGGCAAGCAGGCCATACAGATAGAAGTCGTACCACTCGAATACGGTGCCGAGCGAGGAGGCGCCGATCACCAACCAATCGTGCTGCGACTGCGTCTGACCTGCGGGCAAAGCGCCCGCAGCTGTACTGATAGCCATGTCGTCCCCTTCAAATTTTGATGCGCAGGCCCCACATGATGGTCGTCTGGTTCTCGCTTCCAGAGGTCCCTACGGAGGTGCCGACGAAACCGTTGGCGAGACCGTCGGTGACTTCCGACCAGTTCACGCCGCCATAGACGTCGTAGTGCTTGTTGATGATGTAGTCGGCCACGAAGGACACCTCCTTGAAGGCGCCGGCGCACAGCAAACCCGCGGCACTGCAGCCGATGTTGTCCACGCCGCTCGTTCCAAGCCCGATGGTCCAGCTGTTCTGTGTGGTGTGGTAGAACGCACCGGTGAGGTTCAAGCCCGAACTCATGGCATATCTCGCGCCGAACCATTCCATGTTGTACACGGCCGAGTCATTGATGTTGATGCCGACGTTGATCTGGTAGTTTCCTTGAGCACTGCCGACCGTGTAGTCACCATGCTCCTTCTCGATATGAGAGTACCCCGCGTAGAACGTGAGCTTGTCCTTATGACCCGTATCGCCCAGCTCCAGTGTGTATTTACCCAGGAGATTGTACGACTTGTCATCTGAGATGTAGGCCGCCAAGCCCGGGGTTGGAAAGGGATCTCCCGGTGTCGACACCGGGTTCAGCGGGTTCGGACCGTTGTCGAAGGAGCTTCTTAGGTTGACCGCGCCCTTTTCGTTTTCATAGACGGCATCGACGGACAGCCCGTTGAAGGTGGCCCCCACATCGAAGGCGTAGGATTTCCCGAGCAGACCCGTGTCCTGCCCCCCGTTGGAATACATCACCGTAACGCGTGCCGGCCCGCTCGCAAAGGCATACTTGGCCGAGTTGTCCCAGCGCGCCGCCTCCGTGCTGCCCGCGCCGGCGTTGAAGCCCGAATAGCCGAGAAACGAGAACGCATAGGAAAGGGTCTGCGGATCGTACAGAGCGAGCGCGTCGAGCTGCAGCGATTGCTGGCGGCCGATGCTGAGCGTGCCGTATAGTGGGTGGCTCACCCCGCCCCAGACGACGCCATTGAACGGCTGGCCGCACCGGCTGCTGTCCGCGTTCGCGGTTTGCTCCCCCTGCTTGACGCCGCTGTTCGTAGCGATGCTGCCGCACGCATCGGCCAGGTGACCTGATAACGGATTGAATCCGGTGTCGGTCCTCGCCACGAGCGAGAAGCCGCTGGCGATGGGCTCCGACACCCGGATCCCGATTTTCGACTGCTCGAGGCCGCTCTCGGCGATCGTCGACTGGGAACCCGAGAAATTCCGCGTCGTCGTGAAGGCCTGATATTCGAGTCCGTCGATGTACTGGCTGCTGAGGGGTACGCCGTTGCTCTGATAGGCGTAGCCCACATCGATCGTCGCATACAGCGTGACGCCGCCCAGCGACAAGCTGTCAGGCAACGGGTCTTTCACCTCGGCCTGCGCCGGACCCCAAATCAACGCCAGACCGAGCACCGCTCCAGCCAAGCAATTGTGCATTTTCATTGTTGCTCCCTCCCCAAATGTACTCGCACAGCGCGCCGGCCCAGTCGCCTCCAGCCCGCATAGAAACCCCCTTCCGCGTCATCGCCCGACGATGCTTCAAGTCCCCCGGGATCGCACGGGTCGCATTTTTTGGCGGCACATGAGCGCGGCGTGATAGTAGATCTCCCCCCTCCCCCATGCCATTCGACCTTGGTCGATAGCGAAGGCGCGCCTCGCGCGCCATTTGTCTTAGCTCAGTCGCGGGCTTAAAGTGGGTGTCCAGGGAGGGGCATATGTTTTCCAGCTGGCTTTTGTCACTGCTCGCATTGACATATCTCGGCTGTCTGTTCGCTATCGCCTTTTATGGCGAACGCCATCGAACCTACCCCAACCAACGCCGCCTGCGCCCCCTTATCTACGCGCTCGCACTCGGCGTGTACTGCACGTCCTGGACTTTCTTTGGCGCCGTCGGGTCAGCCGTGCGTGACGGCTGGGGCTATCTGCCGATTTACCTGGGGCCCGCGCTGGTATTCCTCTTCGGGTTGCCATTCCTGGAGCGACTGACGAGGATCGGACGGGCGCACAAGGTCAGTTCGATCGCGGATTTCATCGCCTCTCGATTCGGCAAGAGCCGAGCTCTCGCCGTGCTCGTGACGCTGATTGCGCTGGCGGCTGCCATCCCCTACATCGCTCTGCAATACAAGGCCGTCGCCACCAGTGTCGATGTACTGACGGCGGCGAGCGCACGCCATGTGCCGTGGTATCGGGATACTGCCCTAGCCGTCGCATTGATGATGGCGCTGTTCGCGGTGCTGTTCGGCGCCCGCCGCGTCGATGCCACCAGACACCGTGAGGGGTTGATGCTGGCGATTGCGTTCGAATCCCTGCTGAAGCTGCTGGCCTTCGTGGCAGTGGGCGTATTCGCGTGTCTGCACCTCCGCGGCCGACCTTGGGTGCTGCCCGTGCAGCTGGCCGAGAGCGGGACCCTGCTCAACGGCAACACCGCGATGATCACCCTGCTGGCGGCGGCGGCAATCTTTTGTCTGCCGCGGCAATTCCAGGTCGCGGTGGTCGAATGCGCGCGCACCGAGGATTTGAAGACCGCGCGCTGGCTGTTGCCGGCCTACCTTGGAATCTTCTCGGCAGTCGTCGTTCCCGTGGTCGCGCTCGGCACGATCGACGGACTCACGCTGCATACCGCGTCGGACTCGCTGATACTGACGCTTCCCATGAGCTATGGGGTCCCCTGGCTTACCGTATTGGTCTTCCTAGGAGGTCTGTCGGCAGCCACCGCGATGGTGGTGGTCGCCAGCACGGCATTGGCCACGATGATTTCGAATGACATCGCCGCACCGCTGCTATGGCATCAGCGCCTGGAGGACGGCGCCAGCTTGGGAAAGCGCGTGCTGTGGGTGAGGCGCGCCGTCATCGTATCGCTCGCGCTGCTGGCGTTTGCCTACTATCGCAGTGCGTCGGGCTCAATCAGCCTGGCGGCGATCGGTCAGCTGGCCTTCGCCGCCGTGGCACAGTTTGCCCCGGCCCTGTTCGCTGCGCTCTATTGGAGAAATGCGAGCCGCGCGGGCGTGTTTTGGGGAATGTTGAGCGGGTTCCTCGCCTGGGGCTATCTGCTGTTCCTGCCGAATCTCGCAGCCGGCGGAATCGTGGCGGCCAGGGAAATCGCGGCATGGCCTGGGGTAGTCAGCCAGTTGCCGCATTGGCTGGGTCATGTCGCGGCAGCGGATGCGCTCGGACCACGCGCACTTTTGGCGCTGTCGCTCAACGTGCTCGTGATGCTCATCGTGTCGGGGCGCCGCGGCGCAAGTCTGCAGGAGCGGCTGGCGGCACGGGCCTTCGTGGCGCCGAAGCAACCCGCAGTCGGGCTGCTCGCGATCAATTGCAAGATTGGCGATCTCGAGACTGTCGCTTCGCGAATTCTCGGCGCCACAGCCGCCGATCACGCGCTTCGCGAATATGTCGCTCAAACGGGGCACGGTCTGCCCAAACCGTCGGAGCCTGCCGATCGGGGACTGGTGCAACATGTGGAACGCGCACTGGCCGCATCGATAGGCGCTTCATCGGCGCGAGTGGTACTCACCCATGCGCTGCATCGCAAGGGCCTCGAAGTCGATGAAGTCGCTGAGCTTCTCGACGAGACCTCGCAGGAATTGCGCTTCAGCCGACAATTGCTGCAGGCCACGATGGAAAATGTGACGCAGGGCATCAGCGTGGTCGACGCGCAGCTGCGGGTGGTCGCCTGGAACCGACGATATCTGGAACTATTCGGCTATCCCGACGGACTCGTCACGGTCGGGCGCCCGGTCGTCGAATTGCTGCGCTGGAGCGCCGCGCGGGGGGAGCTTGGACTGGGCGACCCCGAAGTGCAGGTAGAAAAGCGGCTGGCGCACTTGCGTGCCGGCACTCCCTACACTTTCCAACGACTACGCCGCAACGGACAGGTGTACAGCATTCACGGTCAACCCATGGCGGGCGGCGGCTTCGTCACGACCTATACGGATATCACGGACTTCAAGCGCCATGAGCAGGCACTTCTCGAGGCCAAGCAAGGATTGGAGGAGCGAGTCGCAAACCGCACGCGAGAACTCAGCGCATCACTCGAAGCGCAACGGATCGCCAAACAGGAGGCGGAAGCCGCGAACATGAGCAAAACGCGATTCTTCGCGGCCGCCAGCCATGATCTTTTGCAGCCGCTAAATGCCGCGCGGCTGTTCGTATCAGCCCTCGAGTCACAGGCGCGGGCAAGCCCGGAATTTCAGGAGTTGGCCAGCCGCATCGATGACTCGATGCGTGCCGCCGAAGAGCTGCTCAACGACCTGCTCGACAGTGCTCGCTTGGACAGCGGTGCGCTCAAGCCGGATATCAGTAGCTTTCCGATTGTCGATCTGCTCGAGGAACTTCACCGGCAATATGCGCCGCTCGCGCAGGCTCGAAACCTGCGGCTTCGCGTCGTCGGCTGCCGCGAAGTCGTGCGCAGCGATCGCTCGTTGCTGCGCCGGATCGTGCAGAACTATCTGTCGAATGGGCTGCGCTACACGCAGCGCGGCGGCGTGCTGCTCGGTTGCCGGAGGCGCGGCGGCGAGATCGAAATTGCCGTGTATGACACCGGTCCCGGCATAGCCCTGCATCAGCGCCAGGCGATGTATGCCGAGTTCAGCCGACTTGAACACGATTCGCCCTGGGGTGAAAAAGGCCTGGGACTCGGCTTGTCCATTTGCGACCGGCTCGCCAAGCTCATGCAACACAGTCTCTCCTTTACCAGCCATCCGGGCCGCGGCTCGATGTTTGGTGTGCGCGTGTTGCGCGAGATCGGCGCACGGCCGCCACGCAGCGGCGACCCACACGCGCCCACGCCGGATCCCGGTAATCTGCAAGGCATGCGGGTGCTGTGCGTCGACAATGACGCCTCGATCCTCGATGGGATGGAGGCGCTGCTCGGGCAGTGGGGCGTCCATGTCGTGAAGGCGCGCAATAGCGCGGAAGCCACCAGGCTGTGCAGCCAATCCGGCGTTGACGTCATCCTGGCCGACTATCACCTGGGCGATGGCGTCGACGGCATCGAATTGTTGCGCCGCATGTGCCGACCGCGAAGACCAACGCTGAGCGCGGCACTAATCAGTGCCGATCACGATGCGGATTTGATGCTGGCTGCGCGCAAGGCGGGATTCCCCCTCCTCCACAAGCCGTTGCGGCCCGCAGCCCTTCGAGCGTTGCTCTGCGCGTTCCGGCAGCAGGCGCGAAATGCGGCCGCATGACCCGGTCACAGCAATGAACTACGAAGTTCTCATAGTCGATGACCACCCGTTGTACCGTCTGGCGCTCAAGGGCGCCGTTGCGGCGGCCTGCCCAAACTGTGAGATATTCGACGCCGACAGTGTCGGCGCCCTCTTCGACGCTCTGGATCGGCATCCTGACGTGGATTTGCTGCTTCTGGATCTCAACCTGCCAGGCGCGTATGGGTTCAACGCCCTTGCGCACCTGCGCGGTTCACGCCCCGAATTGCCCATCATCGTAGTCTCGGCGTCCGACGATCCGGGCACCATGCGCCAGGCATTGGCCTTCGGCGCACAGAGCTTCCTGTCCAAATCCGCCGACGCCGGCACCATTGGCGGCAATGTTCGGGCGGTCCTGCGGGGCGAACTCGTCACGCCGGGCGGCCTGGGATTTTCCAGTGCATCTGACGCGGACCACGGCGCGCTGGAAATCGCTCAACGGATGGCGCAACTGACACCGCAACAGTTCCGCGTCCTGGGCATGCTATGTGCCGGGCGGCTCAACAAGCAGATCGGCGAGGATATGCAGATAACAGAGGCGACCGTCAAGGCGCACATGACCGTTATCCTGCGGAAACTGGGTGCATCGAATCGCACGCAGGCCGTGTTGCTCGCCGGCCGGCTGGCGCGCAAGTCGAGCGAGATCAGACCGCTGCCCGAGGGCGTCGAGTGAGCGAACCCTTTTAGACGCATAATTTTTTCGCGGTTTGCGCGGTCAGCTCGTCCCGACTATTGCCGTTCCGGAGCGGCAGACTGCGGTTGTAATCGTCCGCTTGCGCTGCTCGGCACTCTGAATTGAAAGACACTGCCGCTGGGTCGGTTGGCCGATGCCCACAGTGTGCCTCCGTGCGCTTCGACGATCGAGCGGGACACCGCAAGACCCAAGCCCATGCCTTCGGCTTTGGTGGTAAAGAAGGGGTCGAACAAGCGGCTCAATTTGTCCGGATCGAGTCCGGTACCCACATCGCTGACAGCTATCCCCCGCAAACCGAGGTCAACGTACTCGATGATCTAGGGCTCAGCGCCTATCTCCCACTCTGTAGCTTCGCGTCGGCGATTTCAGCGGCCACCACCCACATCGCGGCATGCGCAGAACGCTCAGTCTGTGCGTCTGTGGAACGAGGAT
>Ga0182030_10014700_pt1 | contig 15418 bp, 14 predicted proteins | sample 812S3MmetaG_FD_121299 | JGI IMG/M metagenome (GOLD analysis project Ga0182030, IMG submission 121299) | Permafrost microbial communities from Stordalen Mire, Sweden - 812S3M metaG (Illumina Assembly) | ecosystem: Environmental > Terrestrial > Soil > Wetlands > Permafrost | place: Sweden... | reverse complement strand
CGCCTCCTACCTCCAATTACTGCGCGATCCGGTGCGCGGCGCGCCGGAAAGGGACGAACTGATCGCCGAGATTACGATCGGCGAAACGTACTTCTTCCGGCATCGCGAGCATTTTGACGCGCTGCGGGATGTAGTGATTCCCGATATCGTTTCGCGAAACCAGTCGAAGCGTACCCTGCGCATCTGGAGCGCCGGCTGCGCCAACGGCTCGGAGCCCTACTCAACAGCGATTCTTCTGAAGCGTGAGCTGATCGCCCCGATTCCTGGGTGGAATGTCTCCATCCTTGGCACCGATATCAACCGGCACTGTCTGGCGCGCGCGCGGCAGGGGCGGTACGAAGAGTGGGCGTTGCGATCTACGCCGGACAACGTGAGACAGGAGTGCTTTTCGAACAGCGGCAACGCCTGGACCATCGCGGCGCCCTACCGGGAGTGGGTCTCGTTTCAGTATCACAATCTGGTCGACGATTCTTTTCCGTCCCTGGTCAACAATCTCTCGGCGTTCGATTTGATCGTATGTCGCAACGTGATGATCTATTTCGGCACGGAGCTGATGCGCCGGATGGTGCGGCAGTTTCATGAATGCCTGGTCCCCGGCGGCTGGCTTCTGGTGGGCCCGGCCGAGCCGAACATGTCCTGCTTTACCGCCTTCCGGACCGTCAACGCCCCCGGCTTGACGCTCTACCAGAAACCGGAAGATGGCTCCTCTCCGCGCCCGCCGGCGGTATTTCCGATCAATCTTCCGGAGGTGCCCGGTGTCAGCTTCAGCCCGCTGGATCGGCCCTTGGATCGGTCGATCGAACGGCCGCCCGATTGGCCAATGGATCGGCCCTTGGATCGGCTCACGGCCCGGGCCCCCGCCAGTGTCCCTCCTACGCTTGCCGACGTGCGCCGCCATGCCGATCAGGGTGACTGGTTGAAGGCGGTTCAATGCTGCGAGGAGTTGCTGCGACAGGACGGGTTGAATGCGCGCGCACATTTCTGCCATGCCTTGGTCTTGGAACAGACGGCCCGGCATACCGAAGCCGAGCGTTCTCTGCGGTGCGCCATTTATCTGGACCGGAAATTTGTGCTGCCACACTATTACCTGGCTCTTCTGCTGCAATCGCACGGAGATCCGCGCCGGGCGATGCGTTCGTTCGATAACACTCTCGATCTGCTGCGGTCGTGCCCCGACTCGGACGTGGTTCCCGACGCCGACGGCATTACAGTTGCCGAGCTCAAGAAGCTGGCCCAGACACATCTCGATATTCTGCGGGAACGGACATGAAGCGAGCCCACATTGACTGGAATGAGGTCAAACATCGTCTGCGGGCCAGCGAGAGCGCCACGGCGCAGGCGCTGCAGGCGGGGCCCCGCCGCATCGAAGAGGTATACACGCGGCGCGCCATCGAACTGGCCAGAACCGCGGCCGAGCGCGCCGTTGGGCGCGGCGTTCCCACTCTGCTGTTCCGCCTGGCGCAAGAGCGGTACGCCATCGAACTCAAAGATCTGGCAGAGGTGCTGCCGTTCAAGCGCTGCGTCCCGGTGCCGGGATCGCCGCCGCAATTTCTGGGCGTAATGAACGTGCGAGGGGAGCTTCGCTCGGTGGCCGACGGACGCCGGATTCTGGCTACCGCCGTCGGCGCCGTCGGGGATTCCGGATTCGTGCTGATGCTGCGCCGTCCGGGACAAGAGATCGGATTGAAGGTGGATGACGTAGACGAGCTTCGAGAGATCCGGCGGGAAGACCTGACTCATTCCGGAAAAAGCGGCTTTGCGCAAGGCATCGCGAGTGGCGCCGTGGTATTGCTCGATGTGGATGCTGTACTGGCTTCGGTGTTTTCGAGGGGGAGCGTCTGATCAAATGACTTGGAACATGAAAATCGGTACCCGGATTCTGGCCGGCTACGGCCTCGCCCTAGTGGTGATCATCGCCGTCGGCATCGTCGCCTATCGGTCCACCACCGAGCTGGTGGATACCGCCGATTGGGTGGCGCACACGCATAAAGTGCAATTCGCCGTGAGCCAGCTTCTCAATACCTTAACGGACGCCGAGACCGGGCAGCGGGGGTTCATCCTCACCGGCGAGGAGCGGTATCTGCAACCCTACCAGGCAGCCATCCGGGACGTCGATCGGCGTCTGCAAGAGGTTCACGATCTCACCATTGACAATCGGAGCGAGCAAGTCCGGCTCGCCAGTCTGCAGCCCCTGGTGGCCGCCAAACTCGCCGAACTGTCCGAGACCATCACGCTGCGGCAGCAAAAAGGCGAGAGCGCCGCTGTCCAGGTGGTACTGACCGACCGCGGAAAAAACGCCATGGACCAGATCCGGCGGATCGCCGCCGAAATGGATTCTGAGGAAAGCGAGTTGCTGCGGCAGCGCGACCTGTCCGCCAAGAGCACCGCCCATTTTGCGTTGACCACGATTCTCTTCGGCGGTGCGCTGGTCGTGGTGCTGGTGGCTACTGCCGGCATCCTGATCAACCGCTCTATCACCCGTCCCTTGGCCGCGTTCATGACTTTTGTGGGGCGCGTGGGCGAGGGGGACCTGACACAGCGCTCGGAGATCGTGAGCCGCGACGAGTTGGGCGAACTGGGGCAGCGTCTGGATCAGATGGTAACCGGCTTGAAGGAAGTGGCCGGCCAGACTCGTTCCGCGACGGAGAACCTGAACTCGGCCGCGGCCGAGATTCTGGCATCCACCCAACAGCAGGCCGCCGGCACCGGAGAGCAGGCCGCGGCGGTTCAGCAAACCACCACCACCATGGAGGAAGTCACGCAATCGGGTGCGCAGATCTCGGAGCGCGCCAAGCTGGTGGCTGCCTCGGCCGAGGCCACCTCGGCAGCCAGCATGGCGGGATTGCAGGCCGTGCAGAATTCCACGCGAATCATGGAAGGCATCCGCGAGCAGGCGGAAGCGGTGGCGGAAAACGTGGTGATGTTGAGCGAAAAAACGCAGGCCATCGGCGAGATCATCGCCACGGTCAACGACATTGCGGAACAATCGCACCTGTTGGCGCTGAACGCCGCGATCGAAGCCGCCGCCGCCGGAGAACACGGGCGCAGCTTCTCGGTGATTGCCAGCGAGGTCAAGAACCTGGCGGATCAGTCGCGCGAGGCCACCGTGCAGGTGCGGTCCATTCTGGGCGAGATACAGAAGGGGATCAACCGCTCCGTCATGCTGACGGAGGAGGCCGTCAAACGAGTGGAATCGGGCAAGCAACAGTCCGACGTCGCCGACCGCACGATTCGCGAGATGACCGAGAACATCCAACAGAGCGTGCAAGCGTTCCAGCAGATTGTGGCCGGCTCCAACCAGCAGCAGATCGGCTTCGTGCAGGTGATGCAGGCGATCCGCGATATCGGCCAGGCAACGCAACAGACTGCCGCCAGCACGCGGCAGCTCGAAAAGGCCGCGGTCAATCTCACCGCGCTCGCGCAACAGCTCCAGAAGGCTGTCGCGATTTACCGGATATAGGAGGATTGGCCGGTTGAAGGATATTCGCCAGAGGCTGCTCGCCACGTTTCAGGTGGAACACCGCGACCACGTGGAGCAGATTCGTGCGCTTTTGGCGGCGGTGGATACGCCCGCCGGGCTGCCGCCCGGTCCGCAACTGGATGAGGCTTTTCGCCGGGCCCATAGCTTGAAGGGAGCCGCGCGCGCGGTAGACCTGCGCCCCATCGAAGGCTTGGCGCATCGTCTGGAGACCCTGTTTTCCCGCGTGCGCCAGGGCTCCATGGCGCTAAACAAGGAAGCCGCCGCGGTGGTGTTTCAGGTGCTCGATGCCAGCGAAGATTGCCTCGCCGGTATGAGTGAGAACCGCCCGAGGCCGGGTTTGACTCCGGCTCTCCAGGCCATCGAACGGTTGCTCGGGATGGAACCGGAGCCCGAGAGTGCGCCGGTAGTGCAGGCAGTGCCGGCATTCCAACCCATTGAGACAGTTCGTGTCACGGCGCAGAACTTCGACGGACTGTTGCGCTCGGCCGGAGGTCTCCTCGCCGAGAGCGACCGCCAGAATCAGGTGGCCTCCCTACTGAGCGCGATTAGCCGCCAGATGGCCGGTTTGCAGAAGGAAGCGGCACAAATGCGGCGCGCCGCGGCCGCGCTGGCGCAGGCGCCGGGATCGAGGCACGATTGGCGCCGCGTGACGGCATTCTTCGATAACGTGGAGCGGCAGACCCGCCTGCTTACCAGGCAGACCGCCGGCGCCCGCCGTCTGCAACAGCGCAGCGCCTGGAGCACCAGCCAACTCAGCAAACAACTGCAACGGGACGTCTGGCAAGCGCGCATGGTGCCGGCTGAAGGCTTGCTGGAAGGCTACCGCCAGATGGTGCGGGAACTGGCGCGGGATTCGTCCAAGGAAATCGACTTCCGGGCTACCAGCACGCGCGTGCACGCCGATCGGGGCGTCCTCGAGTCGCTCAAGGACCCCATCATGCACCTGCTGCGAAACGCTGTGAGCCATGGCATCGAGCTGCCTCGGGAACGGCTGGAAAAGGGCAAGCCGCCGGCGGGCATGGTGACTCTGCGAATCGACACCGAGGGCCAGCATCTCACCGCCACCGTCGAAGACGACGGACGGGGAGTGGACCTGGTCAAAGTGGCTGAACTCGCCGTGCAGCAGGGAATTCTCAGCCCCTCCGAAACCGGGCACTACAACACCGACGACCTGACACGGATTCTATTTCGCCCCGGCTTCTCGACTCTACGGGCGGTCACCGACCTTGCCGGCCGCGGCATGGGTCTTTCGGTGGTCCACGGAGCCGTCCGGCGCCTGCAGGGCGACCTCGAGGTGCGGCCTCGCGAAGGCGGCGGCACCCTCATCCGTCTCTCCGTCCCGCTGTCGATCGCCACTCACCGGTTCCTCCTGGTGAACTGCGGAAATCAACTCTTCGCCATTCCCATTCACGGCATCGAGCGTTTGCTGCGCATCGGGTTTCAGAACGTCCAGACTATGGAGGGCAAGCCGGTGGTGGCAATCAACGGCCAGCCGGTGCCACTGTTTAGCATGCGGCGGCTGTTGAACCTGGAGCGGGGTCCGGAGGCCGACCCCTTGCGGGTAATGCTGGTCCGCGGAAAAGGACGGCGCGCAGCGGTTGCGGTGGACGAGTTCCTGTCGGAGAGCGAGGCGGTGATTCACGACCTTGGGCCGGCTGCGGCGCCCGACGGAAAAATCTCCGGCGCCGTCCTTTTGGACGACGGCGCTGTGGCATTCGTGGTGAATCCGTCAGAGCTGATCGAAGCGCCGCCGTCGGAACCGTTCACTCTCGAGAAGGCCGCCCCACCCGTTCCGAAGTTCATCGCGCCCTCGATTCTGGTGGTGGACGATTCCATCACCACGCGCACGCTGGAGCAGAGCATTCTCGAAGCCAACGGCTACGACGTGCGAGTTGCCGTCGACGGCATAGACGCCCTGGCCGCGCTGCATGCGCAAAAGGCGGACCTCGTGATCGCCGACGTACAGATGCCCCGTCTGGATGGATTCGGCCTATTGGAGGCGATGAAGGCCGATGCTGCCCTCGGGCGGATTCCCGTCATTGTGGTAACTTCGCTCGAACGGCGCGAGGACCAGGAGCGTGGCCTGCGCCTGGGAGCCGACGCCTACATCGTGAAGCGCAAGTTCGATCAGGGAGAGTTGCTGGCCGCAATCCGCCAGATTCTCGGCGCCCCCGGGAGTGCGAATGCGTAAGATCCGGGTCTTGATTGTGGAGGACTCGCGGGTGATCCGGGAGTTTCTGGAATACATCATCGGGCAAGATCCGCGGCTGGAGGTGGCGGGTGTGGTGGAGAGCGCCGAAGAAGCGCTGCGCGTTCTCGACAAGGTGGCTCCGGACGTAATCTCCATGGACATCCGGCTTCCGGGGATGAACGGCTTCGAGGCTACCAAACAAATCATGTCGGAGAGGCCGACCCCCATCGTAGTGGTATCGGCCAGCGTGGAACAGGAAGACCTGCAGATCACCATGAACGCCTTGCAGGCCGGCGCGCTCACGGTTCTGGAAAAGCCCGCGGGCACCACCTCCGCGGAATACGCGGCGATGGCCGAGCGTCTCTGCACCCAACTCGCCATCATGAGCCAGGTAAAGGTGGTGCGCCGGCGTACTTCGGCCAGGCTGACGCCGCGGCCGAGCCAGCGTCCGGTTCGCCCGATGGGCGGTTACGCCATGCTGGGTATTGTCAGTTCCACCGGCGGTCCCAACGCTTTGATGGAACTGCTGAATGGGCTCGGACGGGATTTTCCCCTGCCGATTCTCCTGGTGCAGCACATTACCAGCAGTTTCCTCGATGGCTTTGCCGCATGGCTGCAAAGCGTCTCCCCGTTTTCCGTGGAGATTGTCAAAGGCCGCGTCGTCCCGGAGCGGGGAAAGGTCTACCTGGCCGCCCAGGAGCATCACTTGAGAGCCGAGCTCCGCTGTGTCCGGGTGGATACCGGTGAACCGGTCTGCGCGCAGCGGCCTTCGGGTACCGTGCTGTTCGGCTCCATGGCCAGCAGCCTCGGCAACCGTGCGCTGGGGGTGCTGCTCACCGGTATGGCCGACGATGGTGCGGCGGGATTGCTCGAAATCCGAAGGGCGGGCGGCTATACCATTGCGGAAGACGAATCGACCGCGGTGGTCTACGGAATGCCGGCCGAAGCGGTTCGCCTGGGCGCGGTCAACGAATCTCTACCCTTGCCGGCCATCGCTTCCCGCATCCTGGAACTCACCACGACCAGCCGGGAGGTCGCGTGACGGAGGCGCCGGCCCAGATTCTGATTGTCGAGGACTCGGAAACCCAGGCGCTGCAACTCCGCTACCTGCTGGAGGAGCAGGGCTGGGAAGTCACCCACGCGCCGACTTCGGAATCTGCCCTGGAGAGCTTGAACCGCTATCTCCCGGCGCTGATCATCGCCGACTATCACCTGCCCGGGATTCGCGGCGACGAGTTGTGCCGGCGCGTTCGCATGAACGTCGACACGCGCGCCATCCCCATCCTGATGCTGACCATGGAGGAGGGTCACGGCAGCGAACCGGCTGGCCTGGACAGTGGCGCCGACGACTACGTTTCCAAATCGGTCGCTCCCGAAATCCTCCTGCTGCGAGTGCGCGCCTTACTGCGCACGTCGGGCACGCGGGCATCGGCGCTGGCACACCCGGATTCGCATTTTCACCGGGCGCGAATCCTGGCCATCGACGACAGTCCCACCTACCTGGAACTCCTGGCGCAGTCGCTGAGTGGCGAGGGCTACGAAGTCACGAAGGCGGCCAGCGGCAAGGAGGGGCTGGCGCGCATCGCCGGGAACTCGTTCGATTGCGTGTTGGTGGATCTGGTGATGCCCGAGATCGACGGTATCGAAGTGTGCCGGCGGATCAACGAAAGCGCGGGACACTCGATTGCGGTGATTATGCTCACGGCACGCGAGACGAAAGAGGACATGACCCGAGGGCTGGAGGCGGGCGCGGACGATTTCGTCGGCAAGTCCGGCGACATGACGGTCCTGAAAGCCAGAATCCGGGCGCTCTTGCGGCGCAAATTCTTCCAGGAGGAGAACCGGCGAATCCGCGAAGAACTCCTGCGCAACGAGTTGGACGCAGCGGAGGCGCGCGCTGCTCAGGAACTGACGATGGCGAAGGCGGTCCTGGTTGGCGAACTGGAACGGAAGAACAAAGAGCTGGAGGCATTCAGCTATTCCGTCTCGCACGATTTGCGCGCTCCGCTGAGGAGCATCGACGGTTTCAGCAATGCGCTGCTGGAAGACTACGGACACCAGGTCGACGCTAAGGCCCAGCACTACCTGCATCGGATTCGCGCCGCGGCGCAGCGGATGGGAGAGCTCATCGACGATCTTTTGCAGCTCTCGCGGGTGGGACGAGCCGAACTGCAGCCCGGTCCGGTGGATGTTTCCCAACTGGCGCAGGTTGTCAATAAAGAACTGCAGCAGGCGTCGCCCGACCGCCAGGTTCAGCTTGTGATTCCGGACGGAGTGATGGCCAATGCCGATCGCCGCCTGCTGCAGGTGGTCCTCGAAAACCTGTTCGGCAACGCCTGGAAATTCACCAAGAATGTCGCCGAAGCAGTCATCGAATTCGGAGTCGGCGAGGACGCGGGTGTGCCGGTCTACTACATCCGCGACAACGGCGCGGGCTTCGACATGGCTTACGCGGGAAAGCTCTTCGCGCCATTCCAGCGACTTCATTCGGAGTCCAAGTTCCCGGGTACGGGAATCGGACTGGCCACCGTCTATCGTATAGTAGACCGCCATGGCGGGCGCATCTGGGCGGAAGGCACCGTGGGCAAGGGCGCAACGTTTTACTGGACACTATCGCCACCAAACGGACCGAAAGATTCGATATGAACCGCAACAATCAAGTGATTCTTCTAGTCGAAGACAACCCCGATGATGTCGAATTGACCCGGCGGGCCTTCGAAAAGAGCAAGATGCTGAACGAGATTGTGGTGGCCGGCGATGGTCAGGAAGCGCTCGATTTTCTTTTCGCGGGCGTTGCCCCCAGCGTCGTGCTGCTGGACCTCAACTTGCCCAAGATAGACGGTCTGGAAGTGCTTCGCCGCATCCGGGCGGATGAGCGGACGAAGCGTCTCCCGGTGGTGATCCTCACGACGAGTACGGAGGAGAAAGATCTGATCAGCGGGTACGATTTGGGGGCCAACAGCTATGTTCGCAAGCCGGTGGACTTTGCCCAGTTTGTCGAGGCTGTGCGGCAACTGGGACTCTACTGGCTGGTGTTGAATGAGCGGCCTCCAGTGACGGGAACAAGAACCTGAGACGCCGCGACAGCGATCGGTGCTCCACGTCCGGGCTGGAACGAATCAGCTGTTTCGGCCTTGCTCGGATGGCCAAAATATCCGTCGCAAGCGCGATGGAATGGGCCTACTCTGGGTGGTCGTCATGCAGGACAACGGGCAACCTCTTACTGTTTCCGTCTCCGTCGGTTGGGACAACCGGGCGAACCATCCGCCGCAATGAACGAAGTGGCCAATAACAGGCTTTCCAAGAAACCGGTCGCGAAATTGTAGTCAAGAATGTAGTTGTAGAAATCCTACGGAATGCACGGAATGTTTCTGCTGGAGCAGTGGAGGCCTGTGGTTCGCCAAAACTCCGTATGGATCGGTTTTAACGTGCCGAGGGGATCTTCATGGCCGAGACGATCTTCGGCTCCACGATCACGCTCTCGATCGGCCGGGTGCTCCCCGTGCGGTGGATCGGCGAGCAGCACGTCCGAGAGGACCTCGGCTTTATCCCGTCCTTTGCCGATTGGGTCAAGGCGATCCGCCCGGAGCCCTGTATGGGCCGTGCCCTAAACCTCGACGGCGGGGAGCCACCGTTCTGCGGTCTTCCCGATCTGAATTCCCATTTACAACCGCGCAGCATTGGGCCACGAGGTACGCCATGACTGAGATCGTCGAGCCCCGACCCGAATTCCGCAAACTTGCGGACGACGCGGCGGTGACGGCCTCCAAGATCTAGACCCGGCGAAGTTTTTACACCTGCGGCAGCGGAAGGTAGTCCCTCCGCCGCGCGCCCGCGCGGCTGGGGAATCGCATCTGCTCCTGCTCTGCTTCCGCCTCGCGCAGCAGCGGCTCTACATCTTCTGGCCTAGATTTCACAAGCCTAAGCCCGGTGCTTGCGAGCATCGGATTGCGCTTTCTTTCCAGTTCCAGTGTGTCCCTTTCGCTTTGCGCGTCCTGCTTCCCAATGGCTTCCCAAGTTACCGGTAACTGCTCGACACCGCTGCGGCTTCGTCCGATCACTTTTCCCGCTTTTTCAACTAGACATCTCAATTCATTCTCGAGATTTGAAGTTACACTGCTGCCTACCATCCACCCCACGCTGCAAAAGGAGAATGCGATCGCACCGCCTACAACGATCGGGGCTACAAGAAATGGATACAGAGCCTGAGCAACCAAGGTGAAACACGCTGTTCCGAGTAAGCTGGCCAATGCGCCGAATCTGACTCTGGAGATCACCTTCTTGTTTTTGGCAACAATGGACCGGAGCTCAGCTGCTGCCGTTGTCATAGCTGTATTGTCCATCGCAGGGGCGGTCACGTCTCTTGCCATTCGGTCGCTGCCTTATCGCGAATATCACCGGATATAACTACACTTGCTGGCGAAGTTCCATAGAAAAGGAAAGCACGAACAGAAAAGCAATAATATTGCTCGGGCTGGGCAGCAACTTGGTCACGGTCCGGAAATTCACATCTTGCGTCAAAGTGCCGGGTGCCAAGCTTCAACCGTATTTATGGTTCGCATTCCCCGAGCATCAGTAAGAGTGGTCGTTCTTGACTTGCGGATCGACGTTTGTGCGGCCCAGATCAGTGCGCAGTTGCCGATGCCTCTTGACAGGTGTGCGCTCTTGCGAGGCAATTCAATACCAGCCTTCAAGGCCCTCGTGCAGCCTATCAGACGGAGAAAAATACAACGATGGACGCCACACCACGTCTTCCGGCCGGGGCACGATGATCGCTGCATTCCTAACGCAGTTAGCAAATTCCGCCTGGAGTTCGGCACTCGTAGAGACGCCCCCGAAGCGGACTCTGAACCGCTGCATCGCGCTAACGTAGTTAGCTGGTTTCTTTGGGGCGAGAAGACACAATAGTCGGCCGACCACATCCTCGGACGCTTCCAGGCCTTCATGGTACGGTCTCCGAAGCCACACTAGCACGTCGAAAAGATAAGCGAAGTCTACGTAATCTTCGTTTTCGGCTAAGGAGGCATGCATTTTATTTGCAGAGCGTTCCGACGGCATTTACATCCTCCCCCTGGCTCTCAATGATCCGCTGCGTACGGTCGTTATGGTCCAGGCAAAAAACAATCACAGTGTCTTTAGTCCTGTAGACAAGTCCCCATTCGCTGACGTGTGCAGGAGTCCCCCATGCGGTCTCGATCTCTTGTCGGTTTGCATGCAGATCAGGGAGATCGTGCGCTACGGCGAAACGGGTTCCGGGCGAATGAGCGCCTGGTTCCCCTGTCGCATCTAAAATTGGCCCCACCACGCAGATTGCCAACAAGAGCAAAGAAGCCCAAGTCGCATTAATCCAGCATGGGATATTAGGATAAGCTTTGTATGCGAAGCTGTCCGCATCTTGCAGTTGTGTCATGCCGTAAACCGTGGCGAGCAGGCACACCACCGCCGATACCAAAACTGTCAACAAGAACCACCAACGCCAACCGGAGGTTCTGGACCAAGGCGACGAAACGGCTGATAGGGGAATCAATATTGCGAGCACGGTGAGTAAGCCGGACTGGACGACTAGGGTGGGGGCACTCGGTCGCATGGTCGCAGATTTCTTGAACGAACCCATGAACAGGAAAAACACGAAGGCGCAGAGACCAAGCGGAACTAGCACAGCAATAATTGAGCCGATCATCTCGACATCACCCGCTGACGCTCAGACTCCCCATCTCCGAGTACATCGAAGGGATATCGCGCCCGCTCTAATCCGGCACTAGTCGCAAGCATCATTCCGTTCATTCAAACTTTCGTCGGCTCCTTTCCGCGCGGTCATTCAGGTAGCCGCTATTGTAGCTGAAATGGAGGACGGTCGAACAACCCAGATGCCGCAATCGTGGAGATTTTCATCATTGACTGGCTCGCGGTTAACCAATCGTTCGAAAGCCCAAGGCAGCATCGCCCCGCGCTGGTCGCTCTCCCTGGTGTCCGCCATCCGGTCCTCGAACTGTCGCGAGATTACATCTGCCGCGCCGCTTTCAATCCGATCCACCCGCGCCATGTACCGATTCCTTGTCCGCCACCATGGGGCCGGTTCCTTGCGGGGCCCCAAGGTGGCGGCCTCCGAACATGAAAGGGAATCGCATGACGGGGACTATCGAACAGTCGAAGCGGACGGGAGCCAGCGATGCACGGGCCGACGACTCCGGCAATTTGGTGAAAGCCGAAGACATCCTCACGCCCGAGGAACTCGCCGCCAGGCTCAAGGTGCCCGACTCCTGGGTCTATGAGAAAACGAGAGGCCGGTGCCGGAATCCGATTCCATGCCTGCGCCTCGGGCGCTATGTGCGTTTCGATTGGACGGCTGTGGCAACATGGCTGACGGCCCCCACGCCCCAGGAAACCCGTCCGGCAAGGCCGGATCTTCCGAGCCGGCGGAAAGCGGCCCGCCCGGCCCGCTAAAGCATCTGTCGGCTAGGCCGAATAGCGGCGGTTGCCGAAACCGGGCGAGGCGGTTCCTGAATCTGTCGGTCGTCGCCCGTGACGATTTCATCGCCGCACAAGATAGCGCGGCCGCCGACATGCGCGCCTTCGCCAATCACGACCAGGTCGCAGATCTGCGCATCGCCATCGACTCGGCCGAGTACCCACGCTTCCCCTTTGATCCGCGCATTTCCAGCGACTGTGGCGTCCTGACCGTACACCTGGGCCACATCCTGAACCCATGAGTCGCCCTCATGGGTCAGCGATGATTCGTTCTCAATGTATCCTCCAAGGTCGCCGCGCTTAACATCGCTGAAGTTCCTGAGCGCCCGGATTCGATACACGGTCCGATCTCCCGCTCTCAAGCAATCGCCAACCAGCAATTCGTACTTTTTCTCCATGAGCGGCTCTCCTATCTTCCGAGACCACACATGGCGGGCCGGGCCATCGCAAAGCCGACCGGACGCCGCGCCTGGTCCTCCACGGGCCGCACCCCGACACCTTGACTGCCGCGCCGCCGTGAAACCAGCCTCACGCTCACCTCCACCACTGCCATTGCATCGAGATCACCCAGCAAACACCGAACCACGAACACATCCATTAGTCACCTCACAACAGTTTCATAACCACGACGACTATTGAACCTATGGCCGAAGTCTTAAGAAATGGTTAACTAATCAAAATAAATATTCGAGACATACCAGGGTATTCAGGCCCAGACTCCTCGGTTTCCGCTGTCGGTAGGCGCGTTTAACGTAGAGCCAACGCGAAAGGAGGGGCGTGATTCCGGCCGGCTCAACCAATTGATAGACAGCGCATGTTCTGCCCGTTTCCTTGCGAATCCGTTGCCTGCCCTCCCGCCAACCATCAGATCTTCGCGACAAAGCCCCGTCGCCGAAGGGAAGAGAGGGCAACACAATATAAAGAGAGCCGAACGCACGGCCAATCTCTGGCCACCAGGCCCATCAACGAAAAATTGTGCTGATGACATACCCGAGTACCCACCCCCGTAACCATTCCTTGAAATCTTTCCCTTCATAATCGGCACGTTCGGAGCAATGCGGATCGCGCTCTCGTTCCGCTCGCTCCGGACAACCCAGCGCAGAGCCAACGCAAACTCTGACGAGACGCACGATGGCGGTAAGATTCCAACGAAACGGATGGTTCCGCAAACCGGCACGGGATTATTCTCAGCTTGACCTTTTCACGGACCTTCCGGAAGAGCCCGCCCGGTTGCGCGAAAGCGCAGAGAACACTCAAAACTCTGACGCGAGCCCAGAGACAACCAAAACGTTAGCAGACACGGCGGCCGCTTCCCAGCCGCTCCCCAGAGAGACGGAGACAACAGATGGAAGACATGAACCGATTGGGCGACCTGATTCTGAAACATTGGACAACCCACCGGCCGGAGCTGATAGAAGAGCTGGGAAGGACGAACCAGTTGCAGACCGCGCTGCGCCAGGCGCAGGAACAGACGGGCGATCTTCTCTACAGGCTGACGGTGGTCCAGAAGATGGATTACCACGCGGCCTGGGAGCTGGCGATGCGGGAATGGGCGTTCCTTCCGCCCGACCCGGAGCAGCCCTTCCAGGACCGCCCGGCCCCTCTCCCCTTGGAGCCACCCCCACTGGATCGTCCATTGTCCGGCAAGCCGACCCCGAGCCAGACCCCGTCCCATCCCGCGATTTCCGAATAACGGATTCTGACCGGATTGGCGAAGGCAGCCTCCGCGACAAGGCTTTCGACAATATCGAAGCCATCCGCACCCTGAAGCGCATCGAAGCCGAAAGCCGCGCGGCAACCGCCGCCGAAAAATCCCTGCTGGTGAAATACACCGGCTGGGGCGCCATGGCGAATGCCTTCCGCCCCTACCCGCCGTCCGAATGGCAGCCTACGGCGGCCGAACTCCACGAATTGCTAACCCCGCCGGAATATGAATCCGCCCGCGCCTCGACTCCCAATGCGCACTTCACCTCTCCGCTGGTCGTCCGGGCCGTCTGGCAGGCCATGCTGCGGTTTGGTCTGCAACCAGGCGCGCAGATCCTCGAACCCTCGATGGGAGTCGGCCACTTCCTGGGACTCATGCCCGAGGAGCTTGTCCCCGGCACCCTACGGACCGGCGTCGAACTCGACGCCATCACCGCCCGGATTGCAAAATGCCTCTATCCAGATTCAACGGTCTTCGCCCAGGGCTTGGAGGAGACGGCGCTGCCCGACAATTTCTTCGACGGCGTGATCGGCAACATTCCATTCGGCAACTATCCGGTCTTCGATCCCGCCTATCGCCGCACGCCGTTCCTGACGCGCGCGATTCACGACTATTTCTTCGCCAAGTCTCTCGACAAGGTCCGTGCGGGCGGCGTCATGGCGCTTATTACCAGCCGCTACACGATGGACAAACAGGACCCCGGCATCCGGCGTTACCTCGCCGACCGTGCGGATCTCCTCGGCGCAATCCGCCTTCCCAATACCGCCTTCAAAGCCAATGCCGGAACCGAAGTCACCACCGACATTCTCTTTCTGCAAAAGCGCGCACCTGGCTCCCCAGCATTGGGCGAAGCCTGGCAAGACCTGACTGCCATCGACACGCCAGACGGCGCCATCTTCGTGAACGAATATTTCGCGCGCCGCCCGGAGATGATGCTGGGCGAGATGCGCCTTGAGAGTTCGCTCTACCGCGCCCGCGAGCCGGCACTCGCGGGCGATCTCACTCCCGAGCGCTTGACGGGCGCTGTCGCCGCTCTTCCTGCTCTTGTCTATTCGAACGTTCGGCGCACCGGCCAGGCCGTCATTGACATCCCTGTCCTGGACGGCGTCAAGGACGGAGCTTTTGCGGAGCGTGACGGCGTCATCGTCGTGCGCAGCGGCGATCATTTCGAACCGCCCACCCTTGCGGGTTCGTCCTTAGCGCGCGTCCGCGGCATGCTCGCGGTGCGCGATGCCGTCCGGCTCGTCTTCAAAACCCAGCTTGACGATGCCCCCCTTGACGATGCCTCCGACGAGCGCATCACGGAGGCCCGCCGCCTCCTGAACGATCTTTATGAGTCCTTCGTCCGCAGATATGGAGCGCTGTCGTCGAGGGAGAACTTCAAAGCCTTCGCAGGCGACCCCGATCACCCGCTCCTCCTCTCGCTCGAAACCTACGATCCCGAAACCAAACACGCCGCCAAGGCCGCAATCTTCGAGCGCCGTACGATAGATCGCTACCGCCCGGTCGAGAGTGCCGGGAGCGCTGCCGAGGCCCTCACCGTCTCGCTGAATGAGACCGGCGGCATCGACTG
>Ga0182030_10014699_pt1 | contig 15419 bp, 8 predicted proteins | sample 812S3MmetaG_FD_121299 | JGI IMG/M metagenome (GOLD analysis project Ga0182030, IMG submission 121299) | Permafrost microbial communities from Stordalen Mire, Sweden - 812S3M metaG (Illumina Assembly) | ecosystem: Environmental > Terrestrial > Soil > Wetlands > Permafrost | place: Sweden... | reverse complement strand
TCGGTTTGTGAAACTTACGAGTTGCCTTGGAAGCAATCTGGCAGAGCATATAACGATTCTGCAATGTATGTAAAGCTTCAAAGACTTTATCTGAACGCATGATTTCTCCTTTTGCGTCAACCCCTGATGGCACTCAATACCATTCCCAGGTCAGCTTGACTGACTATAATTTCCTGAACACGATTGGCAAGTTTTGCCCGGTTGGCCGAAGCTCGACTGCTCTCGCTGCACTACCGCCTCGTGCTCCACACTCTTCTTCCTAAAATATAGATGCAAGGCAGCTGTCGGTCGTCGCTTTGTCCGGGGCTGAGACGCGCCTACCTGAGTCCCTTAATTGAACCGGTCTCCACTTCTTGGGCGTCTTGCATTGCGAGACGCAACAGGCTGATGACCAACTGAATTGGTAACCTGAACCTGGTTTGCGTGGAGAGTCCTGCCCTAGCCCATGTGGTTCCGGGCTTGAGGTAAATGTCGGACCAATTTCACCGAAACTAAAGTGTCCTCGACAAGTTGTACAGTAAAACTTTGCGGAGCTAAGGTCAACATTCTTTTTTGCTAATTTAACTTATTGATTCTTAATGGAATCCGGAAAGTTACTTTCCCGATCCTAACACTTTCGATAACGATGCACGTTGCACAGTTTCATGTGCAGGGTAATCGTTCAGCTCCGCGCAACTCGCTCGCATCAGTTAGTGTGGTGCGCCGGAAATAGCATCCGTTATTCCCAGGGCCAGAGTTGGTTCTCTGTGCTGTCTCAGGGGCTAAAGCTCGCTGATTCGATTGCCCTTGCGGCACGGCTGAAGCCGTGCCCTTTCAAAAAAGCCCAATGCCCACCTGCATGACGCACTACTAGTTGTTCGCTCGTAAAGCCTTCTGTATGGTGACCTCATCAAGGAGCGTCCGAGGAAGGGTGAACCACGCAAACAGATCGCGCAATTCCGGTCCACTGCAACAGAACAGCGGTGCCGCCGCAGGAAGACAATAATCAATAGTAGCATATAGTGCGCTAGAGCAAATTCCTATATTGGCGTGTCCTCCCATCCCACCTTAGCCGCGCAAGAATAGCGCGTCGAAGGTGGGGCACCGGGCTGAATTGCCTTTGGGGCTGCATGAAATATTTGAGCAGTGCGGGGATTCCTCGCGGCGCTTGAATGACAACCTGGAAAGGTTGCAGCAGTGGTATGTTCCCCACATTCGCCAAAAGATGGCGGATGTGGGCCACCCGACCTTCCCGCGTTAGGCGCGCAAAAGCAGCGCGTCGAAGGTGGGGCACCCGCGGATACATCTTTTAGGGAACCGCCCTAGTGGCGGGCGCGGGAGGGGTCAGGAGTGTGAGCCACATTCACATCAAGATGCAGCTTCTGTGCGGAGCGCGTACCCGGTGCATAGCAGTTGCGGTCTGCGTTGTAACTGGCGGCACAGGCGGCGGCAATCTGCGAACGCAGCGGCGATTGGGCGAACTGCCAGAGCTCGGCAAAGGGCGCTCCACTTGTCTCCGGCGGCGGCGGCACCTTGGGGAAGGCGCAACCGGGTGAGGGCGGACACGCGTCATTCGCAACCCAGAAGACAAGCTCGCGCCCTTCTGCTGACTCATGCAGATCGCGCGCCGTGCTGATGAGGCTTCCGTCAGGTTCGGTGACCTCGATACCGGAGCAATAGATTCCTGGACTAAATCCGGCTTGCTTCACCGCGTCAGCCCAGGCAAAGACGTATTGCTTCTGCACGTCGAACATTCGCCCACCCTCCTCCTGGTCCAGGAAGATCACGCTTCCGCGGCGGAACCCTTCAACCTCTGCCGCCTGCGCCGCTGCGGCACCATCGGACGCGCCAGGGCTGGCCATACTTTTCAGCTCGGCGTAGGCGCGCCCGTTGAAGAGCAGGAGAAATCCGAAGCCAGCACGCTCGATGGTTGCGCGCTTACCATGCCAGCTATTCGTGCTCTCGCCGGGGGGATTATTCAGCCAATAGCCGGTGAAGGCAAAGATTTTGTGCAAGGCTGCCAGATTGGCGTCGCCGGGATAGTCATTGCGGTCGAATCCAAGATACGCCTCCGACGGGCGGGAGCCGGACGCCAGCGCTCGAGCCGAAATAAGCATTGCCACCACGGTCAGCATCAGCAAAGCCGCGTGCGGTTTCTTCATGTGGATAGTGTAAGGCACATCCGGCGTTGCGGCAGTAGCGGGCGAATTCTCCAGCGTCAGGCTGGAACAGCACCAGGTTGTGTGGCACGGGCAGGGCAGACTGCAAGCCCTCACCGCGCTTCGGGTCTGCGATATTCCGCTCTGGCGCAGTTCCTATATCGGTGTGTCCTCCCAACCCACCATAGCCGCGCAAAGGCAGCGCGTCGAAGGTGGGGCACCTGCGCTTTCTGAAATGTTTGACAGCAGAACAGAATCGAGTGCCGGAAAGTGGAATAAGGTAATAGTTCTGTCACAACTCTTTGTAGCTTCTGCAAATAGGGCGCAGCCATTGCTCGCATCGCGCCAATCCGTTTAAACTCCGGAGCAATAACCCGCTGCGAACTACCGGATCGAAGCATCCAAGCCTGTCCAAATTCTTAACGCGGATGGCCGGAACGAGAGTAGCGGCTGGCTTGCGCAAGTTTGTGACAGGGAATTTCATGCGGAACACACAGGAGAGGCTTTTTGCTGTACCTCCACGCTCTGGGACATTTTCATCCCGAAACGGTTCTTGATAACCACTTTCTGGCATCCCTGGATATTGGGGTGGACGTGAAATGGATTGAAGACCGGGTTGGCATTGTTGAGCGGCGCACCACGCTGCCACTGGAGTACCTGCGCGAGACGCGCAACCAGGATCCTCGCGCCGCCGCCGGGGCGGCTCATACCACGCCAACGCAGATGTCCGAACGCGCCGCGCGTATGGCGCTCGGCCGCGCCAATCTCGATGCATCGCAGCTGGGGATGATCGTCTCCGGTGGCTGCTCGCCTGAGATGCAGATTCCCGCCGACTCCAGCCGCATTGCCAACGCGCTTGGCATTGCCGCAACATGCTTTGATCTGCAATCGGCGTGCTCAAGTTTCGCATCCCAAATTCACTTCCTCAACCAGATGCGCCCCGAGGCGCTGCCCGATTATGTGCTGGTCGTCAACTGCGAGACCTTTACCCGCACCATCGATTACAGAGACCGCCGCCAAGCCGTACTCTTTGGCGACGCGGCCTCGGCGGCCATTGTTTCTTCGCGGGTAGTTGCGCCTTCGGTGATCACGGAGACCACCTTCGGCAGCGACCCTAGAGGACAACACCAGATTACAATTCCCACCGGCGGGCACTTTGCGCAGCAAGGTCATGCGGTGCAGGTCTTCGCCATCCGCACCACTACTGACATTGTGAGGCATCTGCAGGCCTCCGTGCCTCCGGCGGAGACACGGCGCCAGGTCTTCATTGGTCATCAGGCCAATCTGCGCATGCTGGAGAGCGTCTGCAAGCGCACTGGCATTGCATTGTCGGATCACTATGCCAACGTCGGCTACTTCGGCAACTGCGGGGCAGCGGGCGCGCCTACTGTACTTTCGCAAAAATGGGATGAGTTGCACCACTGCGTAATCCATATGGCGGTGGTGGGCTCTGGGCTGGCGTGGGGCGGAATGCGCATCTCGCGCGATTGATCGCACCGGAGACGGAAAAGTCCCAGGGAGCATTTGCCCCTGAGACTTCCGCACTTGAACGACTGGGTGAGCTGTCTCGGCTACGCTTTAGGCGCAACCGGCTCGCCAATTGGCGTGGTGGGCAGGGCGAGCGCCTCCTTGCGCAGTTCTTCGAAGAGAACTGTGCTCAAGTAGCGTTCGCCAAAGCTGGGGACAATGGCGACGATCAGCTTGCCGGCGTTCTCCGGGCGCTGGGCCACCTTCACCGCCGCAAAAACAGCGGCTCCCGAGGAGATTCCGACCAGCAAGCCTTCTTCCTTGGGCAGGCGGCGCGCAAAGGCGATGGCCTCATCGTTGGAGACCTGAATCACTTCGTCGATCAACTTGGTATCCAGCACGGCGGGCACAAAGCCCGCGCCGATTCCCTGTATTTTGTGCGGTCCCGGCTTGCCGCCGGAGAGTACCGGGCTTTCGGTTGGTTCCACCGCAATCGCCTTGAACGACGGCTTCTTCGCCTTGATATAGCGGGCAACGCCGGTGAGAGTTCCGCCGGTACCTACGCCGGAAATCAGAATGTCCACCTTGCCGTCGGTGTCATTCCAGATCTCGGGGCCGGTGGTAGCAAAGTGAATATCGGGATTGGCGGGGTTGTTGAACTGCTGCAGGATATAGCCGTTGGGAGTTGTGGCGAGCAGTTCCTCGGCCTTGGCCACTGCGCCTTTCATGCCGGCGGGGCCGGGGGTCAGCACGATCTTGGCGCCGAAGGCCAGCAGGAGAACGCGGCGTTCCAGACTCATCGTCTCCGGCATGGTGAGGATCAGTTCGTAACCTTTCACCGCCGCTACGAACGCGAGCGCGATTCCCGTATTGCCGCTGGTCGGCTCAATGAGAACCGTTTTTCCCGGATGAATCTTGCCATCGCGCTCGGCGGCCTCGATCAGCGCAACGCCAATGCGGTCTTTAACGCTGGCCAGTGGATTCTGGCTCTCCAGCTTCACGGCCACTCTTGCGGCCGATCCCTGGGTGATCTTGTTGAGGTAGAGGAGGGGCGTTTTTCCGATCAACTCGGTGATGCTGTTTGCAATTGCCATTTCATCTCCTTGCGGCCCGCAATCGGCGAACCTCGAAAAATTCACTGCGCCTGGAGGCGATGTCTTGTTGCCACACCGCACGACAGGGAAATTGCGCGAAAACACTACTTTTTTCCGATGCGCTTCAAAGACATTCGGTGCAACAAAAAGCCCACCGGCCATGGTTACTGGCGGTGGGTTCGTGAAATTCTTCTGAATAAAACTTCTATTCCACGATCTCATTTTCGCCAGAGGGCCGCTTCCCGCAACAACAGCAGGCAAAAGACCGACAGATCTGGCAACAGATCATCATGATCTTTTCTTTATAGCCCGTTCTTTTCCCGGAGTCAACACCGGCCCGCTCACAGAAGTGCCCATGGCAGCTTTGCCTGCATCATGGAGGAGCATGAGCACATCCAACTGATTGCAGACTCATTCCAGGTAACGGTATCCGAGTAATCATGGCAATAAGCACGGATGAGCCGATGCATGATCTCCCACTAGCGTAATCTTCACCATAGAAAGGAGCTGGAGAGGCTCGGTCGGGCAACTCCAGCGCAAGGTTGAAAGAGATTCTTATGGCAAAAATCCATTCATGGGCGGCAAAAGCCGCCAAGCAGAAACTTATTCCCTACGAGTTCGATCCCGGTCCGCTGGGAGCGGAAGAAGTGGAAGTCAAAGTCGAACATTGCGGTCTATGCCACTCCGACCTTTCGGTTCTGAACAATGACTGGGGTTCCTCGCAATATCCCCTCGTGCCCGGCCATGAGGCAATTGGAAAGGTGGTTGCCGTGGGCGAGCGCGCCCTGGGCGTAAAGGTTGGAGACCACGTCGGGGTGGGCTGGACCGCGGCAAGCTGCATGCATTGCGAGCTCTGCCTCTCCGGCGGACAGCACCTCTGCCACAGCTCACAAGCTACCATCATCGGCCACGCCGGAGGGTTCGCCGATCGCATCCGCGCCCATTGGGCCTGGACGATTCCGTTGCCGGCGGCACTGGATGCAAGCACCGCCGGTCCACTGCTGTGCGGCGGCATTACGGTCTTTAATCCGTTTGTGCTGCACTCCATCAGCCCTACCGCGCGGGTCGGGATTCTCGGCATCGGAGGACTGGGACACATGGCGCTCAAGTTCGCCAACGCCTGGGGCTGCGACGTCACGGCCTTTACCTCAAGCGAATCGAAGCGGGAGGAAGCAAAGCTGCTGGGCGCGCATCATGTTGTCTCCAGCCGCGATGTAAAGTCGATCAAGTCCATTGCCGGCTCACTCGACCTGCTGCTCATCACCGCCAATGTTCCATTGGAGTGGGGCGCGCTGATTGCGACCCTTGCACCCAAGGGACGAATGCACATCGTGGGGGCTGTGCTTGAGCCGATTCCGGTGAGAGCATTCGACCTCATTGGCGCCGAGCGCGAGATCTCCGGCTCACCTACCGGCTCGCCAGTGGACATCGCAAGGATGCTCGACTTCGCCGCGCGCCATCATATCGCGCCCAAGGTCGAGCGCTTCCCGATGAGCCAGGTCAACGAAGCAATAGCGCACCTGGACTCCGGCAAAGCACGCTACCGGATCATCCTCGACGCCGATTTCAAGTAGACGGTGCGCGCAGCGCAAAGCCTCGCCCAGGACGGTTGGGCGGGGCTTTGCCTGGTCTTCGACGGCAATTTTCTAGCCAGGCACAAAGTGACTGCGGGTACCGGCTTGATGGAAACGGTCTTTACTCACCCCACGTTGTTCGCTTGAAAAGCTGGGCGTGTACTTAGGCGGCGATTCAACGATAATGAAGCATTGCGCGATTCATCGTGCGATTGAGAAAGAGGTTCCCGTGCGCCGTTTCGCGTCCGTCAGCTTTCCGGTACTGGGTGTCACCATGTTATGTACAGTGCTTGGAGCCGCGCAGGTTTCAGCTCCGGCAGCGAAGGCCGCCCAGAGTCCGGCCCGCCACGGTCTGTTTGCGCTCGATGAAGATCTGCAGGCACTGGCCGAGCGCGTTGGAACCGCAGTGGTGACAATCGCGGTGACCGGCCTGACGACGGTGCAGGATCCAAGCACGCGGCAGACCAATATCGCAAAGGAGCAGGGGCTTGGCTCCGGCATCGTGGTTGATCCATCAGGGTACATCCTGACCAATGCCCACGTCGTGGAGCATGCGACCTCGATCACGGTTCTGGTATTTCGCCATCGCAGCCAGCAGACTGGCGGCACTGAAGATGCCGAACGCTTTGCCGCCAGAATTCTGGGCCGTGACTCGCTGACCGATATGGCACTTCTCAAAGTAGAGGCTACCAACCTGCCGTCGCTCAAACTGGCAAACTCCGACCAGGTGCGTGTCGGTCAGATTGCCCTGGCCTTTGGCAGCCCGCTCGGCCTTGAAAACACAGTGACCATGGGTGTCATCAGTTCGACAAAACGCCAACTGAACAGCGCAACTCCGGTGGTTTATCTGCAGACCGACGCGGCCATCAACCCCGGCAACTCAGGCGGACCGCTGGTGGATATCAATGGCGAGGTCATCGGCATGAATACTTTGATTGCCTCGCAGTCGGGTGGCAGCGAGGGCGTAGGCTTTTCGATTCCCTCCAACACATTGAGGCTCGTCTATGAACAGCTGCGCGAGTATGGGCATGTGCGCCGTGGCGCTATCGGCATCATCGCCCGCGACATCACGCCAACCCTCGCCAGTGGACTTGGCCTGAAGGAGCAATCCGGGGTCATTCTCGAAGACGTTGTGCCAGGTTCCTCCGCCGATCACTCGGGCTTGCATCCAGGCGACATTCTGCTATCCGTCGATGACAATTCTTTTCGCGACCCGCGAGGCCTGTCGGTATTGCTTTTTCAGAAAAAAATCGGTGATGTGACGGTCTTCAAGGTTCAGCGTGGAACGCAGGCGCTGACCATGAAAGTCCCGGTCACCGAGCGCGAGGGCGATCCGGAGAGCATTCTTGATCCCACGCAATCGGCCAGTAACATCATCCCCAAGCTGGGGATTGTAGGCATACAGATTACGGATTCGGTCGCGCAGCTTATCCCACGTACACGCCTTCCGGGAGGCATTCTGGTGACCGCGCTGACCGCCGGAGGCAACGCCTCCCTCTTCGGTCTGCAGCCCGGCGACGTGCTGCACCTGATGAATCGCACGCCTCTTGATTCGCTGGAGACCCTTCGTAAGGAGCTGGCAGGGCTGAAGCCGGGCGATCCAGTGGTCTTCAGCATTGAGCGTAGCGGCCAGCTCAATTACATCGCATTTGTTATTCCGGAGTAGAAGCGGCGCGCGCGGATGGCGCCGCCGGTTGCAAAAACCGGGCAGCGATGGAACTGCCCGATCAGCCGTGGCAAACCGCTCCTGAGCGAGCGAAGATCACACCCGTCCGGTGATACGGCTCACTGCGATAATCCCCTGGAACAAATACACTAGCGCGTTCTGGAGTCTCGGTTCGGGCTTCCCTTGGGAATGTTCTGCACCCACCAGACTGAGGTCAATATGTCCATTTTTGACTCCGCGGCGCATCGTCCGCTCCGTCAGTATTCCATTGAAGAACTAAAAACGCAGGCGGCGCTGATGCGCGGCTACAACCTGGCGGCGCTCTATTGTGCCGGCTCGGGCCACTCGGGCGGCACACTGTCCATCATGGATATCACGGCGGCGCTCTACCTGAAGGTTGCCGACCACGATCCCAGCAAGCCTACATGGGCCGAACGGGATCGCATCATCTGGTCGGCCGGACATAAGGCACCGGCTCTCTATGTGGGCCTCGCCTTCGCCGGTTTCTGCGAAAAGCGCGACCTGGCGCTGCTGCGCAAGCTCTATTCACCCTTCCAGGGGCATCCGCACTGGGTCAAGCTGCCCGGAGTCGAAGTCTCCAGCGGATCGCTTGGGCAGGGGCTGAGTGTTGCGGTTGGCAACGCTCTGGCAGCCAGGCTTGACGGCAAAGCTTACAGCGTCTTCTGCATCATGGGAGACGGCGAACAGCAGGAGGGTCAGATTTGGGAGGCCGCAATGGAAGCGGCCCACTACCATCTCGACAACCTGATTGCCATTGTGGATAAGAACCTTCTTCAGATCGACGGCAAGGTCTCGGATGTCATGGGCATCGACCCGATCGAGGAGAAGTACGCGGCCTTCGGCTGGGAGGTTACGCGAATCGACGGCAACAACATGGAACAGGTTGTAAACGCATTGAGCAGCGCAAAGCAGAGCCGCAACGGCAAGCCGAAGGTTATCATTGCCGACACGGTGAAGGGCAAGGGCGTCAGCTTCATGGAAAACGTAGCGGGCTGGCATGGCAAAACTCCGAGCCACGACGAGTTGATGAAAGCCCTGGAAGAGTTGGGCGTTCTTGAGAGCATCGACGTCGAGGCGTTGGCCGCGCACGCCAACGAGTATCAGCGCGGAGTGGAACGAAGATTAGCGGCGAAGATGCCAAAGTTCAGCGGGAACTTTTGGTGGAACGCGCAGGACAAAATGAAGGTCAAGATGGAGCCGACCCGCAAAGGCTTCGGTCAGGCGCTGGCAGAAAAAGGCGGCGACGAGCGTGTAGTGTGCCTGGGATTGGACATCTCCGGCTCGATCACGATCAGCGACTTCTATGCTGGGCATCCAGAACGGAAGCCGCGCTGGCTGAGCATGGGTATTGCCGAGCAGTCGACGACAGCAGTGGCTGCGGGGCTTGCCAAAGAAGGCAAGATTCCGGTTCTTGGCACTTACGCCACCTTCGCTGCGGCACGAAACTTAGACCAGGTTCGAGTCTCCGTCTGCTACAACAATCTGAATGTGTTTATTGCTGGCGCTCACGGTGGTGTCAGCGTTGGCCCGGACGGTGCAACGCACCAGGCGCTGGAAGATCTTTTTGCCATGTGCGGACTGCCAAACATGAGCGTGGTCGTCCCGGCGGATTCCGTCGAAACGAAAAAAGCCACAGCGTACATGCTGCTGGAGCATAAGGGGCCGAAGTACGTACGCTTTGCCCGCGAAGCTACTCCAATTATTTCTACCGAGGCGACGCCTTTTGTCTTCGGGAAAGCGAACGTCATACGCTTCCGTGGCGAGTGCGAGAATTTTGCGGATGCGTTCGAAACCTGCTTGGCGGAAGACTATCCCAATGAGCACGAGGATTTGACCATCGTTGCCTGCGGTCCCATGGTTCCCGAGGCGATGCGTGCAGCATGGATACTGCATCACGATTACGGCTACCAGACGCGCATCCTGAACATGCATACGCTGAAACCGATGGACCGCGAGGCGGTGTTGCGGGCGGGACAAGAAACCGGCGTCCTGGTAACGGCCGAAGAGCATCAGGTCGGCGCGCTGGGCTGGCGCGTCGCAGGAATTCTCATGGAAGACCCGGCAATCCTCAAGCATCCGGTTCTTGCCGGTTACATCGGAGTGCAGGATCGCTTCGGAGATTCCGGTGCACCATGGGAACTGGTGAAAGAGTTTGAGGTTTCAGCCGAGCACATTGCGCGCAAAGCCGCCGAGTTGATGGGCTCGCGCACACAAGCCGTCGAGGAAGCAATGGTAGCGATGCAGACTGGGAAGTGAGCTGTATCGATTATATTTAGCCGGCAATTGAGAAGGTTGGGAACCATCTAGCAATCCTGGTTGTCTTTCGCTTTTCGATGCCGGTGGTATGGCATACTTGTTTGTATTGTGCGCCTTCATCTGGCCACGCTCGTCGATGATTACCGCGGTCACGGCAAGCAAAGAGCCGTGACGGTTTATCGCGGCAACCGGCGGCAGGTTTCGACTTACGCTGAAGTTGCAAGTCTGGCGGAGCGCTTCGCCGCCGAGTTGATGCGCCGCGAGATCGTCCGCGGCGACCGCGTCGTGCTCTGGGGAGAAAACAGCGCTGAGTGGATAGCGGCATTTTGGGGCTGCGTTCTGCGCGGTGTGCTCGTGGTTCCCCTGGATGCCAACGGCGCGTTGGACTTCGCCCAGCGCGTCATCGCGGACACCCAGCCCCGCCTGATTGCCGCAGACCAATCGCTGCGCTCACGCCTCGCCGCAACCCACTCCATCAACGTCCCAAGCATCGCCCTCGAAGAACTTGCGGCAACACTTCCCTTCCCACCCTTTGAAGCAGCGCTGCAGGAGCCGGGCCTGGGACCGGAAACGCCGCTGCAGATCCTGTTTACCTCCGGCACAACCTCTGAGCCAAAAGGGATCGTCCATACCCACGGCAACGTGCTCGCAAGCCTTGAACCGATCGAGCGCGAGATGCAGAAATATCTCCCCGTGGAGCGAATCTTCCATCCGCTGCGCTTCCTTCACACTCTTCCATTGAGCCATGTTTTCGGACAGTTTATGGGTTTGTGGATTCCGCCGCTGCTTGCCGCCGAGCTTCATTTTGAAAATCGCCTTCAGGCACCTCGCCTGCTGGAGTTGATCCCCCGCCAGCGCATCTCCGTGCTTGCGGCTGTACCGCGCGTTCTCGATCTGCTCAAATCTCACCTCGAAGCCAGCTTTCCCGATCTCCCCGCGCGGCTGGTCTCCGCACGCGGCCAGCGGATATGGCGCCGGTGGTGGAGTTTCCGCGACGTGCATCGAAAGTTCGGCTTCAAGTTCTGGGCCTTCGTCTGCGGCGGTGCCTCGCTGCCTCCGCCGCTTGAGCGTTTCTGGTGCGATCTCGGCTTCGCGCTGATACAGGGTTACGGGATGACGGAGACGGCGGCGCTGATCACCCTCAATCATCCCTTTCACATCGCCCAGGGCACCATCGGTAAGCCACTCCCTGGCCGTGAAATTCGCATCGGCGACGATGGCGAGATCATGGTGCGCGGCGCGATGGTCGCCTCTGCAAGCTGGCAGAACGGCATGATGCAGACGCGCCCCGATCCGTGGCTGGCAACCGGCGACCTGGTCGAGCAGGACCAGGGTGGGCAGCTTCACTTTCTCGGCCGCAAGAGCGAAATCATCGTAACCCCGGCAGGGCTCAACATCCATCCGGAAGACGTGGAGGCAGCGCTGAACCAGCAGCCCGGCGTGCAAGCCTCGGCGGTTGTTCCCTTCGACGCAGCTGCAGGCACGGAAGCCGCGGCCGTTCTGATTTTTCGCGGCACTCCGGATCAGGCTCAGTCCGCAATTGATGCGGCAAACGGCGGCCTGGCCGAATATCAACGCATTCACCGTTGGAAGCTTTGGCCGCAACTGGATTTTCCGCGCACAGCAATTGGAAAAATCCAGCGCCTGAAAATTACGCAGTGGCTCGCCGCAGAAAGCAGCGCGGCACCCATCCCTTCCATCGCGTCCGATGCATTGTCGGTTCTCATCGCAGAGATCACCGGAAGGCAGCCTTCAGCGCCGGGCGACGATGGCCTCCCTGACCGCGATCTCAATCTTGACAGCCTCGCCCGGGTGCAGTTGCAGACCGAACTCGAGCAGCGCCTCGGGGTCAGCATCGGTGACGAGGAATTCGAGAGGATTGCGACCCTCGGACAGTTGCGCATGAGGCTCGGCTTTGGGCCAATCCAGTCCTCCGGCCTCAGTTCCAGCGCGCAGCGCGCGGAGGCCGGCCCGTCGGAGGGTGCGTTGCGCAGCCTTGCCGGCAAGCCATTCCAGTTCATTTATCCGCGATGGGTGTGGTGGCCTGCTGTCCAAGCCATGAGAGTGCTCTTTCAGGAGGCCGTGATGCGCCCGCTGATCTGGCTGCTTGCTGCCCCCATTGTTTCGCGTTGTGGCGAGGTTCAAGGGGACGATCAGCCTCTATTGCTGATCGCAAACCACGTCACCTCGTTCGACGCGCCGCTGGTCCTCTACGCGTTGCCCGCTCCCATGCGCAGAAGGGTTGCCATTGCCATGGCCGGTGAGATGCTTGAGGACTGGAGGCACGCGCGCAACCAGAACAACTGGTTGCTGAACCTTTTAGCTCCCATCGAGTACTGGCTGGTCACGACGCTCTTCAACGTCTTCCCGCTGCCGCGCGGAGAAGGATTCCGGAGCAGCTTCGCACATGCGGGCGAAGCCATGGACCGGGGCTATCACGTGCTTGTATTTCCGGAGGGCCGGCAATCCGTAGACGGAACGTTGCAACCCTTCCGCGCCGGCATCGCTCTGCTGACACGCGAATCAAAGGCCCGTATTTTGCCGGTTGCGCTGAAGGGGCTGGGAGAACTCAAGCAAGGGAAGCTTCGCTGGTTCCGTTCCCACAGCCTCAAGATCCTGGTTGGCGAAGCAATGGATACTGACGCGCAGCAATCGCCCGCGGAGCTTGCAGATTCTCTGCACGACGCACTCTCGGCGCTGTTGCAGCACTGAGACCGTCGCAAGCCTCTTCGCAAGCTAGAGCAAAGCACATATCGAGATTAGAATTCTTGTGTTTTCCGCCCAGTTCCTTGAGAGCGCGGCCAATATCCCTGATAATCAAGAGGGATGATCTTTCAATTTACAAACAACCGCCCAAGGCGAAGGACGGCAGGGCTGATTTCAGCCGTGAGCGTTGCCCTGATCTGCACGGCGTTGGCCAGCCCCCACAATGCAGTCGAGCCCGAAGTCAGGGCGAGCGATCTCCTCCGCCAGGCTGTCTCCAATGAAAAAACCGGCGACAAACAAGAGTACTATTCCTGGGCTGACCGGGTACAGAAACCACGCGGTTCCGTTACCAAGTTCATGGTGGAGACGCCGCAGGGAATTCTTGCCCGCGCCGTCGCATTCAATGACAGAGCACTGACCCCTGAAGAGCGCCTGCAGGACGATGAACGCATCAACCGCCTCCTCGATCCGGCGAAGATGCGCGAAAAGGCAGGAAAGCAGAAGGACGATCAGCAGCATATCGAACGCATTTTATTCGCGCTCGCGGATGCCTTTCAGTGTGAATACGGAGTCGCGCACGATGACCGCAACCTGCGCCTGGAGTGTCTGCCAAATCCTGGATTCTCCGCCCCTAATTACGAATCGCAGGTATTGCAGGGGATGAAGAGCGTGATCCTAATCGATCGCGAGGATAAGCGCATCGCGAGCATCCAGGGAACTCTCTTCAGGGATGTCAACTTCGGCTGGGGCTTTATCGGCAGGCTCAATCGAGGCGGCAGTATTGAGATCACGCAGTCCAAGGTTGCGGGCAAGCACTGGGGCATCACCCGGATGCAGTTGACCTTCGAGGGCCGCATTCTCGTCGTCAAGCCGCTGAAAGTCGAGGAGACTGATACTTCGTGGAATTATCAGCCAGTACCAAAGATGACCGTAGGCGAGGCCCTGGAGTTTCTGCGCAATAACTCAGTCAAAGCGTCCCACTAATTCTCAGTGTGTGACGAAAAAGTCCGGCGACTATGCCGGACTCCTATGTAGCTCTACTGCGCTGCCGTGTTCACTTGCGCTTCGGACGATAGAGATCGGTCGAGGTTCCGTAGAAGATCTCAGCGGCCTCCATGATGGTTTCTGAAAGCGTCGGGTGAGGATGAATGGTGTGCCCCAGATCATAAGCCGTGGCTGCCATCTCGATGGCGTGAACGATCTCGGCGATCATGTCACCTGCTCCCGGACCCACAATCGCTCCACCCAGCACGCGCTCGGTTTTTCTGTCGATCAGCAACTTGGTGAATCCCTCGGTGCGATCGAGCGTAACGGCGCGCCCGCTCGCCGCCCAGGGAAATTTCACGATCTCAACGTCCATGCCCTTGGCTTCTGCTTCTGCCTGCGTCAGCCCGGCCCAGGCAATCTCAGGATCGGTAAACACCACCGCCGGAATCGCATAGGGCGCGAACTCCACCTTGTGTCCTGCAATATGTTCAATCGCGGTACGTCCTTCGTGCGCTGCCTTGTGTGCCAGCATCGGATCGCCCGCCACGTCGCCAATCGCATACACCGCAGGATCATCAGTCTGCAATTGCTTGTTAACCGCGATAAATCCGCGCTCGTTCAGCTTCACTTTGGTGGTCTCAAGGCCCGGAACCTTCGAGTTCGGACGCCGACCTACGGAGACGAGAACCTTGTCGTAACTCTTCTCTTCCACCGCGCCGCTGGCAAGCTTGAAGGTGACCTTCACCTTCGTGATCTCATCCTTCAGCGCGGTCACCGCCGTGTTCAGCATGATCTTGCCGAAGAGTTTCTCCAACCGTTTCTGCAGCGGCGGAACCAAATCGCGGTCCGCGCCCGGAAGCAGTCCCGGCGTCATCTCCACAACATCCACCTTCGATCCCAGCGAGGCATAGACGGTTCCCAACTCCAATCCGATGTAGCCGCCGCCGATAACCAGAAAAGTCTTGGGAACGTCCTTCAACTCCAGGGCGCCGGTCGAATCCAGAATGTTGGCGCCGGTCACAGCCAATGGCCCCGGACGCGCCGGAGACGATCCGGTGGCAATGATGATCTTGTCGAATTGCAGCGTCTCTTCGCCGCCCGCGCTCTTTTTCACCTTCAGCGTGGTCGAATTCACAAAACTCGCCTCACCCTGGATGTAGGTGACCTTGCGCTGCTTGGACATCATGCCAAGACCGCCGGTCAGCTTGGCCACCACACCGTCCTTGAATGCTCGCAGCTTGGCAACGTCGATCTTCGGCTCGGCATATTCGACGCCCCAGTTGGCCGCGTGTTTGGCTTCATTGATCAGCGCCGATACATGCAATAACGCCTTGGACGGAATGCATCCGCGATACAGGCAAACTCCGCCGGGGTTCTTTTCGATGTCAATCAGGGTGACGTCAAGGCCCAGGTCGGCGCCAAGGAATGCGGCGGCGTAACCACCCGGGCCGCCACCAATCACTGCAACTTTTATGTTCGTATTCGCCATGACTTGCTTAACGCCTCGCTT
>Ga0182030_10014698_pt1 | contig 15419 bp, 13 predicted proteins | sample 812S3MmetaG_FD_121299 | JGI IMG/M metagenome (GOLD analysis project Ga0182030, IMG submission 121299) | Permafrost microbial communities from Stordalen Mire, Sweden - 812S3M metaG (Illumina Assembly) | ecosystem: Environmental > Terrestrial > Soil > Wetlands > Permafrost | place: Sweden... | reverse complement strand
GCACGCCGCGAATCAGCAAGATGCCGCTGAGCGTGCTGCCCAGGATCATCACGACGTTGGCGACGGCCATGATGCCGGAGGCGGCACTGAGGGTGATGCCGTACTGCCGGGACAGATAGGGCGGCATGACCACGCTGACTCCCAGGCCGAGCAGGATCAGCACACCAAAGGCGGTCGCGAGGCGCAGTGGCCCGACCCCTTCGTGCGACTTGAGCAATGCCAGTATCGAGCGCCTCGGACCGGCGGGGGCGAGGTGTGTGGCAGGGGCTTTGGGCAGCGCCAGGCCTATCACGGCCAGAAGCGCAAAAATGGCGCCATGCACCAGGTACGCGTAGCGCCAGTGTTCCGTGCCGGCAAAAGCCGCGGAAATCAGCAGTCCCAGCGAGGTGCCCACGGGCGTGTAACTGGACCACAGCGCCATGGCCGCGCTGCGCCGTTCCGGCGCACTGATGGCGATCATCAATGCGGGCGCCGCGGCATAGACCAGCAGGGGCACGCCACCTTCCACAACGCGGATAACCTGGAATGGCGCGAAGGAGCCGGCCATCAGGTACAGCCCATTGACCAGTGCGCCGATCAGGGCGGACAGGATCAGGGCGGGGCGGGCGCCCAGTCGGTCAATCACGGCGCCGGACAGGGTGCCGAAGATCGCCGGCAGGATCGCCATCAATGAAATAAACAAGCCGAACAGCGCCGGTGAGGCACCCGGCAGGCTGGAGATATGTGCCTGCAGTGGAATGGCTTTGGTCAGCGATGCGGCACTGACGATCCCATACAGGTAGATAAGAGTCAGGCTTCCCCAGCCACCGTGTTTCATTGAGCCCATCCTGATGCTCTGGTAACTTAGCACAGCGATTACGGGCTTAGGGCGTGGCGAATCATGAGCGGATCATTCACCCGGCGCGGTGTGCTCACCGGCGCTGCGGTCATCGCGGGTGTGACGGCTCTGCCAGTCTTCCTCACGCTGGAAAGCGGCGCGCACAGCGCGATCGGCCACGTGGTAGTCGATGACCGTCTTGCCCATGCTGCTGCGTTCGCTGGTGCCTTCGTCGGACCAAATATTCACCATGTGAATGCATTGGATGATCTGTGCAGTCGTTGGTACACCCGACTGCGCCGGGAAGTCCTGGCCGATGCGCGGCACATTGCCGGGCTGACGACCTGGATTGATTACGTGATCATGCAGGGCTGCGCGGCTGAAATCGGCTACCGCGGCGCGCCCGGGCCGGGATTCAGCGCCACGACGGCAGCGGCCTCATCCGATCATGTACGCATGGTTACCTGGGTGTTCTCACCTCGGAACTGAAGGGGGGTCTTCATGAAGCGTTTCAATCAAGTCACCGCGCTGTGGCTGCTGAGCGTGTGCCTGTCGGCAGCGTGTTCGATTGCCAGCGCACAAGGGGCCGCGCCGCAAAGCGGGGACTGGCACGGTGCGCGACTTGGCTTTGTGGGACGGGTCGTCAAGGATCTGGACCGCTCGGTGGCCTTCTACAAAATGATCGGATTCACCCAGGATCCGCTGGCCAACCCGGTATGGCGTACCGATCCGGTGGTCGAAGGCCTGTATGGCGTGAAGGGCATTACCACGCGCATGGCCAAGATGTATGTGGTGAATCCGGATTCCAACGCACACTTCGTGGTGTACCTGCGGGAACTGAAGGGCATCAAGCGCCTGGATCGCAGCGATCACACGCCTTGGGCGCCCGGTGCCACGCACTTCGGGCTGGTCGTCGCGGATGCCGATCAGCTGTGGACGAAGCTGCAGGCGGCCGGATTGCTGCACGCGCGCTCATGGGACGGCAAGCTGATTGCGCCACCCGGGCAGACCAAGGGCATGCTGGCGTATATGACTGACCCGGATGGTCTTGATATCGAGATCATCGATCAGCGTCCGGCGGTGCCCGCGCAAAATGGGCGGCCGGCACAACCCGCGCGTCTGCCGGGAGTGACCCATATGGGCATCGTCATCCTGGATGCGGACAAGGCGAAAGCGTTCTACGGCACGACGCTGGGCGGTACCTGGCCACAGACCCCCTCCCCATGGCTCAAGGGTGACTTCTACGACTCGGCGGTCGGCGGCCACGGCAATGTGCTGCGATTCTTCAATGTATCGTTCCCGCAGGAGATCGCCCCCACCCTGCACATGAACCTGGAACTGGTCGAGTACCAGAACCGCAAGACCCCGGTGCCGCCCTCACGCATCACCGATATTGGCGTCGGCTATGTCGGCATGCAGGTGCCGAATCTGGAGGTGGCGCTGCCGCAGGTGCTGGCCGCAGGCGCGAAGCTGGTGTCGAAGCCCGGCATCATGACGATGCGCAGCGGAACGCGCGAGGTCATGGTGCGTGATCCGGATACGGGCGTGTTCCTGGAGTTGTTTGACGAGCCGCCGCACAAATAGGCAAGGTGGCTACCAGGGCGCCGGCTTGTAGTCCTTGAGAAACTGACCCCAGACGTGGGTGCCGCTGCGGCGCCCGGCGAAGATTGGATCGAGGATGCGCGCTGCGCCGTCGATGATATCCAGCGGTGGTGCGAACCCCAGCTCAGCCTTGCGGGCTGCGTGAACAGCCGGATCTTCATCCGTAATCCAGCCCGTATCCACGGCGTTCATGTAGATGCCATCCCGGAAATAGTCCGGCGCGCTGGTGCGGGTCATCATATTCAACGCCGCCTTGGCCATGTTCGTGTGCGGATGCCGCTCGGTCTTGGTGGTGCGGTAGAACTGACCTTCCATCGCGCTGACATTGACGATGTGCTTGTGCGCACCCGGTGTCGCAACCATCAGGGCCTTCAGGCGCGCATTGAGAATATAGGGAGCAATGGCGTTGACCAGGTGCACCTCGAGCAGCTCCGGGGTGCCGACTTCGTGCAGCCGCAGCCGCCAGCTGTTGGAATCGCGCAGATCGACCTGCTGCAGATCCTCATCGTAGCGGTGCGCGGGGAACAGCTGCTCAGCCGACAGCCGGGCCACTGCCATCGACTCTTTTTCAAGCAGGTGTGCATAGAACGCGGCGGGCCGGCGCACCGTCTGGCACGCATTGTTCAGCAGGTAGTCGAGCCGCGGCAGTCGCTCGAGCATGAGACGCGCGAACAGTTCGACACTGGGTGAATGGCGCAGATCCAGCCCGTGAATCTGCAGGCGGTCCTTGAACTGCGGGTAGTCTGGTTCGAGCGCGTACCGCCCAGCCGCATCCGCCACAAAGCGCGTCGTGACACAGACATGGGCGCCGGCACGCAGCAGTTTCAGCGCGGCTTGAAAGCCGATCTTCACGCGTGCTCCGGTGATCAGGGCGTAACATCCGGACAGGTCCGCGCTCTGCTCGCGCTTGGCATAGTTGAAATCGCCGCATTCCCGGCACATGGAATCGTAGTAGCGGTGCGTGAGGGTGAAGGGCTGCTTGCAGACATAGCAGTTCAGGGCATTGCCCAGCGCAGGCTGCACCTGCGGAGTGTCGCCGGCTGGCGGCTGCGGCAGCCACAAGGGCGTATACCGGGTGGCACGGCGCTGGATCCGCAATCCGGTGCGTTGGATGATTTGCGCATCCCGCTCGCGGGCAGCGGCCCGATCCGCGCGCCGGAATGCCTTGGCCATTTTCACCAGGTCGTGGCGCTCCGGCTTCGCGACGAGTCCGGCCAGGGTCAAAAGCTCCCGGCGCTGCTCCTGCGACAGCGGCGTCAACTGCGAACGGTCGGCTTCAATGGCGCGCAGCACTTCGATGCAGGTGCGCACCGCATCGTCGGTCAGTACCTGCGTGTGGGACGGGTCGAGGGTGTTCATCGCCACATTGTATGATGGGTGCTCGCAGGAGGCATTCTTGAGCGTGGAAGAAGGTCAATCCATCCCCCCGGTACAGCAATTTGCGGCGCGGGCCGTTCGCGGCACACTGGGCCGCAGTACGGATGTGGACGCTTGCGTCACCCTGGTGGCTCAAGTCGATCATATGCTGGAGCAGGCGGCGCAACATCTGCCGCAGGGCGGTGCGCGTCTGGCATGTCGGGCGGGCTGCAATTTCTGCTGCCACCTGCAGGTGCGGGTGCTGCCGCATGAGGCGATCGCCCTGTTTCGCTACCTGCAGTCGCGGATGTCGCCAGTCACGGCTGAGCGGGTCCGGATGAAAATCAGGGAATATGCGCAGGCGCCGGACGTGGCGAGTCAGGCTGTGGCGCGCCGTGCATGCGCCTTCCTGGTCGAGGGGGAGTGTTCCGCCTATGAGGTGCGTCCCGGTGCGTGCGCTGCCTATCACTCCGTGAGCAAGCAACGCTGCGAGCAGTCCTTCCACGATCCATCCCTGCCATCCGGCACGGTGGCGTTGGAGGCCCTCATGGTCGTCGCGCTGGGCCTGGAGGAGGGTATCGCCACGGCGCTGCAGACGCAGGGCCTGAGTCATACGCCGATCGAGTTGCATACGGCCGTGGCGGCGCTGCTCGCCAATCCGGCGCTCATTGCCCGGTGGCGGGCCGGACGACCGATGCTGAAGTCATCACCGCCAGGAGCGTTTTGATGGACAGGCCACCGCTGCCTCCCTTCACACTGGAATCCGCGACCCAGAAGGCGCGCCTGGCCGAGGATGCCTGGAACTCCCGTGACCCGGGCCGCGTGGCGCTCGCCTACACGACGGACAGTCGCTGGCGCAATCGCGCGGAATTCGTGCACGGCCGCGCGGCCATCGAGGCATTCCTGCGCCGCAAGTGGGATCGGGAGCTGCAGTACCGGCTGATCAAGGAAGTCTGGGCCTTTCGGGACAATCGCATTTCGGTGCGGTTTGCCTACGAGTGGCACGACGACGCCGGCCAGTGGTATCGCAGCTACGGCAATGAAAATTGGGAGTTCGACGAACACGGATTGATGCGCACGCGCATCGCCAGCATCAACGACGCGCCCATTGCGGGCAGCGATCGCAAGTTCCATTGGCCGAGCGGTCGCCGCCCGGACGATCATCCTTCACTCAGCGACCTGGGGTTTTAAACATGCGCTTTTTCACCAAGATGCTCACTCTCGCCTTGGGGCTGGCAATGGTCGGCGCCGCAGGCAATGCCGCGGCAGACACGGTGTTGATCACGGGGGCAAATCAGGGCATAGGTCTGGAATTTGCCAAGGAATACGCCGCGCGCGGTTGGACGGTCATCGCCACCCACCGGCGCACCAGCACTCCTGAGGAGTTGGCGAAGCTGGCCGCGCAATATCCGAAGGTTCGCATTGAGCGCATGGACGTCACGGACCCCGCACAGATCGCGGCGCTCGGCGCGAAACTCAAGGGAATGCCCATCGACATCCTGCTGAGCAATGCCGGTCTGGTGCGAACCGATCCGGTGAACAAGCCGGGGGGCAATACCAACCAGATGTTCGGCACCCTGGACTACAAGCTGCTCGATGACTTCATCCATACCAATGTGGCCGGCCCACTGATGATCAGCGAAACCTTCATCGCCAACGTCCGGGCAAGTCATCAGAAGAAGATCATCGCGATCAGCTCGGCCGCCGGCTCGGTGTCCGTACCGCCCTTCATGCCAAATGGTTCACCCGTGCCCGATCACTACTGGTACCGCATCAGCAAGGCCGCGTTGAACAGCGCGATGCGTCTGCTGTCCGCGCAGTTCAAGGATCAGGGAGTCATTGTGGTGATGTTCCATCCCGGCGGTGTCCAGGTGGAGAGTTTTGGTGATGACAAACTGCCGGGTTTCGTGCCGCCGGCCGAAGCGATCGGCAAGATGATCAAGACCATAGACCGCCTGACGATCAAGGACAGCGGACGATTCCTCGATAACGATGGCAAGGATCATCCGTGGTGAAGTGCGCGGGCTACTTCTCCAGCTCGGAGTTCCCTTCGGGTGGCTGCGCTGTAATCGCCGGCGCCGCCGCTTGCGGCGTCGCGTAACGCTGCGCCAGCGTTTGGTACAACGGTGGTGTAAGGAGTTTCGAGACGGCCGTGGCGATCGTAGCGGTAATCATCAGTGGCAAAATCATCGCGTGTTGGGTCGTCATTTCCATGACGATAACCAAGGATGTCAGGGGTGCCTGAGTGACACCGGCCAGGTATCCGCACATGCCAAGAATGGCGAACGGCACGGCACTAGGCTCGTGCATGAGGTCGGCGAGGGCCTGACCCAGGCCGGCGCCGACCGACAATGACGGGGAGAGGATGCCGGCAGGAATACCGCTGAAAAACGCCGACAGCGTCGCCGCAGCACGCGCGGGTGCGTAATACCAGGGCAAGTGCGCACCTGCCTCGAGGATGCTTCGGGCTTCGTCATATCCGGTGCCATAGGTCAGGCCGCCGCAGCCGGCAGCAAGACCCGCCACGACAACTCCGCACAGGAACGCGAACAGTATCGGGCGCTCGCGACGCAATCGGCCGACAGCGCCGGGCATGGCGGTGACGCCAATGAGCGTAATGCGGCTGAAGAGGCCGCCGGCGAGTCCACCTGCGATAGCCACGCAAAGCGTCGTGGCGGCCAGGCCACCTGGCACTTTTACGATGCCGGGCTGGCCGAAATAGGTGTAATCGCCGAGCAAAGCGATCGCAATGACGCCGGCGATGATCACCGCCGTCAGGACCGTGCCGCTGGCCCGTTCCTCAAATGATCGTGATAGCTCTTCTATGGCAAAAACGATACCCGCGAGCGGCGTATTGAAGGCCGCCGAGACACCTGCAGCGCCTCCGGCGAGGATCATTGCGCGCCGCTGGGCATCTGTGCCGCCGTGCGGCATAAAGCGAGTCATTGCACGGGTGATGATGGCACCCACATGCACGGTTGGGCCTTCACGGCCAATGGAGCCGCCGCAAAGAAGTCCCGCTATCGCCAATCCCATGCGACCGACGGCAACGCGCAGCCGCAGCAGGCGCTCCCCGGCTGCGCCGGCGTCCGGACTCAGAGCAAAAATGGTCTGCGGGATTCCGCTGCCCTCCGCTCCCGCAAAATATCGACGCGTCAGCAAATTGATGACCGCAAAGCCAACCGGCGCGAGGATATACGGCAACCAGTAGGCGAAGTGAGTCATGCGGTGAAGTGCGGCGAGGGCGAGATCGGCACACCTGGCGAAGGCCACCGCCATCCCGCCCACCGCCGCACCACCAATCCACAGCACCAGTCGGGCGCGCCACAAGGTGGTGGACAGCAGCGAGCGGTGGGTGCGCTGTGCGATCTGTCTTGCTGAGGGCAGGTTCATGCTGATGTTATGCCGTCAGGCAGTAGTAACGCCCACCCCAAAAAAAGGCCGCTGGTTCGCAGCGGCCTTTTCTCGGTCCTGTGAGGCCGAATTTGCCGGCTATTTGAACTTCGCCGTCAGCTGAATATACCACTCGGCCGGCTCGTTATAGGTGCCGCCGACTTCGCCCGCACCGATGTTGGGTGATCCGGTGGTGATGAAGCGGTCGTTGGTGATGTTCGTGCCGCCCAGGGCCACGTCGTACTTGTCGTCCGCCGAGATGTAGTGGACCGATGCGTCCAACATCCGCGACGCCGGATCACGCAGCTCAGGGGTGTTCAGAGAGTCGTTGAACATCTCAGCCGTGTAAGTCAAGGCGACGATCGCGCGAAGGCTCGCTTGGCTCGGCAACAAGTACGTGTACTCGGGATAGAAGGTCACCTTGTACTTCGGCGTCTTCGGCAGGCGTGCGTCCAGCGGATTGCCTCCCACGATGGTGCAGATCGGGCCCCCGGTGGCGGGGTTGAGTCCGGTCGCGGGACACTCGTTCAGTCCCAGGGGCGCAATAATCTCCTGCGGAATATTGGCCTCCGGATTGACGTACGTGTAGTACGCATCGATGTACGAGCCGGAGAAGTTCAGTGACAGACCGCCACCGATGACCGACTGCAGATCCAGTTCGGCACCCTTGATCTTGGCATTGCCGGCATTGGTGTACACCGGTGATATGCCCTGCTGAATGTCGAGCTGGATCCCGGTGTAGTCCGTGTAGTACACGGCCGCGTTGGCCTTCAGGTGGTGATCGAACCACTCGGATTTCACTCCCAGTTCCCACGTCTTGGTGTATTCGGGAGAGAACTCCGCATCCGTTGCGCTGGGAATGTTTGCCGACAGGCGGGTGGTCCAGCCGCCGGCCTTGAAGCCCTTGCCCCAGCTCAGGTACGCCATCGCATCGTCGTTGAATTTAAACTGCGTGGCCAGCGTGGGATCGAACACGTTCCATGTCTGCCGGTTGTCGCCGACCGGGAAATAGCGGTCGACCGTGCCTCCACCAAGCGGAAAGGCGTACGCTGGGCCGGTTCCGGTTACAAACCCGCTTGATCCGAGAGCCGCTTCGCATGCCTGACCGTATGGAAAGCAGTTCAGGTCGCCCTGGCCACCGATGAACTCTTCGACGACGCGGGTGAAGCGGCCACCGGCGGTGAAGCTCAACTGGTCGGTCAGCTTGTAATCGCCGTGGACGAATGCCGCTGCGTTCTTGTTGTTGGCATCATTCTGGATGTCGTACACGTACAGCAGGCTCTCGAATGGCACATAGTCGTGCACGAACCCGGCCTCCTCGAAGTAGTACAGGCCGCCGACGTAGTTCAACGCGTCGTTGAAGGCCTTGCCGTTCAGCTGGAACTCCTGGGACACCTGCCACTGGTGCTGGTGGTCGGTCACTTCCTGCAGGGTTTCCGGCGTGCCATCGAGATCCGTACCAATGTGCCAGGCTATCTGGCGATAGCCGCTGATCGACTTCAACGACAGGTCGTCGTTGAACTGATGCTGCGCGGTGAGCGAGAAGCCAAAATAGTCGTTGTTCGCAAAATCCGGTCCATTCGCGTAGGTGGTGTCGATGTTGCCAGTCTGGTTGGCCCCCGGGTAGTCGTACAGGCGAGGCTGCTGGGAGCCCAGGTATGCCGACGGATTGGTCAGGTAAGTGGCGTAATTATACGGGCCGGCGGGTCCGCCGACGTAGCCTGCACCCAGTAGCGGCGCACCGCCCGTGGATATTCCGGGAACGTGGGCTCGGGGCTGCGAACACAGGGCCGCAAATCCCGCGTTTCCGGAAGAGCCTATGGGAAATGCATAGATGCCCGGTCCAACCGCGGATGCATTTTGCACGTTCGCATTGATACTGGCCGCGTTGCTGCTGATACAGGTGTCGTATAGGGTGGAGAACGTCGAAGTCGTCAGGTTGCCCTCGTAAGTGTTGAGGACCGTGTAGGGCAGGGCCTCCTGCCTCTGGCGGTTCAAGTCAGCCGTAAACGTGACGGTGTCCTTGTCCGAGGCCAGCCACAGCAGCTTGCCGCGCATGGTCTGCACACCGTAGCTGCCGTACGCATCCCCGGTCTGGTAACCCGCTTTCGGATACGCGTCCTGGGGATCAACGACGAACGGCTCCGAGCCTTGCGGCGAGCTGCTGGGATAGGGAATGACTTTCTGATAGCCATCCCGATCCTGTGTGGACACGGTGATGGACGAAAGCAGAGTGTCCTTGATGAGCGGGATGTCAGCCGTGAAGCCAACGTCACGACGGTTCAGGCTGCCGCCCGTGATCTGGCCCGTGAAACTCTGCTCATTGCCCGGAGTGTGGGTAATGATGCTGATGGCGCCACCTTCGGTATTGGCACCGAACAGGGTGCCCTGGGGGCCCTTGAGGATTTCGACGCGATCCACGTCCAGCAGGTCCTGGTTGGCGCCGATGCTACGGGCCAGGTAGACGCCATCCAGGTACACGCCGACGGCGGGGTTGAGGTTGAAGGCGAAATCATCCTGTCCCACACCGCGGATGGAGGCGGAGAGCACCGAGCGATCACCTGAAAACGGGGAGCCCGCATCCAGCGTGACGCCCGGAGTGAGGTCACCGAGGGCCTGGATACTGGTCAGATTGCGCTGCTGCAGGGAATCAGAGGTGAACGCCGTGATGGCGATTGGCACCGTCTGAACGTTTTCGGAGCGGCGGGTGGCCGTCACGACGACCTCCTGCAGGGCGCTGGAGGTGTCGGCAGGTGCCGCTGGAGTCGACGGCGCGGTCTGCGCGTAAACGCCACTTGAACTGGCGGCAAGGCCGGCAATGGTCCAAAAGGCCAGTCGACGGCTGCGACGCGTCCCGGTCACCGGTGCGTTCGAGCCTGCTGCTGCATCTTTCATCCTGCGTCCCCCTAAAACAACATCTGAAAACCAAGGAGGCCGATCGGATGACCGCATGGCGCGGCCGCTCGACCATCGGGTCCCGCCGCATGTTTTTCTGCGGTTCCGACGCCTCCCAGCGACGCCGAAGCCTATCGCGGTGCTTCGCCGTGGTGCGCGGACCACAGTGCAAAGGTAAGCTGACAGTGCACTTGTCAGTGCAATACTGTGGTACCGAACTTACAACCCGTCCTCTGCGGCTACTAAATCCCCTGCGGAAACCCGCATAAGGTATTGATAGCTCAATCGGACCTTGCATATATTTCGGTCCCTGTGCCACATTCATGAGGATTAAGTGGCCTACGAGTTCGGGAGCCCGGGATGGAGGTTAGGCTGGACCCGCAACGCCCTGGTCACTGGTCGACGGACGGCGTCGATCAGCACCGGGCGCTTGCCTATTGGGTGGATACGGTCTGTGACCGCTTCCTCGAACTGGATATTGACACGCCAGTGCGCAGCCATTTCAGGGCTTGCCTGGATCAGATTGATTTTGGGCCCACCACCTTGAGCTTCGTGGGCGCCGCCAGTCAGCACATTCGGCGCACGCCAGCCAAGATTTCGCGCACCCGCTATCCGGCATTCTGCCTGGTGCAGTTTCGAGTCGGTCATGGGATCTTGCGCCAGCGCGGCCGGGAGTTACAGGCGCACGCCGGTGAGTGCGTGCTGGTTGATGGCACGGAACCGTATGACCTGGAGTGCCCGCAGCCTACATTGGCCGCGATTCTGCGCATGCCGGAGGATTGGCTGCAGCGCTGGCTGCCGAATCCCGAATTTTCCGCCCCGACCCTGTTTGCGCGCGGTGACTGGAGTTCGGCGCTATGCGCGGCCATGAGCAGTCTGCGACTGGAGACCTGTAGTGATCTGGCCTTACCCCGCAGTACGGTTGCCGAGCAGATCGCATCGCTCCTGACGCTCGCCTTGGGCAAGGGCATCGGCAATGAGAGCCCGCGCAGCTTGCTGAACGATCTGATCGTCACGCTGCGTGACCGGCTGGAGGAAACGGAGCTGTCGCCGCTCGTTGTTGCATCGCAACATGGCGTCTCCAAGCGTACCTTGCACTACGCCTTTGCGGCAGCCGGTACGACCTTCGTCGAGCAATTGATGAAACTGCGGCTGGAACGGGCACGGGAAATACTCTCCGATGCGCGGCAGGCCGCGCCACGCATCGAGGATGTCGCGACCCGCTGTGGTTTTACGGATCCCAGCCACTTTGCTCGCCGCTTCCGTCAGAAGTACGGCCATGCGCCCCTGCAATACCGGCGCGCCGTTCTCTAGCACCCTCCCGCGCACCCCTTAAATTACGTCCAATGACCACCCGATTGCGCTGTCAGCGCAATTTCGGCAACTGCGGGCGCAACCTGCGGCCTGGATCATTGCGCGCCGGGATTTGCTGCCTCATGCTCGCGCGCAACGAATGTGAATTCACGCCGCGCACGGAAGAAACTTGATGGACATGCCTGCAAAGCCGAAGCAATTCCCATTGCCCAGCTCGTTGAAAGTGGTGCCTGGTACCGAACGCGCACAGGCCGCATATCCGTATTACACGCAGTTCGAGGCCGCCGACGATCAGCGCTTCTGGTTCTACAACTCCATGCACTTCCCGGAGCCGATGTCGGCGTTCGATATGGTGACGGCGGAGGCCGCGTACTGCGCGCTGGGCGCCGCCAATACCCGAGTGCACTGCCTGCCCACGACATTGGGCATCGATCATCGCATCATCAACGGTCGGGTATACATCGGCGGCAATGCGGTCACTGATCCGGCCGAAATCGCGCGCCGGCTCGAGGAGTTCAAGCAGCGGGCGTTCTACTACTACGCCAACTGGGAGCGGCTCTACACCCAGTGGCGCGAAAAAATGCTGGCACTGATCACCGCGGCGCAGGAACTGCCGAAGCCGCAGCTGCCGGAGCTTGAGCCGCTCGCGAATGTGCACGCCGGACTGGGCGTCGCCTCCAACCACCGGCTGCTGGACATCTACCAGAAGACCCTCGAAGGGTACTTCCGGATGTGGCACCACCACTTCGAGTTCCTCCTGCTTGGGTACGGGGCGTATCTGACTTTTTTTGATTTCTGTAAGAAGGCCTTCCCGGAAATTACCGATCAGACCATTGCGCGCATGGTGGCCGGCATCGAAGCGGAGATTTTCCGCCCCGACGACGAACTGCGACGCCTGGCACGCTGCGCGGTCGAGCTGGGCGTGGATGCTCACTTTGGCAAACAGCTGTCCGCCACGCAGCTCATCGAAACCCTGCGAACCTGCGGCGAGTCCGGAACGGCGTGGCTCAAGGAATTGGAAGTCGCGCGGCATCCCTGGTTCAACATCAATGTGGGCGATGGCTTCTATCACTATCACCGCGCGTGGAATGATGATCTGTCGATGCCGTTCGCAAGCCTTCCGGACTACATCGATCGGGTGAAAGCCGGTGAATCCCTGCACCGCCCGGTCGAGAAGCTGTTGGCCGAGCGCCGGCAGCTGATCGAGGACTACCGGGAGCTGCTGACCACCGATGACGACCGCGCCGCATACGATCAGATGATCACGCTGGCGCACCGCGTGTTCCCCTATGTCGAGGGCCATAAGTTCTACTGCGAACACTGGTACACCAATCTGTTCTTCAACAAGATCCGCGAATTCGGTGCGCTGCTGGCCGAACACGGATTCTTCCCGAACGCCGAAGATGTCTTCCAGCTGACTCACTACGAGCTCGAATCGGCGATCATCGATCTGATGACGGCCTGGTCCAATGGTTCGGCGCCACGTGGTCCGGGCCATTGGCCGCCGATCGTCGTGGAGCGGCGCGCCGCGATTCGTGAATGGGCGCAGCACGAGACACCCCCGGCGTTGGGGGTGGTCCCCGATGTGATAGATGATCCGGCCATCGTGATGCTGTGGGGAATAACCCGTGACAGTCTGGACGCGTGGCTGTCGAGCGCAGATGACGCGAATCCGAATGAGCTCAAGGGCTTTGCCGCCTGCCGCGGTGTCGTCGAGGGCACGGCGCGCATTGTGAAGAGCGTCGACGAGATATCCCGCCTGCAGAAGGGGGACATCCTGGTCTGCCAGGTCACCAATCCGACCTGGGCGCCAATCTTCAGCAAGATCGCCGCGGCGGTTTCGGACATCGGTGGCTCGATGAGCCATGCAGCAATTGTCGCGCGCGAGTACGGTCTGCCGGCAGTGGTCGGCACCGGCAATGGGACATCGCGAATCAAGGATGGCCAGCGGATTCGCGTTGATGGCGGGCGCGGCATCGTCACCATCCTGCATTAGTCTCGCGAAGCATGACGGTGAGCGATGCGCAGTTGATCGGCTGGTTTGCCGACCTGAGTCTGGCCGACCGGCCACAGGTGGGCGGTAAGGGCGGCAGTCTTGGCGAACTCGTGCGCGCAGGTATCGCCGTGCCGCCTGGGTTTGTCGTCAAGACGGCGGCTTTTGAGCGATTCCTGGCGGCGGCGGAGCGTGCGTCTCCAGTCCGGGCGCTGGTCGAAACGCTGGACCCGGATGATCTGCCGCAGGTCACCACCCTGTCGGGCCAGCTGCGTGCCAGAGTCGAGGCCGCACCGCTGCCAGCGCCCATCGCCATGGCGATCACTCGCGCCTACGGCCAACTCAATGCCGCGAATCATGCCGCGGTCGCGGTGCGCTCCTCCGCGACCACCGAGGATGCCGCGGATGCCAGCTTCGCGGGTCTGCAGGACACCTACCTGTGGGTGCAGAGTCTCGAACAGGCACTGGACAAAGTACGCAGCTGTTGGGCAAGCCTTTATTCGGTCGAATCGATCACCTATCGGCGCCGCCATGGCTTTGCGGAAGCCGACGTGGCGATGGCCGTGGTGGTGCAGACCATGGTGGATGCAAGAACCGCGGGTGTCATGTTCACCCGCAGTCCATTGACCGGGGATCGCTCGGTGATGGCCATCGAAGGCTCGTGGGGCCTGGGCTCGGCCGTGGTGGGTGGTGAGGTGACGCCGGATCGCTGGGTCATCGGCAAGATTACCGGCGAGATCTCGGTACGCGAGATCTCCGACAAGCACATCAGCCACGCGCCGCTTGATGCGGGCGGAATACAAACGCTCGCCGTACCGGATGCGCAACGCCAGGTTGCCTGCATGAACGATGATGAACTGCAGGCCCTGCGCACCATTGGGCGCAAGGTCGAGCGGCATTACGGTCGGCCGCAGGATATTGAGTGGGCGGTGGATCGGCACAGCGGCGCGATTGTGTTGCTGCAGAGCCGGCCGGAGACGGTGTGGTCAACGCGGGACGCCGCACCGGTCAGTTTTGCCGCCGCCGATCCGTCCTTGCATGTATTAAAAATATTTGGGGGTAATCGATGACTTTGACGGCCGCGGACGTTGCGGAAATCATGCGGCTGGTGGAGCAATCCGGCTTCGATGAGGTGAATCTGGAGGTCGATGGCACGAAGATCAGCCTGCGACGCGGCGCGCCCAGCGGGGCGACCACAGCCGCGGAGCCCGTGCCATCCGTCGCGCCGCTAGCCGCGGCACCCCCTGCGGTGGCAGCGGCCGCCGCGCCAGCGGCGCTGGCCGCAACCGATCCGACTGCCGTGGACCTGCCCTCACCCCTGCTGGGCACGTTCTATCGGTCACCAAAGCCCGGTGCACCGCCCTTTGTGCAGGTCGGCTCGCAGGTGGAGGCCGATTCCATCATCGGCATCATCGAGGTCATGAAGCTGATGAATACCGTGCGTGCCGGTGTGCGCGGCACGGTCGCCGAGTTCCTTGCCGCGGATGGCGCGCTCGTCGAATACGGCGAGGTCTTGCTGCGCGTTCGCAAGAGCGCTTGATTGCCACTCCCGTGCGCCGCATTCTGATTGCCAACCGTGGAGAGATTGCCGTGCGGATTATCCGCACCTGCCGCAATCTGGGCATTGAAACAGTGCTTGCGGCCTCGCAGGCCGATCTTGACAGCGAGCCGGCGCGGCTGGCGGACCGCACGGTGTGCATCGGTCCGCCGCGTCCCGCCGAGAGCTATCTGAAGGTCGAGGCGATCGTGCATGCCGCGCGCGCGACCCGCTCGGACGCGATTCATCCCGGCTATGGCTTCCTCGCGGAGCGTGCCGCGCTGGCGCGATTGTGTGAATCCTCCGGCGTCGTCTTCATCGGACCGACCGCCGCGCAGATCGAGGCGGTCGGCGACAAGTTGCGGGCCCGAGCGGAGGCCGAGGCCGCCCAGGTGCCGGTGGTGCCCGGTTGCGCCGTGACCGTGGTGGATGAGGCGCTGGCGGCGGCCCGGTCCATTGGTGTGCCGCTGCTCGTCAAAGCGGTCGGCGGCGGCGGCGGGCGTGGCATGAAG
>Ga0182030_10014697_pt1 | contig 15420 bp, 7 predicted proteins | sample 812S3MmetaG_FD_121299 | JGI IMG/M metagenome (GOLD analysis project Ga0182030, IMG submission 121299) | Permafrost microbial communities from Stordalen Mire, Sweden - 812S3M metaG (Illumina Assembly) | ecosystem: Environmental > Terrestrial > Soil > Wetlands > Permafrost | place: Sweden... | reverse complement strand
CCGTCAACGCAAGCCGCTCCACCGACTTGCCGTTCAGCAAAACCTCCACCGAACCCTTCACGTCGGAAGCACCAATCTCCGAGGCCAGCAGAACCGCCCTGAGCGCCATGATCGTCGCCTGTGTCGAGCCCCACGCCCCCGTCGCATCCTTCTTCGACGCGACGTAGTTCAGCGCCTTGCGCGCCGTTCCTGCATCCTGTCCCCACTTCAGCAGCGCCTGCACCGCCAGCCCCGTAGTCTCAATCGCAGCGCTCTCGCCGCGCGAATAAACCCCAGTCTCCTCCGTATTCCACCAAACCTGATCGCCACTCTCGGTCTTCGCCTCCAGCAACAACTGCATAGCCAGCCGCGTAAACTCTCGATCCTTGCCATACTCCACGGCAAAGTTAGCGACGACTGCCAGCGTATAAGCATCCGCCTTAGCGCCCATATGCGAAGCAACATACTGCTTCGCCCTCTCAACACTAGGACCTTTGTACCCCGTATTGGCCAGCGACCACCCCAGGTACGCCGTAATCCGCAGCACATCCGAGTTGAACCGGTTCGTAGCTCCCTCATTGATGAATTGCGTATCCGGCTTCCAACTCCCGTCCTCCTGCTGCTGATCCGCCAGCCACTGCTGCGTCCGTTCAATCACTTTCGCGTCCACCTCATAGACCTTGGCCATATCGCTGAACTCCATCAGCCCATACGCCGTCAGTATCTTGTTCGCCGGAGCATTCCCAAACCACGAAAACCCACCTCCCGGCACCTCAAACGTCAACAACCGCTGATAGCCGTTGGCAATATACCCCTCCGCCTTGGCATGAATCTCCGGCGTAAGCTTCTTCGTCCGCTTCATATAATCCAGCGCCAGCACATTCGGATACGTACTTGAAGACGTCTGCTCAAAACACCCACCCGGCATACGTAAAATGCTATCCATCCCCTCAATCACCTGGCTCAACGGCCCCGGATAAAGCCGCACAAAGATCTTGCTGGCCTCCGCAATCGAGTTAGCCGGAAAACTAACCTTGTGCTCCACCGCCGAGCCGGAATGATCATCCAGATGCCCATTGAAAACCACGCTATGCTCGCGTCCATTCGGCACCACCTCAATCTCGCGCACCACAATATCCTCGCGCTTTGCCCCGCCCTGCATAGCGGCTGAAAGCGTCAGCTTGAACTTCCCAATCCGCTTCGCCTCCAGCGTAAACTGCGACCCTCCCGGCCGCCCCGGCTCAACCGCAACCGACTTATCCGCGCTGTCATTCACCAGCGAATACCAATCCGCCGCCTCTAACTTGAGACTTACATCGCCGCGCCCACCCGAGTAGTTGTAAACCGCCACCGGAATCGAAACTCGATCTCCCTGCGTCAGCGTCACCGGCAAATCCAGATCCACAAAGAAATCCTGAAACACTTTCAACGATCCATCGCCCGTTCCCAGCGCCCCGTTCTCCGTAGAAGCCAGCATCGCCATGCGCCAGGTCGTAATCGAATCGGCAATCGGGATAGCAATATTCGCGTCACCCTTTCCATCCGTAATAACCTCCGGATTGATATAAAGCGCCTCCGGAAAATAAGACCGAACATGCGTCGGCGCAGCATCCTTCCCGGTCGAAGCCAGCGCCCCATTGATGGTTGCGATGCCAACCGTATCCATCTGCATCTGGTTGGCGACCACGCTCACCGTCGTCGAAGCTGAGGCCTGCGGTGCCGCCATCTTGGCCAAAGCCCCGCCAACATTACCGGCGACCCCGCGGCCAAAGCCCACGCCGCCACCAATCGCTCCAAAACCTCTTCCCTTAATAGCCAAGAACTCAACGCCCTCCGACACCGTCACCGCCTGCGAAATCGAGCCAACGCTCAGCCTCACATCCACCACCGCCAAATCCTGCGCCTTCACTTCAAACTCTTGCGTCGCCGTTTCAAACCCTTGAGCCGTAACGCGCACCTTGTATTTCCCCGGCGGAATCGCACTCAAAGTGAACTGCCCAGCCGCATCCGCAATAGCCTTGCGAACCTTGCCATCCGCAATCGCAGTCAACTCCACCTGCGCCCCGGAGATCACCGCTCCACTCGGATCGACCACCGTCCCGGTAACATCCACAAGGCCATTCGCCGCACCACGATCATGCTCCATCCTCACCGTCACTCCAGAACCTTTCCCCTCAGCCGAGATAGCCACACCTGTACGCACCTCGATATAAGCCGCAAGATCGTCTCCGGTATTGAACTGCTGATCTCCACCCGCACTCTCAACACGGTAATAGCGCAGATTCCCACGCGACCAGGCCGCCACCTGAATCCGCAACGGAGTACCCCACGCATCGCGAAGTGACTCGCCTTCGCCATCCTTCAACAAACCAAACTCCCGCACAGGATCGAAGTTGGAAGGCCTGCGCTCAAACGCCTCGCTCAACTGAGCCGCAATGCGCCTCACCTCAACCAGAAACGCATCATGATACCGATCCTGAAACGCAGCATATTTCACCGAAGGCACATTAGCCCCAAACTCCGTCTCCGAAGTATTCGAGTTAGTCATCTCCGTCGCCGCAAACAGTGCACGCGCAGCCCGATTCTGCTGCTCCTCCGCTCCGAGCACCATCGGTTGAACGACCTCGTTCATCGAGATCGAGTGAATCTCATACCGAGGCTTCATCGCCTCCTGTTCCAGATAAAAGAAGACCTTCGCAAAGCCCGGCTGCTTCTCCGCCAGCGCAAACACCGCCTCATCCACCACCTGCACGCCCAAAGCCGCGCGCACACCCTCCCCATGCGCATTCGTCACATGGAAATGCACATTCGCCTCAGCCCCCGGCTTGTAAACCGCCGCATCGGCAACCGCCTCGATCTTCAACTCATCCGCAGGCTGTACAAAGATCACCCGATGATCCCCAACCGGCCGTGCATCCCGTCCAAAGAGATACGCATTCAAATCCAAAGTTCCCGCCATCTCCGGCGTTACATCGACATCAAGCCCCGCGCGGCCACCTCCGATATCCACATCCCGCGTAAGAATCGTCTGCCCATCCTTCACAATATCGACATAAGCCGCACCGGCAGACTTAGTCGAGAACACATCCAGATGTAAGCGCTCGCCGGCACGATACAAAGCCCGCTCCGTGCGCAACAAAACCTGATCCTCACCGCCACGCGCCTCCAATCGAATATCGCTCGAAGCACGATTCCCACGACGATCCTCAGCCTCCACATGCAGCAAGGCGTAGCCTCCATTGTCATGCGTGTGAACGATCGCCACCCCTCCTGCATCCGTCACGACCTTCTGCTCGGGAGCCATATCGAAATGCACCGTCAAGCGCGTACTAGCCGGCGTCCCATCCGGATACGAAGTCAAGACAAAGACCTCATTGTCGAGCTTTGGAATCAACGTTCCGCCCTCGGGAATCGCAACGATCAGCATCGGAGACTGACTCACCGTAATTGGCTCTCCGCGCGTCTCGCTGTGCTCCGTTGAGTCCTTCGCCGAAGCCTCCACCAACACCCGCGAAGCCCCCTGACTCAGCGGCCTTCCTGCAAAATAATCCGGCAACTTCAGATCGAAATGATAACTCCCATCCTTATCCGTCTTACCCTCAACCTTCGCCGTCTCAACCAAACTCACATCCATGCTCGAAACTTTGATCGACACTTCCGCATTCTCCACCGGCTTGCCAAAGAAGTAGTTCGCATGAACCGCCCCAGTAACATGCTCCCCAGGCCGATAATCCCGCCTCGGCTTATGATCCTTCTCATCGAAATCGATCGCAACCTTGAACTTCGGCAGCACATAGCGCTCCACAGTCAGCGCAATCTCGGCAGTATTGGCCGCACTTCCCTCACCCATCACAGCGCGCAGATGATAGCTTCCCAGATTCACCTCATCGGCCAGCCCAAACTCCGCCGAAGCTATCCCGAAGCCATCCGTCTCCGTAGCCTTCCTGAAGACCTTGTTACCCTTCGAATCCTCAAGCTCAAAGATCAGCTTCCGATTCTTATCCGCCTTATGATCGGCGCGATCCAGCGCCAGCGCCCGCACATGAATCGTCTGCCCAGGCTGATAAATCGGCTTCTCCGTAGTAAGCAGAATCGAAGCCTTCTCTTCAAGCTCCACCGCCTGCGTAGCCTCCGCCGACCCAATCGGCGTATCGACAACGTAATGCAGTTGATAACTCCCCGCCAGACCCGCCGGAAGCTGAAACTGCGCCTCAGTCGTGCCGCGCCGATTCAACTCACCCTTGAACAGCAACTCGGACGCACGGTCGCCTCTAGGCAACTCAATCCGCACCGACCCTCGCCCAACAATCGCCTTGTCCTGCAAGTCCGTAACAATCACCCGGATAGCAGCCTTGCCTCCCGCCAAATAAGAGCGCTGCCCAAGAACATGCACCACAGGCCGCCGCAATATCTGCGAAACAGACTTGACTCCCTCAAACGCAGCAGTCGTCTGGCCGTGATAGACCAACCGATAGCGCAGCCGCTCCCAGACCAATTCATCCACAGACAGTTTTTCATTCAACGCGATATAAGGCTCCAGCCAGACATCGTCCGCCTTCATCTCATAATGGCGCGCGGCGCGGGCCAACACTTTGTCTTCGGGATCCAGCAACTCTACTACGAACTCGGCGGAGCCGGCACGTTCCGCATGATAGTGAAACCTCAAAGCCAGCTTCCCATCCTCATAAGTAGCCGATGACACGTCTCCCAGCACTTGGCGCGCCAGGGCAGGCTGCGGCATTCCAACAAACGTGAGCGTCAGAACCACAGTCCAAAGCAAAAGCGCAGCCGGCACACTTCGAAAAGCCTTCATCACGCGTCTCCCGATATCCAAGCGAAAGTGCGCAGCGGGATCGAAGCAACAAGCCAAATCCCCGCGCCTGACCTCAGAACGCAGATCCGCACGGAACTTGCAGAAAAAATTGCGCTGCACAGTTTCCCCGACACCGAAAACGCGAAATGCCGCCGATCGCTCGGCGGCATTTCGCTTCCAACCGGTCGCGATCGAGCTACGGCTTCTTCAGGCTATTCAGCTTATCCAGTACCCGCTTCAACTCATCCAGCTTCTGCCCAGCCTCGCCCAGCTTGCCCTGCGAAGTCAGTCGCTGGTAATCGCCAAAGTCGCGCGAAGCCTCCGAGATCAGCGCATGTTCATCCGCCGGAGGCTGCGCAACTCCAGTAGCCTGCGCACCTGTCTGCGCCGCACCTTGCGCCGCCTCCGACGCTGTGAGCGATGAGCCGCCCTCGCCAAAGAGCGAAGTCAGCGCCGCCTCAAACGTAGTTCCATAAGCCAACCGGTCCTGCAGCGCCAGCACCACCAGCCGCAGTTCCGGCATAGGACTCCGATCCGCCTGCAAGTAGATAGGCTCGGCATACAAAAGAGCCTTACCGCACGGAATCACCAGCAAGCTGCCGCGTCGCACATGCGATCCCTGCTGGTTCCACAGCGTAAGTTGCCCCGATAGCTGCGCATTCTGATCGATGCGCGCCTCAATCTGCAACGGCCCATCCACCAGCCTGGTCTTGGGAAAGTCATAGACTATCGACGTCCCATAATTCGCGCCATCGCTGCGCGCCGCAATCCAACCAATCAGATTGTTGCGATTGGCCGGAGTAAACGGCAATATCTCCACAAACTCCACACCGCTCTCACCCGGCAGCTTCATCAACACAAAGTTCGGCTGCATAGCCATTGTCGCCTGCTCGCCGTTATCGCCCAGCCCAACCTCCGTAGCCACCGTCCAAAGATCCTCGCGATTGTAAAAGACCTCCGTATCCGTCATGTGATACAAGCCGTAAACCTGCGCCTGCATCTTCAACAGCATCTCAGGATAACGCACATGCTTTCGCAGCCCCGCAGGCATCTCCGAAGCATCGCGGAATAGCGTTGGAAAGATCGCGCGCCAGGCCGCGAGAATCGGATCGCTGTTATCGAAAACATAGAACGTCGTAGTGCCGTCATACGCGTCCACCACAACCTTGACGCTGTTCCGGATATAATTCACCTGGTCGTCATAGAGCTTGTAATGGCTCGCATAAGGATAGTGATCGGACGTCGTAAACGCATCCAGCATCCAACGCAAACGCCCATCCTCGCCCACCACCATGTACGGGTCCTGATCGTAACTGAGAAATGGCGCCAGCGTCTCAATGCGCTCGCGAATATTGCGCCGCATCAACAACCGGCTCTCCGAATTCACGTCATCGCTGAAGGGCAACTTGCCCAAGTCTCCGCGGTCGATCGCAATCAACACCCTCCGCAGAAATCCACCCAGCACAATGCCGCCCGTCCCTTCATACGAAGTGACGTTGTTCGTCTGTCCCTGCGGATAGTTGAACTCCTGCTGCCGCGTCTTCACATACACATCGGAGTTAGTCATCTGACCGAAGTAAATCTCAGGCCGCTTAACATCCAGCCCCTTAACCGTGCTCTGCACCGGCATATTGCTCAACATCAGCGTCGGCAATCCCTCCGGAGTGAAGCCATTCACCGGATTCATCGTCAGCCCATAGCCATGCGTGTAGATCAGCTTGTCGTTGATCCAGTTACGACTGCTCTCCGGGAGTTTGTCCACATTCAGTTCACGCGCAGCCAGCATCACCTCACGCAACTGCCCATCCAGACTGTAACGGTCGATATCGACATCGGGAAAATCGTAATAGGTGCGAATCTCCTGGATCTGCCGCAGCGTGTCCTGCAACGCATGCCAGTCCCAAAGCCGAATATTTTGCAGCGTGACCTGGTTGTTCGCAGGATCGGTCGCCCCCACCGTAGTCTCCGCAGGAAACTCGCGCTGCTCGAACTTATCCAGGCCGAATGCCCGCCGAGTCATCTCGATGTTACGCGCAATATACGGCTGCTCCCTCACTAACTCATTCGGCTTGACCACAAAATTGGCCACATACCAGCCCACCACCGAAAATCCAAAGAAACAAACCGCCGCAGGCACAATCGCCGCAACCAACAAGCTTCCACGCGACCCTCGCAAAGCGCTGCTTGCGGCAATGGCCGCGCCCAGCAGCAGTGCAAAGCAGATCACCGTCATCCCGGTGATCGAGACATGCGCATCGGTGTAGTTCACACCCTGAAAGACCGTGTGCGGCTCGAGCAACAGGTCGTACCGGCCCACAAACTCCCGCGCCGCAGCGACCACCAGCAACCACGCCATTGCAAACGAAAGCCCACGCCATCGCGCCGGCGCTGAATCGTAGCGGATGGTCCGTTTACTCAGCGCACTCGCCCCGCCCGAGATCACCACAAACAACCCAGCCAGAATGCAGGGAATCACCGCCAGCGCCAGCACCCAATTCAGCAGGATATGCCACGCCGGCAGCGTGAACAGAAAGAAGTTCAACGGCTTGCCAAAGATCGGGTCCGTAACCGCGCCGCCAGCTTGCGGCGCATACCACCACAGCATTAAGGTCGGCCACTCAGCCATCATCGCCGCAGCACTGATCGCCGCCACTACCCCCGACACAGCCAGGGCCAGCACCCGAATCACCGGCTCAACCGAAAGCTTGATTGGTTGCCCATTCACCATGATCGTGTGGCCACTCGGCAAATCGTCCCGATGCGCCCGCCGCAGCAGCCAAAGCGCTCCGTAGAGCACCGCAAACGTCACCGCCGCAAAGCCGGCAAAGATGCCCCACTGCAAGCCTACCGTTTTCCAAAAGACTTCCGCGTAGCCCAGCGAACGGTACCACAGCGCGTCCACAAAATAAGAAAGCGCAGTGCGGCTCCCTAAAAGTATTGCGCCAATGACGACAACAAAAATCACCAAACCGCGGCGGCTGCGCCTCGGCAAATGCGGTTCCTTCGGCCAATCGATAGTTTCCGGCAACGTTTTACTCCCTTTTTTGCGGCATCGGCGTCTGTCCCGGCGCGCCATGCCCACCCACCACTCTAGTCCTCTTGTTTGGCTCGCGCATGTACCAGCCGACTCGAAGCGCCCCCAGGTGATGAGTTTGATTCCGTGTTGAGTGTGGTTCTTACAGCCTCCATTGCCATGCCATCGGCGCCAATCGAGGCCATAATCGAGTCTGGTATGGAAGCCTCCCGCAATCTCGAACTGCTCCGCGAGTACATGACCTACCTGCGCGTCGAAAAAGGCCTGCGCCCACTCACCTGCGAAGCCTATGACAGCGACCTCAAGACCTTCGGCGAGTTCCTCGAAAGCCGCCACGGCGTACTCCTCACCACTACGCAGCAGGATGTCTCCGCGTTCCTCGAGCACCTCCGCACCCACGGCATCGACTCCCGCTCCGCCGCCCGCAAGCTCAGTTGCATTCGCGGCTTCTACAAGTGGCTCCTCCTCGACCGCCGCATCCACCACGACCCCACCATCAACATCGACTCGCCCAAAGCCTGGAAAGTCCTCCCCAAATCCCTCGCCGAATCCGAAGTAAACGCCATGCTCACCAGCGCCGAACAGAGCACAAAAGCCAGCCCTGGGACCCACACTAGCCGTCCCCAGGCCCGCGCCACAGCTCTCCGAGACCGCGCCATCCTGGAACTGCTCTACGCCGGCGGCCTGCGCGTCTCAGAAGTCACCAGCCTCTCGACCAGCGACCTCGCGCTCGACCTCGGCCGCGTCCTCGTCCGCGGCAAAGGCGACAAAGAACGCATCGTCCCCCTCGGCGACAAAGCCGTCGAAGCCCTCAACATCTATCTCCGCGAAGGCCGGCCGCACCTCGCCCGCATCCGCGCCAAGGCCCACGCCGCAGACGGCGCCAAGCTTTTTCTCTCCCTGCGCGGGATGCCACTCACCCGCCAATCCCTCTGGGTCCTCGTCAAAAGCCGCAACAGCAGCGCCAGCCCTCACACCCTGCGCCACAGTTGCGCCACCCACATGGTCGAGCACGGCGCAGACCTGCGCTCCGTCCAACTCCTCCTCGGCCACGCCGACATCTCCACCACCCAGGTCTACACCCACCTCGCCCTCGGCCGCCTCAAAGCCGTCCATCGCGAATTCCACCCCCGAGGAGTCCATCGCGCAGTCCCTGAATCGGAAGAAGCGGAACTCCAGCTACAAGAGGAAACTCCATGAGCGCCCTCCTCAAATCCAACTCCATCGACGATGCCGATGCGCAGAAGGGCACAGACTTCAGCCCGTACATTGAACTCCGCGAAACGGAAAGGGCTGGTAGGGATGGGCTTCAGCCCATCCTCTCCCCTGAGGGATACCCATCCCCCCTCAGCGAGGATCTAGAGTCGCAGAAGGGTACGGGCTTCAGCCCGTACATTGATACCAGCGATGAGAATCGGGCTTTAGCCCCCGAGGGGGGCCAATCCACTCTAGGCCAACTCGTCACCGCCTACCTCAGCGTCCTCGCCAACGAACGCAACAGCTCCCCGCACACCCTCCGCGCCTACGAACGCGAACTCCGCAGCTTCGTCCTCTGGATCGCCAAAAACGCCGGCCCAGACACCGCCCCCGCCGCCATCGAACACACCCAGATCCGCGCCTGGCTAGGCTCCCTCTACGACCGCGGGCTCTCCAAAGCCTCCGCCGCCCGCGCTCTGGCCGCCGTGCGAAGCTGGTTCCGCTGGCTCGCCCGCTTCGGCCACGTCAACCAGAACGTAGCCTCGCTCGTCGCCACGCCCAAACTTCCCAAACACCTGCCCCGCGTCCCTTCCATTGAACAGATGAACATGGTCGTCGACGGCATCGGAGGAAAGGACGACGAAACCGCCACCTGGCCCACCCGCGACGCCGTGATTTTTGAATTGCTATACGGCTGCGGCATCCGCAACGCCGAGCTAACCGGCCTCAACCTCGCCGACATCCACTGGGCCAACGAAGCCATCCTCGTCCGCGGCAAAGGCCAGAAGCAGCGCTACGTCCCCCTCGGCGACGCCGCCGCCCAGGCCATCCGCAGCTATCTGGCCGAACGCCAGGCCCGCCTGACCGCCGCCCAGCGCAACTCCGATGCTCTCCTCTTGAACCTGCATCTGCGCGGCACCGGACGCCTCTCCACCCGCTCCGTAGCCCGCATCGTCAAGCGCATCGCAGTCCAGCGCGGCCTCTCCTCAGACGTACACCCGCACACCCTGCGCCACGCCTTCGGCACCCACCTCTTAGAAGAAGGCGCCGACCTCCGCAGCATACAAGAGTTACTAGGTCACGAACGCCTGAGCACCACCCAGCGCTACACCCAGCTAACCGCCGCCCAACTAACCGTCGTCTACGACAAAACCCACCCCCGCGCAAAGTAACCGATCCCCCAAAATCCGTGATTGTCCTCCTGAACGAAGTGAAGGATCTGCTTTTGCACTTGCTTTTCTTGCTGTCATTCCCGAAGAGAATCTGCTTAACCCACCGCCTCAACTTCAAACGGTTCCAATTCTCACCCCATACCGCCGCCGCACCCACTCAAACAACGGCAACCCCAGCAAAATCAACCCCGTCCCAATCAACGACCCGCGCAAATTCCCCACAAAACTTGAATACAGCACCACCCCCGCACTCAAAACAAACACAGCAGGCAGCACCGGATACCCCCAAACCCGATAGGGCCTTGCCGCATTCGAATCGCGCCACCGGTACACAAACACCGTAGTCGCCGTCAGCATATAAAACAGCCACTCCGAAAACACCGCCAGCTCAAAAAGCTGCTGAAACCGCCCCAGCGCCAGCAGCAGCACCGTAGAAAGCAGCCCCTGCACCAGCAGCGAAAACGCAGGACTCTGAAACCTCGGGCTGATCTCGGCAAACTTCGGAAAGAAAAGCCCATCCCGCGCCGCCGCGAACGGAATCCGCGCCCCGCTCATCACCGTCCCATTCAGCGTCACAAAAATGCTGAAAGCCATCCCCGCCGCCACCAGCGCCGCACCCGTAGGTCCAGCCACCACGGAAAGCGCCGCCACAGCAGGCTGTTTCGTCCCTGCAATCTGAACCGCCGGCAAAATATACTGGATCGCCGCATTCGTCGCCATAAACAGCGCACCGACCGCAAACAGGCCGCCAATCAGCGCCACCGGCAGATTCTTTTCAGGCTGCTTCACCTCACCCGCCACCATGGTCAAGTCGTTCCAACCGTCATACGCCCAAAGCGTCGCAATCAGCGCAATCATGAACCCCGAAACCCCACCCGGCGCCGGAGAAACAGAAGTCGCAAAATTCCCCCACGACCCCAGCGCCGAACTGAAGCAAAACCCCACCACCACCAGGATCAAAGCCGCCTTCAACACCGTAAACACCACCTGGAAATCCCCAGCCTTCTTGATCCCCAGGTAATTCAGCCCCGTCATCAGCCAGGTCACCGCAATCGCAAACAACTGCGACCAAAGCACCGCAAAATGCCCGCTTCCGAAAGCCGCAGCCTCGAGCCAGTGAAACGCCGAAAAAATCCCCAGCGTCCGAGCCAACCCGCTTGTCACCGAAGCGATCGAAGCTGGCTTGGCCACCGCAAACCATGTCCACATATACAAAAAGGCCGTGCGATCCCCATAAGCCCCGCGCAGATAGACATATTCGCCGCCAGCATAGGGCATCATCGCCCCCAACTCGGCATAAGTCATCGCCCCAAATAAAGAAAGCAGCCCACCCACAATCCAAGCCAGATACACGAGGCCGGAAGACCCGACCGCCGCCATCATCTCCGTAGGCACAAGAAAAATCCCACTGCCAATAATCGTCCCAACAACGATAGCGATAGCATGGCTAGCACCCAGCACGCGCGGCAAATCGGCAGACCGACCGGAATGCACCTCCCGGCGCAGCTCCCCGGGATCATTGGAACCAGCAACAATCTCAGAACCAGGCAAGCTCATAGTTGAACCGAGATTACCACGCCCAAATTCACCCGCCACAAAGGAACGAACGCGGGTGCCCCACCCTCGCCACGCACTTGTTTTTGTGGCTAGGGTGGGAAACCACAAAAGCCAGCCGAGTCGTTGCATTTGCCTTTGCCCTTCGCACCAACCCAAACCAATTTGTCATCCTGAGCATCCTGACCCGCAGAGCGAGTTACATCCAAAATGAACAGATCAGGCACGCTTGATTCCATTGGATTTATGCGCTGTTCATTAGGACCGAAATGCCTTCCCCCTCAAACCAAAAAAATGCCGTCATCCTGAGCATCTTGACTCGCATTTTGCGAGTTACGGCTAAAATGAACGCAAAAATCGGCACTGATTCCATTGGCCTTACGCCGTGTTCATTAGGAGCGAAGCGCAGCGCAGCCGAAGGACCCGCGGCTGCTTTTGCCGTTGTTCTTGCCCTTGCTTTTCTGTCTGTCATTCCCGCAGGGAATCTGCTGTTGCTCGCACTATCTTATCCCTGCAGTTCCGGGCCGGAAGTCTCGCCTCAGCCTTGAGACTTCTCGGAACCATCATCCGACGGCGAAAACAAACGCAAAACCCGCGGCCCGGCGTTCCAGAAATAGGCCGCCGCTAACGAAAGAGCGGCGATGCGCAACACCATAGACGCCGTCTCCAGAAGATAGTAGTTCCTCCAGTAATTCGTGTCGTTAAAATGATGCGCAAGAGATAAAAGGTACTGCGGCAGATAGGTGCAATCCGTCAAGGCCCAGGCCAGCAAATAAAACGCAAACAACCTGCTCAATATTCGAACAAACTCCGCCTTCATCATGCCGAAACTCCTCCTATCGTGTTTTGAAACCGCCCCTCACATCTTATCCAAATGCCGAAACCCATCCGTCTGCGCAAACATGAGCGCAAACAGCATGAAGTTATAAGCCGAATGCACCAGCGTACTAGCCGCCAGCGACCTCGCCAGCAGCCGCACCGCGCACAGCGCCAGACTCACGCAATACAGCAGCAGCAGCGGCCCCCAGGCCATCGCCACCTGCGCCGAATGCATCCAGGCAAACGGCGCGCTCACCACCAGCGCGGCAAACACCATCGCCCCCGCGCTCCACACCGGATTCCCCGCCGCATCGAGCGCCCGAGGCCGCTCCCCGTGCATCCTCTCAGCCGCCCAATCCCACGCCGTCGCCACAGCCGGCAATAGGAAGCCGCGAAAGATCATCTCCTCAAAAACCGGCGCAACCAGGACTCCAAAACAAGCCAGCATCCAGGCATCGGCGGAACTCCCAAACATCTTGTCGATCGGCGCATGCTCCGGAAACTTCACCACCAGCCCAACCACCAGCGCCAGCAGATTCAGCAGAAACGCCGTCCCCACCAGCCAATACCGCAGCCGATACGCCGTCGCTGCATGCCAACGCAACCCGGCAAAGTACCGCGCACCCCACACCATGCGAAAGAACGGCACCGCCGCCGACAGTCCCAGCAGATAAATCAGCAACTGAGTCCCCAGCGCCACCGGCGTACTCTTCGACGCCGAATCAAAATCCCGCAAACCGAACCAATGAAAATGAATCGCCAGACCCAAACCGCCAGTCGTCAACAGCAGTCCCAACACCAGCATCATTAGAAACAGCATCGCATCGGCAAAATTAGGGTGCCGATTCACCACCGGCTCTGGAATTGGCTCAGGAACAAGCTCAGAAATGGGCGCCAAAGCCGCATAGGTAAAGGAACCCAGCTCTGGCCCAGCCTCCAGCGCATCCAAATTCTCAAGAGCCGATGTCACCGCCTCCGGAAACTCCTCCGATCGCTCCACGCCCTCCGACTCCCCGCCATTTGTCATGCTTTCCCCGTCTTCTTCACGCGAGGCCCCTTCGTCGGCGCCTTCACACTTTTCTTCGCCGCAGCCTTCTTCGCCGCCCGCGCCAGCACCGCCGGATCTTTCTCCTCAATCGCCGCCGCCAACTCCACCGGAGCCTCCGCCGGAACCCCATGTTCCGCGTAATACTTCGCCAAAAACTCGCCCGTAAACGACCCAGCCACCGCCGCCACCTGCGCCGGTCGCCCTTCCGCAATCACTCGCCCGCCGTCCTCGCCGCCCTCCGGCCCCATATCGAGAATCCAGTCCGCATTCCGAATCACATCCAGATTATGCTCGATTATCACCACCGAATTGCCCAGATCCGCCAGCCGATGCAGCACTTCCAGCAGCTTTCGCACATCGTCAAAGTGCAACCCCGTCGTCGGCTCATCCAACAGATACAGCGTCCGTCCCGTCTGCCGCTTTGAAAGCTCCCGCGCCAGCTTCATCCGCTGCGCCTCGCCACCCGAAAGCGTCGTCGCCGACTGGCCCAGGTGGATATACCCAAGCCCAACATCCACCAGCGTCTGCAACTTGTTCCGCAGCAGAGGCACGTCCTTCAATAACTCCAGCGCATCCTCAATCGTCAGCTCCAGAATCCCCGCAATCGATTGCCCCTTGAACTTGACCGCCAGCGTCTCCTGGTTATACCGCTTGCCATTGCACACCTCGCAAGTGACGTACACATCCGGCAAAAAGTTCATCTCGATCCGCCGCTGCCCATCGCCCTCGCAAGCCTCGCACCGTCCGCCAGCCACATTGAAACTGAACCGCCCCGGCTTGTAACCCCGTTCCCGCGACTCCGGTAACATCGCGAATAAGTCGCGCAAAGGCGAGAATAACTGAGTATAAGTTGCCGGATTCGACCTTGGCGTCCGCCCGATCGGCGACTGGTCTATCCGAATCACCTTGTCGATCTGCTCCGCGCCCGTCAGCGTGTCGTGATTTCCGGGCTCCTCGCGCGACCCATACACCGACTTAGCCAGCGAGCGGTACAAAATGTCATTGACCAGCGTACTCTTCCCGCTCCCGCTCACCCCGGTAATCACCGTCATCACGCCCAACGGAAACTTAGCCGTAACATCCTGCAGGTTATGCTCCCGCGCGCCCCGAATCTCGATCCACTTGCCCGTAAGCGCCCTCGGCCGCTCCCGGTGCATGATACTCACTTCACCCGAAAGATACCGCCCGGTCATGGATTCGGCAGACGCCATGATCTGCGCCGGCGTTCCCTCCGCCACCACATAACCGCCCAGCCGCCCGGCTCCCGGCCCTAAATCCAACACATAATCCGCAGCGCGAATCGTATCCTCATCGTGCTCCACGACTAACACCGTGTTACCCAGATCGCGCAGCCGGATCAGCGCTTCGATAAGCCGCATGTTATCCCGCTGATGCAATCCGATCGAAGGCTCATCCAGCACATACAGCACCCCGCGCAGCCGCGAACCAATCTGCGTAGCCAGCCGTATCCGCTGCCCCTCGCCGCCCGATAACGTCGCCGCATTCCGGTCCAGCGCCAGATAACTCAATCCCACCCCGGCCAGAAACTCCAGCCGCTCCACAACCTCTTTCCGAATCCGTTCCGCAACCAGCGCCTCGCGCGCCGTAAACTCAAGCTCCTGCGCCACCTTCAAAGCCTTCAACAGCGACAAGCCCGTAAAGTCGCTGATCGAAAGCCCACCCACCTTCACCGCCAGCGACTCCGGCCGCAGCCGCTTCCCCCGGCAAGTCGGGCACTGCGAGGCCGACATGAATTGCATCATGTACTCGCGATACCCCTCCGACTTCGCATCCTCCAGCCCAT
>Ga0182030_10014696_pt1 | contig 15421 bp, 12 predicted proteins | sample 812S3MmetaG_FD_121299 | JGI IMG/M metagenome (GOLD analysis project Ga0182030, IMG submission 121299) | Permafrost microbial communities from Stordalen Mire, Sweden - 812S3M metaG (Illumina Assembly) | ecosystem: Environmental > Terrestrial > Soil > Wetlands > Permafrost | place: Sweden... | reverse complement strand
TCAGCGAGTTGTAAATCCTACATAGATACTCATCAGTAATCAGAAGGCCCTGTTTTTCCCGCTTAAATCGGCTTTTTAAGCCAATTTCGCGTCCCTGACGCAGCAAAAGTGCCGCCGTTTTCGCGTCCGCTCATTTCTCAGCACGGCAACGCGCGACAATTAGAATGGAAGTTCGCAAAGAGTTCTCGAATGAAAGTCTTTCTCACAGGCGCAACAGGATTTGTAGGCCATCATGTGGCGCAGGCGCTCGCCGCCGAAGGCGCAGATCTTCGCCTCCTGGTCCGCAAGTCCAGCAATCTGGCCAATCTGGAAGGCATTCCCGGTGACACTCATCTGGGCGACCTGGCGCGGCCGGAGTTGCTTGCTCCCGCGCTCGCAGGCTGCGACGCCGTGGTCCACGTGGCCGCGGATTACCGCCTCTGGATTCCTGACCCCGCGGCCATGTACCGCGCCAACGTCGACGGTACCCGCGACCTTCTGCGGCTGGCGCGCGAGGCCGGCGTGTCCCGTTTCGTCTACACCTCCAGCGTGGCCACCATGCACTTCCGCACCGATGGCATCGTCATCAACGAGGACACGCCAGTTTCGCTGGCCGACATGGTAGGTCACTACAAGCGGTCGAAGTTCATGGCCGAGCAGCAGGCCATCGCCGCCGCCCAGGACGGCCAGCAGGTCATCATCCTCAACCCCACCACGCCCATCGGCCCCAACGACCGCAAGCCCACCCCCACCGGCCGCATCTTCGTGGACTTCCTCAACAACAAGTTTCCCGCCTACATGGATACGGGCCTGAATCTGGTGGATGTGGCTGAAGTCGCGCGTGCGCATGTGGCTGCACTGACCAGGGGCCAGCCCGGTCACCGCTACATACTCGGCGGCGAAAACCTGACCTTCAAGCAGATCCTCGACAAGATGTCGGCGATCACCGGCATCCCTTCGCCCACCGTCAAGATTCCCTTCGCTGTCGCCGCCACCTACGCCTTCTTCGAAGAGTGGATCACGGGCCGCATCCGTGGCCGCGAGCCGCGCGCCACCCTTGAAGAGGTCCGCATGGGCCGCAAGAAGATGTTCGCCTCCAGCGCCCACGCGCAACAGGAACTGGGTTTCCGCATTGTGCCTGTCTACCCCGCCATGCGCGCGGCTATCGAGTGGTTCCGCGCCCACGGCTACGCGCCCCAGGGTCGAGCATGACCCGGATCGCCATCATCGCCGCCTTTCCAGACGAGTTGAAGCCGCTGGTGCGCGACTGGCCCCACAGCACACGCAATGGCGTGAATTTCTGGGCGCTGCGGAACTCAGAAGAAGAATGGATCGCAGCCTGCGCCGGGGCCGGCCTTGAAGCAGCAACTCGCGCCTTTGCGGCTATCGAAGATGGCGGTCCGGTCGACCTCCTGCTCTCCGTTGGCTGGGCCGGCGCACTCAATCACGAAGTCGCAAGCGGCAAAGCCTACAATGTAGCCGGTGTAATCGACGTCCGCACCGGTGAGCGCTTTCACTGTGAGGCGGGCGCGGGAGAACTCTGGCTCGCCACCAGCCCCAAAGTCGCCGACGGGGCAGAGAAGCGCCGTCTCGCCTCCACCTACGACGCTGCGCTGGTGGATATGGAAGCTGCCGCTGTCGCCCGCCTCGCAGCGATGCGCAATATTCCCTTCTACTGCATCAAAGGAGTCAGCGACGGCTTCGCCGAAAAATTACCTGATTTCAACCGCTTTATCTCGCCGGGCGGCCAATTTCGGATGACCAGTTTTGTTCTCTTTGCCTGTCTTCGTCCATGGCGCTGGCCCGCATTGGTGCGGATGGGCGAGAATAGTAGAAGGGCTTCCCAAAGCATAGCGAAGTCGGTGCACGATCTTCTGGATGAATGAGGTCGCATCACAAAGCGGAATGGCTACTCAAATCTCAAATCCTGACAGTCTCGTGGAAACAGAGATTCCTTCCTCCATGCGCGCCGTGGTCTACCGCGGCGTCAACGACATGCGCCTTGAAAGCGTGCCGGTTCCCGCCATTGGGCCTGGCGAGTTGTTGGTGAAGGTAGCCACCTGCGGCATCTGCGGGACGGACTTGAAGAAGATTCACACCGGTTCCCATTCCGCGCCGCGCATCTTCGGCCACGAGATGGCGGGCACCATCGTCGCCGTGGGCAAGGGTGTATCGCGCTTCCAGTTAGGCGAACGGGTCGTGGTCTTCCATCACGTTCCGTGCGGCCAGTGCTACTATTGCCGCAAGAAAACGCCGGCACAATGCCCGCTCTATAAGAAAGTGGGTGTTACCGCCGGCTTTGAGCCCTCCGGCGGCGGCTTCGCAGAATACATCCGGGTGGTGGACTGGATCACGGCCAGCAGCGGCGTGGTGCGCATCCCCGATGATGTGCCCTTTGAGCAGGCGGCCTTCATTGAGCCCGTAAACACCGTGCTGAAGGGTGTAAAGATGCTCAACCTGGCTGCAGACGAAACGGTTTTGGTCATCGGGCAGGGACCCATCGGACTCATGCACGCCGCTTTGGCGGCCCGCAGTGGCGCCAAGGTGCTCACCTCGGATTTGTACCCGGAGCGTCACGCCATTGCAGCCAGGTTTGGGTTGCACCATCCCATCCATGGCGGTTCCGAAGATGTGGTCCAGCGGGTTCTTGCGGAGACCGATGGCCGCGGAGCGGATGCGGTAGTTCTGGCCGTAGGTGGCAACGCGCTCATTCGTACGGCAATGGATGCGGCCCGGCCCGGTGGCAGGGTGATGTTGTTCGCTCAGACACAGCATGGCGAGGCAACGATCGATCCCGGCGCCGTGTGCATGGACGAGAAGACGCTCCTCGGCTCCTACTCCGCTTCGTTCGATATTTTGGATGAGGTAACCGCCCTGGTTTTCGACGGCTACCGCAACGGATTTGACTTGACGCAGTTGATCTCGCACCGCTTCCCGCTGGAGCAGGCCGAAATGGCGATTGACGTGGCTTCGCATCCCAAAGCGGATTCTATGAAGATTATGATGGAGCCAGTCTTAGGCGGCGGGAGCAAGCGAGGAGGGACCTGATGGCGACAACCATGAGGGCCGCTGTTCTCCATGGACGCGAGGATGTTCGCATCGAGCGGGTACCGGTTCCCGAGGCAGCTCCGGGCGAGTTGATCGTCCGCGTCGGCGCCGCGCTTACCTGTGGAACAGATTTGAAGGTCTTTCGGCGCGGCTATCACGCGCGCATGATTGTGCCTCCGGCGCTATTTGGCCACGAACTTGCCGGGACGGTTGTGCAGGCCGGTGAGGGAGTCACGGACTTTGCTCCCGGAGACCGCGTAGTGGCGCTCAACTCCGCGCCCTGCGGGCAGTGCTATTTTTGTGCGCGCGGCCAGGAGAATCTCTGCGACGACCTGCTCTTCAACAACGGCGCCTACGCGGAGTTCATCCGTATTCCGGCTCGCATCGTGGACAAGAACACGCTTCATATTCCGGATCACGTGCCGCTGGAGCACGCGGCGCTCACAGAGCCGTTGGCCTGTGCGGTACATGGTCTTGAGGATTCAAACCCTCATCCCGATGACACGGTGGCCATCATCGGCGGCGGCCCGCTGGGGTTGATGATGGTGCACGTAGCCGCGCTGAAAGGCTGCAATGTCATCGCGGTCGTCAGGCACGATGGCCAGGTGGAGGCCGCGCGCCAGTTGGGCGCAGCCCACGTAGTTCAGGCCAGCACCATCCGCAAGGCCATCCGCGAAACGCGGGCGTTTACCCCCAAGGACCGTGGCGTCGACATTGCCATTGAAGCCGTGGGAGCGCCTGAGGCATGGGAAGAAGCGGTGGAGATGGTACGCAAGGGCGGCACAGTGAACTTTTTCGGCGGTTGCGCCGTCGGTACACGTGTGACGCTCGATACCAATCGCATTCACTATAGCGACATTACGCTGCGGGCCACCTTCCATCACACTCCGGTCATCTGCCGCAGGTCGCTGGATTTGATTGCCGGCGGCCGCTTCCAGGCGGGTGCGTTTATTACCGGCCACGCTCACCTTTACGAACTGAATCGTGTGTTCGAAAAGCTGATGAAGCGCAGCAGCGAGATTAAGACCGCTATCGTGCCCTAAGGCGACGGAATGACCACGGCAGCCCTGCACCCTGACAACGATGCGCTGGCCCAGGACGAACTGATCGCCCGCGGCTGGGCGGCGTTGCCTGCGTCGTATCGTATGCCTGAGGCTGCTCCTACGCTCCAGGAGGCCCAGGCGTGGTGCAAGCGGCTGGCCGAGTCTCACTACGAGAACTTTCACGTCGCCTCGTGGTTTCTGCCCCGCGCGCTGCGCCCGCACTTCCATGCTATCTACGCCTATTGCCGCGTCTCTGACGACTTGGGCGACGAAGTGGGCGACAGGGCGCAGGCCTTGGCATTGCTCGACCTGTGGGGCAGGGAGTTGGACGCTTGCTACGAAGGCCGGGCGCGTCATCCGGTGTTTGTTGCTCTGGCGCCGACGATCCGCTCCTGCTCCATTCCCAAGGAGCCTTTTGCCGACCTCCTGACGGCTTTCCGCCAGGACCAAACCGTCAACCGCTTCGGCACCATGCAGCAGGTGCTTGCCTACTGCCGCTACTCGGCTAATCCGGTGGGCCGGCTGGTGCTTTACGCGTGTGGCTATGCGGATGAGGAACGGTTTCGCCTCTCCGATGCAACTTGCTCCGCGCTCCAACTTGCCAACTTCTGGCAGGATGTCCGTGTGGATTACGCCAAGGGTCGCGTCTATCTTCCCCGGGAAGACATGCAGCGCTTTGCGGTGAGCGACGCAACCATTGCGGGTGGTGTGGTTACGCCGGCGTTCCGCGCGCTCATGGAGTACGAAGTTGACTATGCGCGCCGGTTGTTTGAACAGGGACTGCCGTTGATCGGCATGGTGGGCCGCGAGCTTGCGCTCGATCTGGACCTCTTCAGCCGTGGCGGCCTTGAGATCCTGCGCGCTATCGAACGGCAGAATTACGATGTGCTGAGCGCTCGGCCCGCAATATCGAAGCGCTCCAAGCTCTCACTTGCGTTGCGCGCTGTAAGCGGGAAGGCGCTGCCATTTCTCCGCCTCGGAGCACGACCCAGAGGGAAGGCGGCTTGACGCAAGCAATTTCATTGGAAGAGGCCTACGCCGCATGTCGGGCCATCGCCAAACGCGAAGCGAAGAACTTCTATTATGCTTTCGTGGCCCTGCCCAAAGCGCGCAGGAACGCTATCTGTGCCATCTACGCTTTCATGCGCATGGCTGACGATCTGGCCGACGACGAGAGATTCTCGCGTGAGGAACGCCGTGTGCGCGCAGACGCGTGGTTAGCCGCGTGGCGCGATGTCTGTGAGGGCGGCGAAACGTCTGACCCGATATTTGTTGCCGTGCGCGACGCCACAGAGCGCTTCGCGATTCCACTCGGTTTGCTGGATGAGCTGGTCGCCGGCACCACCATGGACCTGAAGCCCTCTGCCGGCGATGTGCCAGACACCTACGCCACCTTTGCGGATCTATACGGCTACTGCTACCTGGTGGCTTCCGTGGTGGGCCTGGTCTGCATCCGCATCTTCGGCTACAGCGACAAAGCTGCCGAGAAACTGGCCGAGGAAACGGGCATCGCGTTCCAACTCACCAACATCCTGCGCGATGTGGCCGAAGATGCGGAGCGCAATCGCGTCTATCTGCCACTTGAAGATCTGGCCGAACATGGAGTTTCGCTCGATGCACTGCTCCATCGCTCTCCGGGCACACCGCCCAGCGCTGCCGAGCGCGCATTGCTTGCCGGAATCGGCCGTCGCGCAGAGAGCTATTACCAATCGGCGCAGTCCCTGTTGCCGCTGATCGACCGTGAGAGCCGGCCTGCGCTTTGGGTGCTGGTGTCGATTTACCACGACTTGCTCAAGCGCATCCAGCACGCGGACTACGACGTTTTCACGCGCCGCGCCAGCGTCCCAATGGCACAGAAGCTCGCGATTTTGGCAGTTGGCTTTGCGCGCATGGCAGTAGCGCGTCTGTCGGTATGACTCAATTGCGCCAAAGTGCGGAGCGGACTGTCACCGTCATCGGTGGCGGCGTTGCAGGCATGAGCGCGGCCTGCGCGCTGGCCGAGGCGGGCTTTCATGTGCAACTCGTCGAGCGTCGCGGCTACCTGGGTGGACGGGCCTCGTCCTATTTCCATCCTGGCGTCAGCGAGGTGATAGACAACTGTCAGCACGTGCTGTTCGGATGCTGCACCAATCTCATCGGCTTCTATCGGCGCATAGGGGTTGCGGGCCGCATCCGCTGGACCAGCAATATGACCATGATCGAGCCGGGCGGGAGGCGTTCGTTGCTCGGCCCTGTGTGGTTGCCTGCGCCCTTGCATGGCCTGCCCAGATTGATGGCCGCAAGGGCATTCTCGCTCGCCGACAAGCTGGCGTTGGCACGCGCCTTTGAAGCGTTGATGCGACCCGTGGCGCAGGATGCAACCGAAACCCTCGGTGCATGGCTCAGGCGCAACGGGCAGACCGAGGGCGCCATCAATCGCTTCTGGCGGCTGGTGATTGCCAGCGCTCTGAACGCGGACATCGACTCCATCGCTCTGCCTTATGCGGCCAAGGTGATTCGCGAGCTGTTCATGAACTCGGCGCGGGCGGGGAGCATGGGGATGAGCACTGTGCCGCTCAGCGATCTCTATGCGGGTGTTGCGGATTTCCTTGCCGGGCACGGCTCAGGCCTTCTGCTCAATTCGAATGTGGAGGCGGCGGAGTGGGACGAGGAGACATCTCAATGGACAGTCCGCACGCGGGAGGCGAACGTGGCATCGGGCTTCCTGGTGCTTGCCTTGCCCTTCGAGGCGACAGCGAAGCTGCTTCAACACATGCCTGCGGCCGAGGGTGTGAATTCGCTCGCCGGCCAGATCGAAAGCCACCATCACTGGCCCATTTGCAGTGTGCATCTCTGGTTCGATCGCGAGATTACCAATCTCGATCACGCCGTGTTGCTGGATCGCGAGCTTCACTGGATGTACAACAAGGGGCGACTGCAACCCGGGCGCAAGTTGCAGGGGAGCTACCTGGAATTGGTGGTCAGCGCCTCGCCTGGTTTCGCCGCGCTCTCTCGCGAGCAGGCCATCGACCAGGCGGTTAAGGAGCTGGCCGAGTTTTTTCCCGCGGTATCTTCGGCGAAGTTGGAGAAAGCCGCGCTGGTGAAGGAAGTACGCGCCACATTTGGCGTGCCGCCAGGCATCGATGCCGCGCGGCCAGGCGCCGTGTCGCCGTGGTCCAATTGCTTCCTCGCCGGCGATTGGACCGCAACCGGCTGGCCTTCGACCATGGAGAGCGCCGCGCGCTCAGGACACCTGGCCGCCGAGGCCGTTTGCCAGGCGGTCAGTGAGCCCCGCGCCTTCCTCAATCCCGACCTGAAGCCGCGCGGACTGATGCGCTTCATGAGGAGGTTTTGAAGTCGCCATGGCATTTCCGGGGGTCGCTGAACCTGAAGGGGATACCCCCATCCCCCTATTCTGGAAATAAAATCTCTATTTTCATGGGTTTACGGTAGGGGTTGCGCTGCAAGATATTGATTCTGCAGGATTTGTCCGCAGAATATAGGCATTAAAGGAGTTACAGTGCATTTTCGGGGCGCGGTTGATGGTTTGCCTCCCAAAAATCCAGGAAGACAGACACCCTTCTGCGCCTGCCCGTGCACAGCTTCAGAACCTGTGGCTCGACTGGTGATGCTTCCCGCTCTTGCCATCGACCTGTCGGTAGTCGACTCAAATTCCATTATGCGCTGCGGGCACATAATTCCCTGCGAGTGGGCGGGCGGTGTGTCGACTCGATGGGGATGGCCGCCGGAATTCGCGGAGTGGTCGAAATCGAGTCGGAATGGACGGCGCGACTCCGCGGCCCACTCATCGCGATAAAGCCGCGATGAATGGGGCACAGATTCATCTTTCTGAGAAGGAAAAATGGATGGAGGGACATTGAGTGGGCCACTCACTTGTGGGAGGTTAAGGGTGGACCACCCGCCTCCTTGCTTTTGAGACGGTTCACCACTGAATTTTCAAAGCGAACTGGAGTACACGCGGGGCCTGCGCCTCCGTGATCTGCCCGAATGCAGGCGAGTTCATGTCGAATACGGGCGGGATCAGATTGACGTGGTTCGTCACGTTGAACGCCTCAGCGCGGAACTGCAATTTTGACTTTTCAGCGATCGCAAGAGTTTTATCGAAAGAAGCGTCCAGGCTGCCATAAGCAGGGCCATCGACGCTGTTGCGTCCCTCATCGCCGAACTGCCCGGCGTTCGCGACCGGATCGAGCCGCTGAAACGCGGAAGGAGATACCCATTGCGACACTTTGTGCGGGGCTTCGCTATTCGGATTGCCGACAGCATTGGGCCGATCTCCGAACATGCCAGAGACTCCGGGGTGCGGCGCCTGCAACGAGACATTCGCGGAGTCGTAGACTGTGAAGGGAGTGCTGGAATTTACGGCTAACAGGGCATTGAATTGCCAGCCATCCAGGACAGTACGGGACAGACTCGTGAGACCGCGCGCAAACGGAATGGCGTAGGTCACGCTCCCGGCAAAGCGCTGGCGCGAATCAAAGAGCGAACGACCGTGTTCAGCGCTTAGATCCTGGTTGTTCTGGGCAATGTCGAGCTCTCCAAGGACCATCCATGGAGCGGGTCCGGACATATGGAGGCTTGATGAGTAGTCCAAATCCTTGGAAAAGGTGTAGGCCAGCGTGTAGTTCAGGTCCGGTGTGCCGCGCCGAGTGAGTGAGACCTGCGCCGAGTGGAAGGTCGAGTTCGCATTTCCTTCAACCACTCCGGCAGTGCCCAACGTGCAGGTGCCTGTCGTCAGCGTACAGCCGGAGTAGAGCCGGCGCCGAGGGGAGTTAGCGAAGGTCGCACCAGGCTCATAGACAGCAGGATTTGCCTCGACCAACCTCGGCATGCGAGTTCCTTTGGAACCAATGTACCCGACCGACAGTATTTGTTTGCTAATGCTCTGGTCCAGGGTAAGATTCCAGTCTTGCGCATAGGGTGGCAGCAGCTTGGGATCGATGGTGAAGGTGGACGCGGGTAGCGCAAACTGGCCGGGAGTAAACGGGTTGGCCACGGTACCGAGCGGGTTCGCATAGTTGATCTTCGTGTACCCGGTTAGGGTGCGTACGACTGTTTGTCCCAGTGCGCTGCTGGTGGCGCGGAACGGCATTCCCACGCCGTTGAGCAATTCGTCGTAGAAGATGCCATAGGCTGAGCGGATCACCGTGCGGCTGTTGCCTAGCGGGTTCCATGCGAAGCCGATACGGGGCGCCCAGTCACTTTTGAAGACGGGGGCAATTGTGTCGGGTACACCGGAGTCGCCGGGAAACAGAAGGCCGGTTGGAGCGTTAGGGTAAACGGTGGATTGGTGGCCCGGCGCAAACTCCATCATGCGATTGTGGATGTCTCGGAACGGCGTCGTGATCTCGTAGCGCACGCCGTAATTCAGCGTCAGGGTCGAGCTGATGCGGTACTCATCCTGTGCGTAGGAGCCCAACTCCCAGCCACGCAGATCACGCGTGAAGTCGCCCCCGGCCTGGGTGAATATATCCGGCTTACCCAGCAGAAAGTTAGCCAAAGAGTTGTTGGTGTAGCCCTGTGTGGTAAAGGAAAACGTGCCGGAGGCGAAGTTTGCCTGGTACCCGTTGAGCTGCGTCCGGCGGAACTGGCCACCGTAGCTGGTGACGTGTTTGCCCTGCGTGTGGGCCAGGTTCGCGTTGAATGCGTAGTCGTTCTGGACGCTATCGCGCGGGTTGATGACCGGGTCGCCCACGTTGGAATAGCCTTGGGTCATGATCAGTGGTGCGCCCGTGGCCGAAGCCCATGTGGAGGAGTATCCGAAGCCGAAGGCCTCAGGTGAGAAGCCGGAGAATCGCTTATCCAGAACGACGTGGTTCTGGAAGAAGCTGACATTTGCAATCAGCACCGTATGCGGAGAAAAGGTGTGTGTTTCAGTCAATCCGCCCAGGTGTGTGTTGGCGTAGTAGCCAACGGGAAACCCTGGAACATCGGCGCCGAGTTCCGAATATGGGCTTTGGAGTCCCGTCGTCGAGTAGCTGTAACGCGCGCTTAAAACATCCAAGTTCCGCAGCAACCAGTCGGCCTTTGCCCCGCCCTGGTCGCTGTTGTACTGGCTCAGGTTTGTGGTTTGGGCCAGGTGCGGATTTTCTGGCGTGTTGGGAATGGGAAAGAACTTCAGGTATTTTGCGGTGATCGCGTTGATCTGGCCGGAAAGGTTGTTGCCGAAGGGCGTTCGTGTGGAATTCAAAAGAATGGGCGTATCGGCCGAGAAGTCGCCACTGCGTTCCGCCACCGTCGGCACCACAACGCCATGCGTGATGTCCTGATTCTCGCGGAGACCTTCGTAATATGTAAAGAAGTAGGCGTGGTTGTGCACCATGGGGCCGCCGATGGTGCCGCCAAACTGGTTCTGCTTGAGCTCTTCTTTCCGCGGCGCGAAGTAGTTGTTGGCATCGAGCGCGTCGTTGCGCAAGAACTCATACAGCGTTCCGTGAAACTGATTGGTGCCTGAACGGGTGACGATAGTGGTAATGCCGCCGCTGGTTCCACCGAACTCAGCCGGTGCGGTCGTGGTCAGAATGCGGAACTCAGCCATCGCATCGGCTGGTGGCCGATACGCGTACCCCCCGTCCATGCGGTTGATGTCACGCATGCCGTCCACGAGAAAGGTATTGGACTCCGGGCGCATGCCGTTGACTTCATAATTTTGGCCTGCCCGACGGAAGTTGCCCATCACCGTCAATCCCGCAGAGGTCGGACGTACTCCAGGCTGAAGAATGCCCAACTGGGAGAAGTTACGCCCGTTGAGCGGCAGGCTCGCAATCTCGGTTTCGCTCACCACTGCGCCTTGCGCGATCTCATTGGTTTGCAGTCCAGCGGCCTCAGCACTTACCTCGACGGTCTGTTGGTCAGTCGCGGGAGCTAGCTGCACAGCAATCTGGGACTGGTTTCCAACATCGAGGTGTATCCGCGAGTTGACCCAGGTTGCGAAGCCCGGAAACCGTACTTCCACCCGGTAATCGCCGATGAACAGCTCCTGGAACGAGAACTCACCATTGTTGTCGGTTCGTTCTACGTGTTGCTGGGCTGTATCGATCGACGTAATCACGACTTCTGCGCCCGGCACAACAGCCTTGGTTGTGTCCGTCACGACGCCTCTCAGAGAGGCAGTTGCGCTTTGACCCATGGCTGCGTTGGACAGCACCGTGAGAGTCAAGGCGATACATAAAAGCAGAACAATGCGTTTCATTGAATGGCCTCATAGAAAAATGGAACCGATCATGACAGAGCAACGAAAATCTCGCGCTAAGATTCCCACACTTGATCGGTGTTGTTAGTTCTCGGCTTTCGTATTGATGGCGGCATGCTGGCCAACTTCGAGACTGAGGGTTTGGGTGGCCTGCTTGAATCCAGGGTTATCGACAGCCAGGGTGTATGTGCCGGGGAGCAAGCCCGCAATTTCATAGAGCCCGGAGGCGTTGGAAACGACTTCACGCTTGGCGCCGGTTTCGCTGGCGGTGATATACACACGCGCATTGGCAATGGGGCGATGCTGGGGATCCAGAATCGATCCGCTCACCATGGCGTAGTTGCTTTGTGCGTGGGCACCGACAAGAGCGGCTGCAAGATAAATTACGAATGCGATGAAGACTTTCCTGGTCATTGGCTCTCCAAAAGTCATTGCGAGGCGAGTGATTGTGCATCCCTGGCCGTGAACATACGGTGTGCGCACGTTGGGATCCTGCATGGGCGCGTGCGGCGTCGCACTGTCTCGCTGAGCGCGCCATTCATTTCAGAAAGAGATTCGTTCGAACTCTATCTGTCAGCGTTGTCGTTGTCGTCGCTCCACGGATGGACAGCAGACTCCACCCTTTGGTGGATGGGAACGCAAAAAAGGCCATCCCTGTTGGGGGGATGGCCCTTTTCTGTTAGGACAGCGGGATGCAATGGGGCTTGCGGAAGGGCAGGCTTATACGCCGATCACCGCGCAGAGTTCCTTGACGGCCTCCGCGCTCTTCCGGAGTGCTGCGTCCTCTTCCGGCGTGAGCTTGATTTCGATGATCTTCTCCAGGCCGGCAGCGCCCAGCTTGCAGGGGACGCCGATGTAGAAGCCGTCGATGCCGTACTCTCCCTGAAGGAAAGCAGCGCAGGGAAGAATCTTCTTTTTATCCTTGAGGATGGCTTCGACCATCTCGACGGCGGCCGCCGAGGGAGCGTAGTAGGCGCTGCCGGTCTTGAGATACTTGACGATTTCGGCGCCGCCATCGCGGGTGCGCTGGACCAGAACCTCAATGCGCTCGGCCGAGATGAGTTCGGTGATGGGAATGCCGGCCACAGTGGAGTAGCGGGCAAGGGGAACCATGGTGTCTCCGTGGCCGCCGAGGACAAAGGCGGTTACGTTTTCGACGCTGACATCGAGCTCCTCGGCGATGAAAGTGCGGAAGCGGGCGGAGTCAAGCACGCCGGCCATGCCGATGACGCGCTCTCGGTTGAATCCGGCCTGACGATAGGCGGCCTGGGCCATGGCGTCAAGGGGGTTGGAGACGATGATGAGAATGCTTTCCGGCGACTGGGCGACGACTTTCTGGACCACGTCGGACATGATTTTGAAGTTGGTGTGGAGCAGGTCGTCGCGGCTCATGCCGGGCTTGCGAGGCAGGCCGGCGGTGATGACCACGATGTCAGAGTTGGCGGTGGCGGCGTAGTCGTTGGAGCCGGTGACGTGCACATCGCGCTTTTCGATGGGCATGGCTTCAAGCAGGTCCAACGCCTTGCCCTGGGGAACACCTTCGACCACGTCGATCAGCGTCACGTCGGCCAGTTCCTTGGCCGCAATCCAGTGCGCGGCCGTGGCGCCTACGTTGCCGGCGCCCACAATGCTTACTTTTTTCCGCATTTGTTTTTCTCCGTGGGGACGGTGGATCGTCCCTCAGGGGCTAAAGCCCCGTTGCCTTTTGGGAATTCTTGCGGCACGGCTAAAGCCGTGCCCTGACACTTCTTGCCCTATCTCGGGAGTACTGCAAAGTCTTTGCCTAACACATGCCACATTGGGTTTCGTGCTCTCCCACCCTCTCGACAGAAAGAAGTCGAATTGACGGGGCCCCATTTCGTGCGTGTTTTCAAAACTGATCACTGACGGCTGACCACTGACCACTGTTGTTACATGTTGCCGATGATGCGGGTGGCGAATTCGCTGGTGCCGACCTTGGTGGCGCCGGCGGTCTGGCGTTCGAAATCGTAGGTTAGGAACTTCTGAAGGATGGTTTTCTCGAGCGAGTTCTCGATCAGCTTGGCGGCTTCTTTCCAGCCGATGAAGTCGAGCAGCATGACGCCGGAGAGAATGACCGAGCCGGGATTGATGACATCCTTGTCAGCATACTTGGGCGCGGTGCCGTGGGTGGCTTCGAAAACCGCGAAGCCGTCGCCGATGTTGGCGCCGGGCGCGATGCCGAGGCCGCCAACCTGCGCCGCGGCGGCGTCGGAGATGTAGTCGCCGTTGAGGTTAGAGGTGGCGAGGACGCTGTAATCGGCGGGGCGTATGATGATCTGCTGAAAGATGGAGTCGGCGATGCGGTCGTTGATGAGGATCTTGTTCTTCCAATCGCCGTTGCCGTGGGTTTTACCGATGGAGTCGAGGACGCCCTTGATCTCAGCGTAGATCTCGTCACGAAATTTCTGATTGCCGAATTCGAGGCCGGGTTCGATGAGGGCGGCGTTCTGCTCAACGGTCAGGCCGGGGTTGGCTTCGACATTGCCGAGAATCCAGCTTTCACGCTCGGTGACGGTCTGGGCGCGAAACTCCTGGGTTGCGACTTTGTAGCCCCACTCGCGGAAAGCACCCTCAGTGAATTTTTGAATGTTGCCCTTGTGGACGAGGGTGACGGTTTTGCGGCCGGATTCGAGGGCGGCGCGAATGGCGTAACGAACGAGGCGCTTGGTGCCGAAGACGGAAATGGGCTTGATGCCCACGCCGGAGTCGGTGCGTACTTTCTTCTTGCCGTTCTTGAGCAGGTCGTCGTTGAGGAAGGAGATGAGGCGCGCGGCGTCGTCGCTGCCCTGCTTGAATTCGATGCCCGCGTAAACGTCTTCGGTGTTCTCGCGGAAGATCACGATGTCCAGCTTCTCAGGGTGCTTCACGGGGCTGGGCACGCCCTGGTAATACTTCACGGGGCGCACGCAGGCGTAGAGATCGAGAATCTGGCGCAGGGCCACGTTGAGGGAACGGATGCCCCCGCCGACGGGCGTAGTGAGCGGCCCCTTGATGGAGACGCGCAGATCACGGGCTGCGGCAACGGAGTCGTCGGGGAGCCATGTACTGAACTGGCGATAGGCTTTTTCGCCGGCGAAGATTTCAAACCACTTGATGCCGCGCTTGCCGCCGTAGGCTTTCTGGACCGCGGCGTCGAAGACACGTTGCGAGGCCTTCCAGATGTCGCGGCCGGTGCCGTCGCCTTCAATGAATGGAATGATGGGGTTGTCGGGAACCTGATACTGGCCGTTGCTGTACTGGATGGGCTGGCCGTCGTGGGGCAATTCCAGCCCGTTATAGGTCTTTTGCATAATTTCTGTGGATTTCCTTCCCTGCGATGCTTCAAGGGAAAGGCTACCATCTGCAAATTAGGAGTGGCAACGGCGGAGAAAGAACGACTTTCACCGTACGCGGGCATCCTTGAACCCGTCGCCCTCGAAACGGGGAATGCCGAAGTGGCCGCGCAGGTGCATCAGGTCCACCGGGTTGATGTCGCCTGCCACTGTGATCAGGGCGAGGCTGGCCGGGGTCTCAGCCAGCACTACCGCGCCGCGGACATTCGCGCCGTCAAGCACCAGCCACACATCGGTGGTTCCGCTGTGCACGGGCCCTCCCGCCCTGGTGGTGGTGACCAGGTGCTTCCATCCGCGCAGGTGGTAGGCGGCGCGAATTGCATCCACCTGGCGCTCGTCGGCGATGCCGGCGGCGCCGAAGCGCAGTACGTGGACGCTGACACCGTCGAGTTTGTTGATGGCCTGGCGCGCGTCGGGCTCGGATTCGGGGACCAGGCCTGCGGCGAGGCTGAGCATGGTTCGATCGAGGGTAAAGCTTGATTTGAGAGTGGCCTGGGAGCTGAGCTCGGCCAGCGCTGGAGGCGTCCACTCCAGAGGGACCGGACTGAGCGGGGCTTGATATGAAGCAGGCGGGGGCGGGCCAGGAGCCGGTTGCGAGGCGGCGGGGTATTGTGAACTGTCGGGCGCCTGAGCCGCTGCGCACACGCAACCCAGCCCAACGCTCAGCACAGGGACTGTGACCAATCGCATCCACGTCTTCATGTCTGGTTAAACTCCGAAGCAGGGAAAAAGTTACGGTGGAGGGCGAAATCAGAAAGTGAGGGAGCCGTTCGGAGTGGTCTGAAAGTGACTCCCAGGCCGGAATG